>Ga0154364_1129_pt1 | contig 23501 bp, 17 predicted proteins | sample RifGroA2_FD_115892 | JGI IMG/M metagenome (GOLD analysis project Ga0154364, IMG submission 115892) | Candidatus Rokubacteria bacterium GWA2_73_35 | reverse complement strand
GTGGGGGAATGCTCCTGAAAAAGTGGGGGAATGCCCCTGAAAAACTCAGGGCTCAGTGGGGGAATGCTCCTGAAAAATCACACAGAACCTGCCGCGGGCGCAGCTCATGCTTCAATTGAGCCGCGGCGTCGCCGCCGCGGAATCCCGCGGGCGGACCTCGGGCAGAAGATGATGTTCCTCTCGCTTCAATTGAGCCGCGGCGTCGCCGCCGCGGAATCCGGGACCACGTTTAAGAGGTAGGGAAGCTAGGAAGCTAGGCTTCAATTGAGCCGCGGCGTCGCCGCCGCGGAATCCGTCTCGGCGGGATGCCCGCGACCTCGCTCGACATCGTGCTTCAATTGAGCCGCGGCGTCGCCGCCGCGGAATCCCACGTAGCGCTGCTTCGCCGCCGAGGGTGGGAGATGCTTCAATTGAGCCGCGGCGTCGCCGCCGCGGAATCCGGCGCTTGCCGGTCCGCCCCACCACGGCGTTGAACAGGCTTCAATTGAGCCGCGGCGTCGCCGCCGCGGAATCCTTCCGAGCGCGGCGCCGGCCCGACGCGCGGGACCATGCTTCAATTGAGCCGCGGCGTCGCCGCCGCGGAATCCCGAGGGCTCGACCTCCACGGGGTCCGGCTACATGACGCTTCAATTGAGCCGCGGCGTCGCCGCCGCGGAATCCTGGAGCGCCGTTCGCGGCCCTGGCGCGGGTTGGCGAGGCTTCAATTGAGCCGCGGCGTCGCCGCCGCGGAATCCCAGCCGTGGCTCAGCCTCAAGATGCGCCAAGCCGAATTGCTTCAATTGAGCCGCGGCGTCGCCGCCGCGGAATCCTCCTCCCGATGCGCCCCTTCGAGGCGCGGCTCCGCTGGCTTCAATTGAGCCGCGGCGTCGCCGCCGCGGAATCCTGAGCGCGGCGCGAGACACACCTCCGATCTGGTAATCGCTTCAATTGAGCCGCGGCGTCGCCGCCGCGGAATCCCAGGGCACCTCCAGTCGGGGACGCCTGACAACAAGGCCGCTTCAATTGAGCCGCGGCGTCGCCGCCGCGGAATCCCTCCCGTTCCTCCCAAGGCGGAAGGTTCCGGGGTGTCGCTTCAATTGAGCCGCGGCGTCGCCGCCGCGGAATCCTCGCGTGCCCCGTCGATCGCCATGCTCTGGCTCTCCGCTTCAATTGAGCCGCGGCGTCGCCGCCGCGGAATCCTCGCCCAGGCCGTCAATGCCGGCGGGAAGCTCTGTGCTTCAATTGAGCCGCGGCGTCGCCGCCGCGGAATCCATGTCGCGACCCCTAGAACTCCGACGAGGAGGAGAGGCTTCAATTGAGCCGCGGCGTCGCCGCCGCGGAATCCTCCCCCTACTCTCTCGTCCCCAGCGCGGCGGAGAAGGCTTCAATTGAGCCGCGGCGTCGCCGCCGCGGAATCCCCGGGTCCTCCCGGTCAACCCAACCGTCCCGACGTCGCTTCAATTGAGCCGCGGCGTCGCCGCCGCGGAATCCTTACCGGGATCAGTTGTCGTTTCCTTACGTCGCGTGGCTTCAATTGAGCCGCGGCGTCGCCGCCGCGGAATCCCAACGAGCCGGCCGGGATGCGGAGTTGCTGGGCGACGCTTCAATTGAGCCGCGGCGTCGCCGCCGCGGAATCCGGGCGGGGGATCGAGCAGGCGCTCGGGGCCGTCGTGCTTCAATTGAGCCGCGGCGTCGCCGCCGCGGAATCCGCGGCCAGCGTGACGCTGCTCGGCGTCGGCGAGGGGTGCTTCAATTGAGCCGCGGCGTCGCCGCCGCGGAATCCTCCTCGTCAGCCCAGACCCCGCGCCCGAAGCCCCGCACGCTTCAATTGAGCCGCGGCGTCGCCGCCGCGGAATCCGCCACGCGGCTCCCCCCATACGCGGTCGAAGAGGGCGGCTTCAATTGAGCCGCGGCGTCGCCGCCGCGGAATCCTCCACGACCGCATGGGCCTGCTCGATGGCGCCATCCGGCTTCAATTGAGCCGCGGCGTCGCCGCCGCGGAATCCCCCCGGTACCCATACCACCTCCTGGCGACCAGTGCGCGCGCGCTTCAATTGAGCCGCGGCGTCGCCGCCGCGGAATCCCGCGATCGAGCTAAACAGCGACTATCTGGTGATGGGCATGCTTCAATTGAGCCGCGGCGTCGCCGCCGCGGAATCCCAGGGATGTAGCGCCCGGCGCCACCGGCGCCGACAAGCTTCAATTGAGCCGCGGCGTCGCCGCCGCGGAATCCTACCCTTGCCGCGGGTCCCCGAGGTTCAGGTAGGCGTAGCTTCAATTGAGCCGCGGCGTCGCCGCCGCGGAATCCGGTGAAGCTCTGGCTGCTGGTCGCGGCTCCAGCATTGTAGCTTCAATTGAGCCGCGGCGTCGCCGCCGCGGAATCCGACGATCAGGTCGACGACCTGGCTGTCGTCCAGCCAGCTTCAATTGAGCCGCGGCGTCGCCGCCGCGGAATCCTCCTCCGCGGCCCCGAGATGCGCTCCCGGCGTTGGGGCTCGCTTCAATTGAGCCGCGGCGTCGCCGCCGCGGAATCCCGCGCAGAGGCGCGGATCAACGCGGCGGCCGTTGTGCTTCAATTGAGCCGCGGCGTCGCCGCCGCGGAATCCACGGCATGCTCGGCTCGTCCCTGAACTGGCTGACGCGGCTTCAATTGAGCCGCGGCGTCGCCGCCGCGGAATCCCAGGCCCGGGCAGCTGGCGGTGTCCGACCAAGCCCTGCTTCAATTGAGCCGCGGCGTCGCCGCCGCGGAATCCACCGATTTCGAGGTTTCATGGAACAGACCAACCAGCGCTTCAATTGAGCCGCGGCGTCGCCGCCGCGGAATCCCGTCGTGCGACCCCTGCCACTGGCTGAGGTCGAGGAAGCTTCAATTGAGCCGCGGCGTCGCCGCCGCGGAATCCTGCTCTGCCTCCCGCGCCGCGTCGGCGATCTCGATGCTTCAATTGAGCCGCGGCGTCGCCGCCGCGGAATCCAGCCGCCATCATATCGCACGATCCATCAGGCACATACAGCAAGCAACGCGAGCGGTACATCGCACGAGCGTCGCAACCCACGAACAGGAATGAGGCGACCGAGCTCACGCCAGCGGGATCCCCGCGTCGAGACAGCACTTCAGCGGCTCTGCGAGCGCCTCGGTGGGATGTCGTGGCACATGACCGCTCGGCGGGAAAGCGGCGGCAAGGCGTCTCGATCTCACAGGACGACAGGACCGCGGTCCCGTACCGTCAGCGGCCGGCCGAGAGCCTCGATCTGGTGGATCGGCTGGGCCTGAGACGGCCCGAGGTCGATCAGAAGGACCTGATCCTCTTCCCGATCGATCGCCTTCTGGAGGGCCGCGATCATCGTGATGCGCTGCGCCGCGGTGAGGTCACAGGTGAACACCGACAACTGGAGGTGCTGGCCGAATCCCCGCATGGTCCGGTAGACCCGACGCCAGCGCCTGGGGTGCGAGATGTCGTAGCTGACGATGCACACCCGCCGCATCGCTCACTCGCTCATCGGGTCGTGAAGGAGGGGAACTCCGGGATCTCGTCGCTCAAGTGCCGGGCCAGAAGGCGCGCCTGGACTTCCAGGATCCGCCGATAGCTGATGCGGTAGCCGAAGACGGGATGTGTGATCTCCTGGCTCATCCGGCGCTCGTAGGCCTCGATGAACTTTCGGCGGCCGGCCGGGGTCAGCGAGACCGCGCCGAGAGCCCGCGCGAAGTGCTCCGACCGCAACTCACCGTTGTTCACCGCGGTGAGGACGAGCGAGTCCGCGATCAGCGGCCTGTACTCCTCCATGAGGTCAAGGGCGAGGGCGGGCCGCCCGTAACGCGGCTGGTGATAGAAGCCGAAGAAGGGATCGAAGCCCACGGAGAAGAGCACCACGGTCCACTCTCTCGTCAGCATGGCGTAGGCCAGGGAGAGCAGCGCATTGACCGGATCTCGTGGCGGGCGACGGTTGCGGGACTCCAGGTCAAACGTCGCCGTCTCTCCCTCGTCCGGGTGGAGCATCTCGGCAAAGGCCGAGAAGTAGCGGTGAGCCGCCGTTCCTTCCACGCCGAGGAGCGCATCGAGCCGGTCGGCCTGGCCAGCGCGCCGGATGTCCCCCTTCAGGTTCGACAGCAGATCCTCCGAAGGAGACGGGTGGTTGCGTCGGAGAAGCGTGCGGCAGTTGGCGATTTTCGCCTGAACGAAGCGCCGGGCGAGCGCCAGGCACCTCGCGGGGTCGCCACCCACCGCGTACTGGCGCCGGCGAAGCTCGACGTTCTTGTGGGACATGCCGTGAGTGATGCCGTAGAACCAGCCGCCGCTCGACAGGTAGCAGACGGGAATGCCCCGCTGGCAGAGTTCCTGGACGACCGGCGTCGTCAGGTGGACGCCGCCGAAGAGGACCACCTGCGAGGTCTCGGCGAGCCGCGCCTCCCCGATCACCTTGTCGTCGTCGACGATCTGCAGGACCTCGCCATCCTTGCGGATCCGAGCACCCGGGTGCTGCACGTGCAGAGGGAGTGCGTCATCGCGGGCGGGAACCAGGGGGCGGGGCGGAGCCGGGGCACCCTCGCCAAGGGTGAGGTACCGGACTTCGTCAGGCAGGCAGATGCCCACCAGCGAACAGCGAGGACACTTGGGGCTGTCCACGAGCGGCGGCGGGATCGGCCCGGCACCCGCAACGGCGCGCATCTCGACCGCGAGCTGCACGGTGCGTGCGACGATCTCATCGTCGAAGACCACCCTCAAGCGCTCACGAGAGCCGGCAAAGAAGAGGATGCCTTCGTCGCATTCGTAACCGTGATCTCTCAGCAACAAGGCCTGAGCGCAGAGCTGCACCAGCTCGGGCTCGTAGGCGCCGCGGGGGACATGGGGGCGCTTGCCGCGCTTGTAGTCCACCGGCGTGACGCGGCGCCCCTCGCCCTCGAGCAGGTCGATCTTGGCGCTGAGGCCGAGCGACTCGGATCCCAGCCACACCGAGCGCTCGTGGATCTTCGGGACTCCTTCGCCGTCATCCTGGCGCCTGGCCCGCTGCCGGACGCGATCGACGTTCCGGTGGTGGTACCGGCCTTCGACCGTGTCGTCGTTGTCGGCGAACTCGCCCTGGACCCACTCGAGGTACCCCAGGCGGGGGCAGTAGGCGAACTCGTTGAGCATGCGGACGGGGAGGAAGGGAGGAAGCACTTCGCTCCGCGCGGCCTGCGTCCCAATTTCCGGCGGAAGTGTCACTTCAGCTCCACGCCCGTGGCTGGCGTCAAGATGCCGAGGCCGAGCCGGCACCCATAGCACAGCGCGACCGATCCCGTGGACGCCCGCTTCCATGATCCCATACCAGGCCGGTAAGTGATCAATCCGTCTGCGGAGGCACGATCTCAGGCCCTTGTCGGGCATCGCCTATCGACGGCCGGAAGAGGCCGAGGCCGAAGCTGCTCGAGTGACCGAGACGGAGGGGACCTCGGACTGGCTCGCGAAAGATCAGGCGCATCCAGTATCCGCGCCGGTCCCCGAGAAAGGCGCGCTTTTCCGTGCGCGGCACATGCACGGACACCCACGCAGCGTCGCCGATCGGTTCGGCTTCGACCTGGTTGGCCGCTGCGATCCCACGCATGACAAGCTCCCGGCAGATCTGGGCGGTGAGCGACTCACGAGCGCGTTCCTTCCCCTTTCGCAGGTGGTGGCGTGGAGGCACGTACGGCGTCACCGACTCCCAGCAGCGCGCTGCGGCGCGATCGAAGCCGGGCGGCGGCGGGACAGCGCGGTCAAGGGGAACGAGTCGCACCTTCCACGCATCAGCGTCGAAGCCCGCCGCGGCCCACGAGAGCTCCCGCGACGCCGCGCGCAGGATAGCGGTCTGTTCGTCCTCGTCGAAGGGACGCTCGTCACGCCACACCAGCAGGCGCACAGGAACCGCGTCCTCGCACCAGGCGAGAAACTCCGCGTGCCGATGGCCGGAGAGCGGCTTGCCCTGAGTATCCTTCCCGACCATGTCGGCCATGGCCTCGCGAACAGCGGGCCCGACGCCGCTCCAGGTCGAAGCAGGGTCGCCTGTCTTGATTCGAAGCAGTTCCTTGAGCACCGCACCTCGGAACCTCGCCGTCAACCGCACGACGGCTCGCGGGTCGGGCGCCACGTTCCATCCGACGGCAAATTGAAGCAGCCGGCGGTCGGTCCGGAGCGACGGCACGTTGGCGTTCTCACGCGCCCGAGGACGGGGTGGCCGAACAGCGTAGCGCACGCATGACCCGGGAGGAACGGACCGCTTGACCGCTCCCGGGTCGCCGGTCACGCGCTCCACGTCAGCGCGCGTGGCATGCGGAGATGGAAGGAGCACGGGCACCGAGCCCGGCGTTCGGGAATCGGCGAGCGTGCAATTCGGCTGTGGCGCCTGTTCGGCAGCACGTCGAATGCTGGTGAACGCCTCGGCACGCCCAAAGTACGTCACACGCTCGAGGCAATGATCGAGCACGTCGACCAGCTCATCCGACCAGTCCTCACCTTCGAGAAACCACCAGACTGACCCATCCTCGCCGCACGGCAAACACCAGTAGTTGTCCTGGGCGAGGCTCGTGCTGTAGCTGCGCACGGCTGCCTTCTCTTTCGCCTTCGGGTTCCAGCCGAACTCTACTGGGAAGTAGTGCCGCAGGGGGCTGCCTCTCTGCGCGTGCGCCGGGAGGTGGAAACGGTACGTGCTCGTGCACAGCGCACGAATGAGCTGGTCGAGCTCTTTCGGAGAAGGCGCCGGCACCGCCTCTCGTGCCCACTGATGCCAGCGGCCGACGACCGCGCGGACGAGCCTCCAGGGGCTTGGCGGCCATTCGCCGTACGGGTCGTCGAAGGGGTTGACCTTCCATGGGGTCGCGTGGAAGCGGCCGAGTGGAAAGACCTGACGGAGGACGATCTGCATGGCTCAGTCTTCCTGCCCGTTCCCGTCGTCTTCACCGCCGCCCGCGGTCTTCGTACCCTCTTCCTCCTTGCCTTCCCGATAGAGTTCCTCCCGCGGCCACCAGACATCGGTGATCCTCGGGTCGGTGGTGAACCCCGCGTCTCTAATCGCATCCTTGATATTCACGGCGATCTCGACCTCCTGTCCGCCACTCTTGAGACTCGCGCAACGGAGATGGCAGCCGGACCGGAAGCGGAACGGAGCGGCCAGCAGTTGCTGGATCTTCCAGAGGGCGAGCGCTACCACGAATTCCTCCTGCTTGTCCGTAAGGCCAAGCGCCCCGGCGCCGTCCTGCCGGCCGAACGACCGCACCAGGGACAGGTCGAGGACGAACGTCGCCCGGATCTCGCGCGCCGTGGCATCGTCGACCGCGAAGATGGGCTGCCCTGACGTCGTCTTGCCGAGGCGATCGAACTTCACTCCCGAACGGTCAACACGGCTGGCGCCGAACGCTTCGAGGTGCGCAGTCAGGACACGCTGGATCTTGATCTGCCACTGCGGAAAGAGCACGCCGTGGACAAGGGAGTTCGGGTCGTACTTGAAGATGGTCTTGAAGACGCTCCACCACTTTTCGGTTGGCGGGTGGGCCTTCGAGCTACCCGCGAGCTCGATGCCACACTCTCTGATCAACGCGGCCTGCAGCGTCGCTTCCTGTTCGATTTTCTTCGCCTCGGCTTCCTTCTTCTTGCCTTCCGCTTCCTTCTTCTTTCCGTCATCGTTCTTGAGTTTTTTCGCTTCTTCCTTGAGCTTGTTCGCGTCCTCCCTGAGCGAGTTCGCGCGGGTTACAGCGGATGTATCTCTCACCCCTTCGAGGAAGTACGTCGAAGCAATCCGATGTCCCTCGGTGAGGCTCGTGACGACGACCTCTGGCGTGGCGACTCTTCCGCCATCGAGCCCACCGGTGACGCATCGCACGTACGGCATCCCCTGTAGGTCCTCGACGAGTTCGTAATCGTGCGGGCCGCGCAGGCAAACCGACTCTAAGTGGTTGGCCATGCTGGCCGCGCTGTCGACGATGCAGACTTGCTCCACGCGCCCATCTCCGCGCGGCGCCGGGTAGATCCTGTGCCCGACCTCGGGGAAACCGGCAGGCTGGAAGCGGTCGAGGCCCCCCACGGGCTCGAGCCTCGCGACGAGAACCAGCGGGCTGTCGCCCCTCAGGGCATCGGCGGGGGTGATCTTCTGCTTCTCGCTGTCAGGCATGCGCTTCGCCTCCTTGCTGGCGCCGAGGCCGGAGCCAGCGTTCGATGAGCACCGTACGTTCGCTGTCCTCGATGGGAAAGAGCACCGATGCGAGCAGCCGCTCGGGGTCGTCGATATGCCACGGCCCCACCGTCCACGCCAGGGGCGCACCAGCCATTGCGTAGCGACTGCTCGCGAGGCGCACCGCAGCCTCGATCTGGCCTGCCCGCACGAGGCTAGCGAGCGCCCGCGCCATAGCCGGTGTCCGAGCGCCGCTCTCGGGATCGAGCAGGTCTCCGGCCTGGGGCTGGTTTGGCCGAAGCACCGGCTGAAGATTGAACAGCGGGTGAAGCATGCCGAAGAGGGCAAGCGGCCCGCTCACCGGCGGCGTGTTCGCGCCACGCAGAGAGAGTTCGTCGATCACAGGCGCCGCGATCACCCTCCAGTCAAACAGCGCTAGCCTCGAGATCCACCGCCAAAGCAGCGTCTCGTCGATCGTTCCCTCCAGCCAACCATTCACGGCGTCGAGCGAGGCGGGGATCAGGCATCGCGCCGATGGCTCCTTGTTCCCGGTCTTGGCGGATTCTTCCCAGTCGAGCACACGACGCTGAACGACGGACGAGAGCACACGCGAAAGCGGCCCGGGTCCCCAGACGCAGCGCGCGGGCGAATGCGCGGGGTGCTCGAAGCCGACGCGCCTCTTTTCGACCCCTAAGCGGTAAAGCGTGAACGGCCGCGACACAGGAAACCCCGACACGAGAGCGAGCGCCAGGCGGGCCTCGACCGCGGGCGGCTCCCCTCCGAAGAGCGCCGGTAACCATTCGATAGGAAGCGGCTCCCACGATATGCCCGGTTCGCGGAAGCTCCGGTTCCGATCCACGCGGTCGAGCACGGCGACTACCGCATCGAGCAGACCACACGCCGCTCCGGGATCTCCGGGCTCCGCCGCGAGTTGCAGCATGGCCCTCTCGATGGGACCCCGCAGCCCCACGAATCTCCAGCGCTGGCCTATCTTCCGATCTCTCGGCAGGTGATCGACGAGACCAAGCGCCCGCTCGAGCGCCGTCGATGCCGCAGTGCCCTCCGGGCTCGACGAAGGCGACGGTACGGCAGGGGCGGCGCGCAGGCGGAGGGTACCGTCGAACCGCGGCTCGAACGTGTTCGCGCTCGTCGTGCGTCCAAGGACGAACCGCCGGAACTCGGTGATCCCCGCATCGACGCCGCGGCGCACGATCGCGGTGGCGAACGCGCTCGGCGTGAGCACCCCACGTCCCCGAACCTCGGCGCGCCCCCGCAAGAAGAGCGCCCGCGTTTCGGGGAGCGTCATCGGGCGGTCCCAGAGCGGCGCCCACAGCTCGGCAAGATCCCGCCCCGCTTCGCCGGCCGCATCGGGCGCTGCGGCGCGCGTGACGAACGGGAAAGCACCGACCGCGCGCGCCCGCGTGCCGAGCCGCCGCGAGGCACCGCCGGCCAAGAGCGCGAGTCCTTCGCACGCCAGCGCCATGGCCCAAGGTGAGAGCCGACCTTCTCGAAACGGTGACTGCCCGCTGTTGAAAAGCTTGTTCGCGTCGCTGAACCAGGAGGCGGCGTTCAGGTTTTCCAGCAGCCAGGTCGTCGGCTCCCCTCGCAGCAGCGCATCGAGCTCCTTCCTCGGGTCGGGCACATTCGCATTCGTCTCCTTGCCCTTCTTCGGCGTGGCTGAGGCTATAGGCGCCAGGGCGTCGGTCGCTTTCTTCCACCCATCAGAGAAGGCTCGCTTCCCCGCATTTCCGCCGCTGCCGAGCAGGGGATTGAAGCTCACGCGGGCGGCGGGCACTGCATGGGCGTTGAACAGCTCCAGCACATTCTCGTTGGCTGCGGCCTGCCACATAGCCAGAGGGGCACCTGATTTTGCCCTGGTGCTTCTCTTCTGATCCTCGGCCCAGCCGCGCTCGTAGGGCGTCCACGCCCGCTTCGCGGCGATGTCAGCGAATGCGTCCAGAAGCTCGTCCATGTCGATCGGACCGCCGACGACGTGGAGAATGTCCTCGCGCCAGGCGATGCGTACGCTCGGCCACTTGCGCGCGAGCGAGCGCAAGAGTCCAAGCGACGCGAGGTAGTCCCCGGGATTGTCCGGCGGAAGGCCCGGGATGGCCAATGCGGGAAGTCGCCCGGAGCTATCGGCCACGCGACACCTCCTCGGGCTTGATGCTTGCCGAGGGTCGCTCGCTCGCGCGCCAGTCGGCGACCCGCACGAGCGCCTCAAGGTACGCGAGGACGAAGGGCCCAAGCCGCCGGGGCTCTCGTTGCGGCAGGACGCCGACTTCGGTCTCGTCGTCAGCGCGCCACGGGCCGAGCAGATCGGCGACGAGCCCCGTCCATCCATGGCCGGTCAAGACGAAGCCGTTCTCGCGCCACTCGCCTTCCGCGCCGTCCTTCGCCACGGAGAAATCGAGCGGCCAGCGGCCGGCGGACAGGTCGAGCGCATCGGAGTCGCGGTGCACGCCGAACACGTCGTCGCCCCTGTCGGTCGTGGCGCGCAGGACCGTGCGGACCTTGCCGTGGTGCGCAGCCGCCAGATACACCGCGAGCGCCGGGTACGGCGCGCCTCCTTCGCGGTAGCGCCGCCACATCGCGAGCGCAGAAGCGGCCTCGTGTCGCATCCTCGGACGGAACGGAACGTGACCCGCCCATCGCACCCCACCGATCCCCTTCAACCCCTCGATCGTTTGGCGTTTCAGCTTCTCGGCCACGGCCCATCGGAGGCGCACGCGTTCCTCACGCCCGGGCCGGCGCGTCTCGTCCGGCAGCGCCAACGCGCCGTCGAGGCGCTTGGAGACTTCTGCGCGGACGCTCTCCGCATCGCCCGCCCTCACGTCCACGGCGAGCACGCGGGGGCACTTCGCCCAGGGCCCGCCGGGCAGCGCCGAAACGGCGGGAAGAGCTTGCTGCCACTGCGGGTGCGCCTTGCCGAGGTCGTGCAGCGCCGCCCCTTCGATGATCGCGGTGCGAATGCGGGGGAACATCTGGTCCTCGTCGTCGAGTCCCAACGCGGCGCACAGTCTTCCGGCCTCGGATCTTGCATCGGCAAGGTGCGTGTCGAGCGATGCCCAGTAGCCAGCCTCGGTCCGCTCGTCGTCGCGCAGCGCGCGACCGCGGCCCACGCGGGGCACGTCGCCGAGTACGTCGTCCTTCTCGCCGGTCCACCCCAGGCGGGCGTCGTAACCGCCGACGTCGCGATGGAGCATGATGACCATTCCGGGACAAAGGTCTCTCGGCGCGACGTGTTCCCATGCGTCGTCCTCGTCATTCCACGTCCGCGCAACCGCGCGCCGTGCCTTGAGAGCGTCGCGGAGATGGAAGAACGGGACCGCGCATCCTTCGTTCTGCACATCGAGAGGTGGACCGTCGAGATCGTCGCCGCGAGGAGGAGCCGTGCCTCGCCAGTCGCGCCAGAAGACAGTGAGGTCGGCGTCGGGACCTGTTCCGCGCACGTACGCGCTCACGTCCGTGAAGCCGCCGTGCACGTCGCGCTCTGTCGAGAACAGGCCGTGCACGTCCAGGGCGCGCGGCATGGGTGCTAGCTTCGGCTGGAGTGCCTTCTCCGCGTCCCCGGCGTGTTGTTGCTCGAGGTCCTTGATCGCCTCGGCAAAGGGCTTGTCGGACAGGAGAATCAACGCATCGAGAAGCTTCTTCGCTCGTTCGACGTCCTCGGCGTCGTAGGGTCCGATCCGCTCCTGTGCCTTCTTGCCGCCATCCCGTTCCGGCGTCTCCCAGAACCACGCCTTCGCTTCGTTGTTTCGACCATCGCGGTTCAGTCGGCCGAGCCGCTGGATCACCGAGGGCCAGGGCGCAAGCTCCGACCAGAGCTGGTAGGCGGAGATATCGACCCCCGCTTCCACGACCTGGGTGCTCACGCAGACGAGGCCGTCGTCGTCGGGGATCGGCTTGCCCCGGTCCTCTAACCTGCCCTCGCTGTCACGCTTCCTCTCCTCCGCTCGCCTCTTCGCCTCGAACTCAAGCAACCGTCGCTCATGCTCGTCTCGGTCCTGACGCCGAAAGCGAGACGTGAGGAGAACCTTGGGCTGGGAATCGGGCAGCGCGGAGAACACCTTGCGCGCTGTGTCGACCGTGTTGCAGACCACGAGCGACAGCGTCCCCCGCTGATGCTTCTGTTTCACTTCGGAGGCTACATCATTCCCATTTGTGAACCATTCCACAGTTCGCTTGGCAGCACGCCGCAACTTCATCTCCGGATGCGGATCGCTGTCGATAGGCAGGGCGATCGCAGACATGACGCCGAACCCGTCCCGCGTGCGATCGGTTGTTGCAAGGAAGCCCGGGCCGACCGTGGCGCTCATCCAGGTCGTGCGGCACGGCTTCACGCACGGGAAGCGCTTCTGGCGCATCCAGTCGAGCTGCGCGGTCGCCCAGAGGCCAGGGCCCATGAGCTGCACTTCGTCGATCACCCAGCGGCAGTCATTGTTGAGCAAGCCGAAGTGCACCGGCCACTCGAACCGGCTCATCGCGTAGCCGCGGTTCAGCGCGCGCGACAGGAGCTGGTCCTGCGTCCCGACGAGGACCCACGGCTTGTCGGGCCAGCGTGCCCATCCCTCGTCGACCGCACCGCCCATCAGCTGGTAGACGGAGACCTCGAGCGAGCGCTTCTGCTTCAGCGCCTCGAAGTACTGGTCGAGGCGTTCAACAGTCTGCCTGACGAGCGTCCGCATCGGGAGACAGTAGACAAGGTGACGCGGCTCATCGGCGCCGCCGGCGCGCCGCCACGCCCACGCGAGCGCCACGCCCTCCGTCTTGCCGAGCCCCGTTGGAACAGCGAGGACGCCGGGCAACCCCTCGATCGCGACCTTGACCTGCCATTCGTACGGCGCAAAGCCGGTTGCGTCGCAGAAGAAGCTCCGGAATCTGCTAGCCCCGTCGGCTCTCTCGCGTGTCATCACGGTCACCGCCCGCGCTCCGGCTGAATCCGGCCGTCCTTCCCCATCCGCACGGTCTTCCACTCGCAATTGCCTGCCTCGAGGGCGCGCTGGATCGAGCGCTGGACGCGCTCCCGCGCGTGGCCGAGCGCCGGGCCGTCGAAAAGAACGATGCGTGTCACAGCCGGCGAGGCATTCATTCCGTCGAAGACGATGTAATCGACCGGATCGAAGAGCGGCTTCACGTCGTGCGCGAAGTAGCCGCGGCAGGCGAAGAGCGGCTCGGCCTCGCGCAACAAGCGCGGCAGGGCCCGCCGGCCGCGCTCCTTCGCCAGCTCGCGGATCCGCTGTTCGTCCTCGGCGAACCTGTCCTCGACCCGTTGCTGGCGGCCCTCGTCCGCCTCGAGACTGTCCAACCACGTGACGGCCGGCTTGGCTCGGTACGCGATCATGAGATCGGTCAGGCGGAAGACTTCGCCGCAGCACGGGCACACGCCGAGAATGCGCCGGAAGTCCTGAAACGTCGCGACGAGCGCCGACTTCACGGCCGGGCCTCGATGGAATACTCCTGCCACTCGACTTTCCCGGCCTCGACGACCGCCCGGATCTGTCGCTGTCGCCGGTTCAGTGCGCCGCCGCCCGTCTTCACGTCGAGGAACGTGATGGACTTCACTTCGCCGTGCGCCGAGAGCCCGTTGAAGACGACGTAGTCGATCGGATCGAACAGCGGACGGCAGTCGCGTGGGACGCTCCCGAACCCGTCGCACACCGGCGCGACCCTCTCGAGAATCTTGCCGACGTTCACATCGATCGCCTTCTGCATCGCGCCTTCTCGCGCACTGCGGCGGCCCGCGCGAAGCGCTATCGCGCGAGCCTTAAGGTCTGCTCGGCGCGCCTCGAGCCGTTTCCGTGCCGAGTCCGGAAGCGGCGCGTCCGCATAGAAGAGGAGCGCCCGCTTCAGCGGGAAGTCCTCGTCACAGCTTGGACACCGACCGTAGATACGGGCGTCAGCCTGAAGTTGTGTGATGGTATCTGGTCGTCGCATGGCCCTAGACAAGGTGCTCCTCGTGAGAATCTCCTTCGTCGACACGAATGATTGCCCAATGTCCGTCGATGTGTCGGGATCCCCCTCTCAGTCAGTTGCCGGCAGCTTACCCCCCGCGTGTGACAGATCAGGTCACTCCCGCCCGGCGATTTTTCTGGCCTCCTCCCGCACCCTGTCCCTCAGCTCGGCCGGCCGGACCACCCTCACGCCCCGGCCGAAGCTCAGGATCCACCCGACCAGCTCCCGGGTGTCGGCGACGCGAAGCGTCATCCGCAGCCGGCCGCCCCGGAGCGGTGCGATCTGCTGGCTCGGGTGCCAGACGCGGTCCCGCGCCCAGGCGGCGGTGGGCCGGTCGAACACCAGCTCAACGGCGATCTGCCGGCCCCGCATCACCACGAGCGCGTCCTGCACGTACGCCTCGACTTCGAATCCGAGCGGGAGCTGGTACGCGTGGTCCGTGATCGTGAGGGAGCGAATTCGCTCGACCGCGAACATGCGCACGTCCCGCCGGCGATGGCAGTGGCCGATCAGGTAGAGCCCGCCCGCCGCATACCAGAGGTGATAGGGATCGACCTCGCGGCGACCGGTCTTGCCGCTGGACGCGGAGAGGTAGCGGATCTGCACGGTCCGCCGGTCGGCGATCGCGCGGCTGGCGCGATCGATCACGTCGCGGTGCGCGCGGTAGGTCTTGTGCGGGCCGAACCGGACCGAGAGGAACTCGCGCATCTGGCGGACGAAATCGAGGCCGGCCGGCGGAAGCGCGGCCGACGCCTTGGTGAGCGCGGAGTCGAGCGCCGCATGGATGTGCGTGCCCTGGAGGGGGCGGAGCAGGTCGCGGCTGAACACGAGCGCCATCAGCTCCGACGGGGCGAACCCGAGCGCCGGCAGCCGCCGGAAGCCGTCGAGGAGCTTCCAGCGGGTCTGACCGTTGACGCGCTCGGTCAGCAGCGGGACGCCGACGCTCTCCAGCGCATCAAGATCCCGGCGCAGGGTGCGGAGATGCTTGGGGGAGTCGTCGGGCAGTCCGTCGGCAAGCTCCTGCAGCGTCAGCCCCGTCGAGCCTTCCAGGCGCCGCAGGAGGTGCCACTGGCGGATGACCTGGGCGTTGCGTGCCACGGTGCTCGATCTTGCCACGAACAGGCACCGATAGGCGACAGGGATCGCGCCCCCTCAGGGCGCAGGGGGGGGCCCGCCTACCGGGGGAGCCGGTCGAGGAGCGCGCGTTCCTCCGGGGTCAGCTCCGCGGCCAGGCCAGGATCGGCTTCCAGCAGGGCCTGGGCGTCGGCGAAGTCCTGGAGCCGCTTCGAGCGCCGGCGCGCCGGATCGGAGCCGGAGCGCAGCTTCTCGTGCAGCAGGTCGGCGCGTCGGATCACACGCAGGCGCGTGCCCTCCACCTCGATCTCCTCGGCGCGCGCGATGGCGTGCGAGAGCGCGCGATCGTCGGTGAACTGGACCGGCGTCTCCTCGGGTCCGATCCAGTTCTCGGAGTGGGCGAAGCGGCCGGTGAGCCGGAGGCCCGCTCCTTCGAGGCGGGCGCGTGGGATCTGGTCGAGCGCCGGGACGGCCAGGTCGATGTCCGGTGTGGTTCGGGGCTCCGGCTGGTGGACCTGGAGGGCGACCCCATCGATGATGGCGTACGGCACGGCCGCCTCGTTCAGGAGACGCGCGGCGAGCAGGAGCGCGGGCCGTTTCGTGCGCTCCATCTCCCCTCGCAGCCAGTGCCACTGGCGGTCCAGGATGAACCCCGTCTCGACGCCGCGGCGAGCCATGGAGTGATGGTAGCCGATCAGGGCTTCTCGCCGCGCGCCAGGCGCGCGTCGACGTCGTCGAGGCACGGGAGCAAGTCGGCGATCGTGTCCACGACGTAGTGCGCGCCGCCCATGCGCAGGCGCCCATACGCGCGCTCGCGCCGCGCCTGCTGCTCGGCGGGCGGGAGCGCCTGCCACGCGGCGAGCGGTAGCCCCACCTCGTTGCCGCTGACCGCGAGGCCGACCGTCCACATGCCGGCGTTCAGGCCCTCCTCGATCCCGGGCAGCGTGTCGTCCACCTTCACGCACGCCTCCACGGGCCACACGCGCAGGTCGAGCATGTTCTGCAGGCACATGTACGGGTACGGGCGGCCGGCCGGGACGTCCGAGGCGCACACGGTCGCGTCGGGCTCGTAGCCCTGCGCCTTGGCGTCGGCCAGGTTGATCGCCATCATCTCGCGCAGGTAGCCCGTCGTGGAGCCGAGCTTGACGTCGCGCGCGCGGAGCGCCCCCACGACCTCGAGCGTGCCGGGGATGAGCGTCGAGTACTCGGACAGGCACTCGAGCTGGAGCGGGACGAAGTCGGCGAACATCCGGTCCACGTCGGCCTCGCCCGGCGGCCGGCCGTGGCGCGCCTGCCAGCGCGCGCGGACGGCGTCTTGCTCGGTGAGCTTCTGGATGTGCACGCGCTTGTGGGCGCCCATCGGCGCGCGCGCCTCGTCCATCGTGATCGGCACGCCCGCGCGCTCGAAGACCTTCACGAACACGACGGCGGGCGCCATGCAGCCGAAGTCCATCGTGGTGCCCGCCCAGTCGAGCAGCACGGCCCGGATCCTGCCGCGGTAGCTGCGCCGGTAGCCGAACGTCATGGTCGTCCTCTCTCGTCTGGAGGCGAGGCTAGTCGAGCGTCGGACGCTTCGCGGCCCACGGCCGCGCCCGCTCGTACGCGGCCGAGGCCTGGAGCACGGTCAGGTCGGCGAAGCGCCGGCCGACGATCTGGAGCCCGACGGGGAGCCCGGCCGGTGTGAACCCGGCGGGCACCGTCGCCGCGGGCTGGCCGGTGAAGTTGAACGGATAGCTGAACGAGGCCCACGCGATCCAGTCCCACGCGTGCTGCGGCCAGTGCTCGGGGTTGATCCGCCCCACCGGGAACGCGGCGACGGAGAGCGTCGGCGTCAGCAGGAGGTCGTAGCGCTCGAAGAGCGGGCGCACGCTGTCCCAGTACGCGAGCTTCTCGCCGCGGGCCTCGATGTACGCGGCCAGGCTCACGCGCAGGCCGTCCTCGATGCACGCGACGAACCCCGGGTCCATGCGCTCGCGCCACGCGGGCAGGTACTGCGCGTAGTTGCCCGCCTCGTGGGTGCTCCAGAGCAGGCGGATCAGCTCGTGCGAGTCGGCGAAGCCCGGCTGCACCTCCTCGACCGCGCAGCCGAGGCCCTCGAAGGCGCGCGCCGCCCCGCGCGCGAGCGCCGCCACCTCCGGGTCGACGCGCAGGCCGCCGAGGTCGGGGCTCCACGCGACGCGCAGCCCCTTGATCCCGGCGTCGAGCTGGCCCACGTAGTCCGCGGGCGGCGCCTCGAGCGAGGTCCGGTCCCACTCGTCGGGCCCGGCCATCACGGAGAGCATCAGCGCCGCGTCGGCGACGGTGCGGGTCATCGGGCCGACGTGGGAGGCGTAGTCGGTGTTCGAGACCGGCCACGTGGGCACGCGCCCGAACGAGGGCTTGAGGCCGTAGATCCCGCAGAAGCCCGACGGGATGCGGATGGAGCCCGCGCCGTCGGAGCCCTGATGCAGCGGGCCGATCCCGGCGGCGGCCGCCGCGCCCGCGCCCGCGCTCGAGCCGCCCGTCGTCAGCGCCGGGTTCCAGGGGTTGCGGGTGATGCCGGTGAGCGGGCTGTCGCCGATCCCCTTCCAGCCGAACTCCGGGGTCGTGGTCTTGCCGAGCATGATCCCGCCCGCCTCGCGGAGCCGGCGCACGAACGGCGGGTCCACGTCGGGCACGCGCGTGGCGAACACGTGCGAGCCCGACATGGTGCGGATGCCCTTCGTCAGGCTGAGGTCCTTGATCGAGTACGGGAGGCCGTGGAGCGGGCCGAGCGGCGCGCCCTGCATCACCGCCAGCTCCGCGTCGCGCGCCTCGGCGAGCGCCAGGTCGGCCGTCACCGTGCAGAACGCGTTGAGCGCGGGGTTCAGGCGCTCGAGCCGCGCCAGCACCGCCCGCGTCAGCTCGACGGGTGAGAGCTTCCGGGCGCGGATCAGCTTCGCGAGCTCGGTCGCGGGCGTCCAGCAGAGCTCGGCGGCGTCCACGGCAGGCTTCTCCTTTCGGCGACGATGGCGATAAAGTGGAAGCATCATACCCCGCCGGGGACGGAGAAGACCATGGGACTCGAAGAGACGCTCAGCGACACGCTCACGCAGGCGATCCGGGCCAAGGACGCGCGCACCGCCGACGTCGTCCGCATGCTGAAGACACGGCTCCAGGAGCGCCGCACCGCGAAGGGCTTCACGGGCACGGTGGACGACGCCCTCGTCGTCGACGTGATCGGCGCGTACCGCCGGCAGCTCCAGAAGGCGCTCGCGGAGTACGAGAAGCTGGGCGAGCGGGGCGCCGCCCAGGCCGCGCAGCTCGCCTTCGAGATCGCCTTCTGCGAGCGCTTCCTGCCGAAGGGTCTCGACGCGGCCGCGCTCAGGACGCTCGTCCGCGAGCGCCTCGCGGCGCTCGGGGTCACCGACCCCAAGCAGGTCGGCCGCCTCGTCGGCGACGTCATGAAGACGCACAAGGGCCAGGTCGAGGCCGCCGAGGTCAAGCGCGTCGCCGAGGAGCTGCTCGCGGCCGGCTGAGCGCCGGCCCCGCGCGCCGGCCCGCCGGGGGGCTTGGGGGGCGCCCGGAGCCCCCCATGACCTCAGTACGCCTGGACCGCGCGGTACTCGCCGAACACGCCGCGGAGCACGTCGCAGATCTCGCCGACCGTCGCGTACGCCTCGACCGCGCGCACGAGCACGGGCAACAGGTTGGCGTCGCCCGCCGCCGCGTCCCGCAGCTCGCCGAGCGCGCGGGCGACCGCGCCCCCGTCCCGCTCCGCCCGGAGCGCGGCCAGCTCCGCGGCGCGCGCCGCCGCGACCTCCTCCCGGTGGCGGTGGATCTCGACGCGCGGGGGCTCGGCGTCCACGTGGCGGTTGACGCCGACGACCACGCGCTCGCCGGCCTCGATCTGGCGCTGCTGCTCCCACGCCGCGTCGGCGATCTGCCGCTGGACCCAGCCGGACTCGATCGCGGCGAGCATCCCCCCGCGGCGCTCCACCTCGGCGATGAGCGCCCGCGCGTCGGCCTCGATCTCGGTCGTCAGCGACTCGACGTAGTACGAGCCCGCGAGCGGGTCCACCACGTCGGCCACGCCCGCCTCGTAGGCGAGCACCTGCTGGGTGCGAAGGGCCAGGTCCACCGACTTCTCGGTCGGCAGCGCCAGCGCCTCGTCGTACGCCGCCGTGTGGAGCGACTGGGCGCCGCCGAAGATCGCGGCGAGCGCGTGGAGCGTCACGCGCACGATGTTGGTCTCCGGCTGCTGCGCGGTGAGCTGGCTCGCCCCCGAGCCCGCGCCCGTGCGGAACAGCCAGCTCGCCGGCGTCCGCGCGCCGAACCGCTCGCGCATCAGGCGCGCCCAGAGGCGCCGCATCGCCCGGAACTTGGCCGCCTCGCGGAGGAGCTCGGTGCCCGCCGTGAAGTTGAACGCGAAGCGCGGCGCGAACGCGTCCACGGGCACGCCGCGCGCGCACGCGGCCTCGACGTAGGTGATCGCGTCGGCGAGCGCGAAGCCGACCTCCTGGACGAGCGTCGAGCCGGCCTCGCGCATGTGGTAGCCGCAGACGTTGATGAAGTTCCAGCGCGGCAGCCGCGCGGCGCAGAACTCGATCACGTCCGTCACGAGCCGGAGCGAGGGCGCCGGCGGGAAGATGTAGGTGCCCCGCGCGACGAACTCCTTGAGGATGTCGTTCTGCGTGGAGCCCGAGAGCCGCTCGAGCGGCAGGCCCTGCCGGGCGGCGAGGGCCACGTACATCGCCAGGATCACCGCCGCGGGCGCGTTGATCGCGTTCGCGGGGCTCGCCTGCTCGAGCGGGATGCCCTCGAAGACCGTCTCGAGGTCCCGGAGCGAGCTGACCGGCACGCCCACCTTGCCGACCTCGCCGCGGGCGAGCGGGTGGTCGGAGTCGTAGCCGTGCTGCGTGGGGAGATCGAAGGCGACGTTGAGCCCGCCGAGGCCCTGCGCGAGCATGTGGCGGAACCGGCGGTTGGTCTCCGCCGCGGTGCCGAAGCCCGCGTACTGGCGCATCGTCCAGACCCGCCCGCGGTACATGGACGGGTGGATGCCGCGCGTGAACGGGTACTCGCCCGGAGCGCCGAGGTCGCGCGCGTGGTCGAACCCGCGGGCGGCGAGGTCCTCGGGCGTGTACGCGCCCCCGGGGCCCTCCGCCCGTTCCCCGCCCCGCGCCTCCTCGAGCATCCGTGTCACCCCCCTGGCGCCCCCAGGGTACCGCCCCGCGGCGGGATGGCGCCGCCCCGCGTGGGGCGGGCGCGCCCCGGCCGGGCCAGCCGGGCGGCCGGCCGAACGTCTGTGCTCTCGGATGGTTAGGAGCCCTTCACCCCTGGCAGCCAGCTTGCTTAAAACATAGCCGGCCATGGATCCTGCCTCGCTACCGCCCGCCGTCCTCGAGTGCCTGGACGCGGTCTCCCGCCTCGAGCGCGAGGAGCCGCCGGCCTCCCGCGCCGCGCTGGCCGCGCGGCTCGGCCTTGACGACGCGGCCGCGGGCGAGCGCCTGGGCCAGCTCGAGACACTGGGCCTGCTCCGCGCCGAGCGCGGGGGGCGGCTCCGGCTGACCGCCGCGGCCCGGCCCATCGCGCTCAGGCTGGTGCGCCGCCACCGCCTGCTCGAGCGCTTCCTCACCGACCAGCTCCGCCTGCCGTGGGAGCGCGTGCACGAGGAGGCCTGCCGGCTCACGCCCGTCCTCGCCGACGACGTCGCCGAGGCGCTCGCGACGCTCCTCGGCGACCCGGCGACGTGCCCCCACGGCAACCCGATCCCCGCCCCCGACGGCACGCTCCGCCCCGAGCACGCCACGTCCCTCGACCGCCTGAAGGCCGGCCAGGCCGCGATCATCCTCCGGATCGAGCGCGAGGAGCGGGGGCTCCTCCGCGACCTCGCGGCGCTCGGCCTCCTGCCGCAGACGAAGGTCGAGGTCGACGAGGTCGCGCCCTTCGGCGGGCCGCTCCTGGTGCGCGTCGGCAGCGCGCGCTACGCGCTCGGGCGGGACGTCGCCGCGCGCATCCTGGTGCGGAAGGCGTAGCGCGTGCTCTCCTGCCACGGCGAGATCGCGCGCTGGAAGCGCGAGATGCCCACGGGCCTGGCGCTGGCCGGCAACCCGAACGTCGGCAAGTCGAGCGTGTTCAACCGGCTCACGGGCATGGGCGTCGTCACCGCGAACTATCCGGGCAAGACGGTCGAGGTCCACCTCGCCACGACGCGCTTCAAGGACGAGGAGATCGGCGTGATGGACCTGCCCGGGACCTACGCCATCGGCTCGACCTCCGAGGACCAGTGGGTGGCGCGCCGCGCGCTGCTCGACGGCGGGCCCGACGTCGTCTGCGTGGTCGTGGACGCGACCCGGCTCGAGCGCAACCTCTTCCTGCCGCTCCAGCTCCTCGACCTCGGCTTCCGCCTCGTGATCGCGCTGAACCTCGTGGACGAGGCGTGGCGTGAGGGGCTCCGGATCGACGCGCGGCGCCTCGCGCGGCTCCTCGGCGTCCCCGTCGTCCCGACCGTCGCGATCCGCGGCCAGGGGCTCGACCAGCTCGTCGAGGCCGCGCTCGCCGAGGCTCGTGCCGCCGCCCCGCGCCGGGCGACCCCGCGCTACGGCCGGGACGTGGAGGAGGCGGTCGCCGCGCTCGCCGAGCGGCTCGCCGCGGCGGACGTCGCGCTGCCGTGGGGTCTCCCGCCGCGCGCGGTCGCCCTGCTGCTCCTCGAGGAGGACGACGAGACGCGCGCCTGGGCACGGGACCTGCCGGCGGGCGAGCGGATCCTCGCCGACGCCGAGGCGGCCGCGGAGCGCATCGCCGCGGGCCACGACGAGCCCGCCCCGATCCGCATCGCGCGCGAGCGCCACGGCCTGGCGGGCGAGATCGCCGAGAAGGTGAAGACCCGCGTGTGCGCGCCGTCGGCGCGGCAGGACCGCTTCTGGCGGCTCACGACGGCGCCGGCGACCGGCTTCCCGCTGCTCGCCGCCGTCCTCGTCGGCCTCTTCGCGACGCTCTTCTGGATGGGCGACTACCTCTCGACGCTCCTCACCGCGCTCTGGGAGGCGTGGGCGTCGCCCGGCATCCGCGCCGCCGTCCGCCTGGCGCTCGGCGAGGGCGCCGCGGGGCGCAGCCTGCTCTGGGGCGTGGACGCCGGCGTCAACGCCGCGCTCGCCGTCGGCATCCCCTACGTCCTCACCTTCTACCTGATCCTCTCGGTGCTGGAGGACACCGGCTACCTCAACGCGGTCGCCTTCCTCACCGACCCCTTCATGCACCGGCTCGGCCTGCACGGGCGGGCGGCCATCCCGCTCGTCGCGGGCGCGGGCTGCAACGTGCCCGCGATCATGGGCACGCGCGTGCTCGCGACGATGCGCGAGCGCGTCCTGGCGAGCACGCTCGTGTGCCTGATGCCGTGCAGCGCGCGCACCGCCGTGATCGCCGGCGCGGTCGCGCGCTACGTCGGCTGGGCGCCGGCGGTGGCGATCTACCTGATCGTGGCGGGCCTCGGCTTCGGCGCGGGCCTCGGGCTGAACCGCGTCCTGCCCGGCCGCTCGACCGGCCTGGTGATGGAGATGTTCCCGTTCCGCAGGCCGTCGGTCCTCGGGATGCTCCGGCAGACGTGGCACCGCTTCAAGGGCTTCGTCTGCGTCGCCACGCCCGTCGTGCTCGCCGGGAGCCTCGCGCTCGGCGTGATCTACGAGACCGGGCTGGTCTGGGCGTTCACCGTGCCGCTCCGGCCCCTCGTCGAGGGCTGGCTCGGGCTGCCCGCCGTGGCCGGCCTCACGCTGATCTTCGCGGTGCTGCGCAAGGAGCTGGCACTCCAGCTCCTGATCACGCTCGCGATCGCGCAGTACGGCACGGGTGCCGACGACCTCCTGCGCTTCATGGACCGCGGGCAGATCTTCACCTACGCGCTCGTCAACACCCTCTACATCCCGTGCATCGCCACCGTCGCGGTCCTCGCCCGCGAGCTCGGCTGGCGGCGCGCGCTCCTGATCTCCGCCTTCACGATCGCGCTCGCGCTCCTGGCGGGCGGCGTCGCGCACCGCCTCATCGCGCTCATGGCCTGAGTCGGCTCACCGCGCCGCGCGCTCCGGGCGGGCGGCCTGCTTCAGGTAGCGGTAATAGTCACTGTCGGTCGTGAGGATCAGCACCGAGTCTTTGTTCTGCCCCTCCCGGTAGGCCTCGAGCGTCCGTGAGAAGGCGTAGAACTCGGGGTCGCGGCTGTAGGCCTCGCCGTAGACGCGCGTGGCCGCGGCGTCGGCCTTCCCGCGGACCTCCTGGGCCCGCCGGTAGGCGCCCGAGCGGATCTGGCGCAGCTCCTTCTCCAGGGTCCCCAGGATCTCGGCGCTCCGGCCTTCGCCCTCCGACCGGAACCTGGCGGCGATCCGCTTCCGCTCGGAGATCATCCGGGCGTAGACCTTCTCCCG
>Ga0154364_1103_pt1 | contig 23959 bp, 17 predicted proteins | sample RifGroA2_FD_115892 | JGI IMG/M metagenome (GOLD analysis project Ga0154364, IMG submission 115892) | Candidatus Rokubacteria bacterium GWA2_73_35 | reverse complement strand
GCAGCGGCTCGGCCTCGCCTGCCTCGCCGAGGGCGTCGGCGTCGTGATGGCCGAGAACCTGTGCGAGGGGGTCCGCGCGCTGCTCGGCACCAGCGTCTCGCTCATCGCCGTCGACGTGGCCGAGCTCCGGCTCACGCCGCGCGAGCACGCAACGCTCTTCGAGCGCGTCGCCCCGGGGGTCCCCGTGGCCGTCGTCGTGCGGCGGGACACGCCCCTCGACGCCCGCGTGGGCCTCGAGCTGGCCGGCTTCCGCGTCCTCACGCGTCCGGTCGCGGTCGAGGACCTCGTCGCGAAGGCGCTCGCCCTGGATGCGGAGGGCGCCCGATGATCGCCCGCATCCTCGTCACCGGGCTGCTCGCGCTCGTGCTCGGCGGCCCGCTGGTCGAGCTGTCCTGCCTCGCCGGCGAGGCCCGCGCTCGCGCGCCCCGCGCCGGCCTGGCGACGGGCGTGCCGGAGCCGGGGCTGCCGGTCGCCTCCGAGATCGAGGACCTCGGTCCCGCGCTCGGCCCCGCGCTGACCCGCTGAGCTTGCGCGGCCCCGCCGCGCGTGTACACTCAGGGTGTCGCCCGGATAGGCCGGACTCGCCTCCGATGAAAGGTTCCTTCCGCGTTCGCGGGGCGTGACAGGCAGCGGAAGAGAAGTCCGAGGGGGATTCCCACATGGCAGCCAAACTCTACGTCGGCGGGCTCGCGTACTCGACCACCAGCGAGGGGCTTCGCGAGTTCTTCAGCCAGTGCGGCAACGTGGTGTCCGCGACCGTGATCACGGACCGGTTCTCGGGGCAGTCGCGCGGCTTCGGCTTCGTCGAGATGGCGACGAGCGAGGAGGCCCAGAGCGCGATCTCGCAGCTCAACGGGCGGGAGCTCGACGGCCGTCGCATCTCCGTGGAGATCTCGAATCCCCAGGCGCCTCGCACGGGCGGCGGGCGGCCGGGTGGCGGGCGGCCGGGCGGCGGCCGGCCGGGCGGTCCCGGGCGCGGTCCCGGCGGCGGGCGCGACAGCGGCTACGCCCACCGTCCCTCCAAGCCGGTCAAGTGGTAGTGCGAGGTGAGCGCCGCCGCGGCGCGAGCCGAGCGGTGAGATGGTTCGAGGGGTGTGCGAGGGGAGGCCGGGCGCCGGCCGAGCCGAGCGGTGAGATGAGCTGGTAGCACCCGGGGGCCAGCCGGCGACGGCTGGCCCCGTGGCGTCTCTAGCGGTCGCCGGGGGCCGCCGGCTCCGCGCCCTCGAAGATCCGCTCGTAGCGGCCCAGGTCGTGCGCGGCGTCCATGAACCAGCGGACGACTTCGGGGTCCGAGCGCGGCGGGATCTCGCACGACGTCGAGAGGATGAAGCCCGAGTGCCGCGCCGCCGCGTCCACGCACCGGCGGACGTCCGCGTACATCGCCTCGCGCGTCGTCTTCTCGAACTTCGTCGCGTCCACGTTGCCGATCGCGACCGCGCGCCCGCGCGCGACCTCCATGAACCGCTCGAGCTGGTCCACGTGGAGCGCGGGGTCGGCCTGCTGGTCGAGGTCGAACGAGAACGTGCTGAAGCCGCAGCCGATGACGTCCTCGAAGATCGGGTACGTCGTGCCGCAGATGTGGGTGGTCACGCCGACCTTCCGGGCCTTGAAGTGCTCGACCAGCTCCGTGTGGTACGGGGCGACGAACTCGCGGTAGTTGTCGGGGGAGATCAGGCTGATCGAGGCCGTCGGCTCCGAGAACGAGAGCCCGATGCCGGTCTTGACGATCGCCTCGCCCCAGAGCCGGCAGAAGTCGGTGGTCACGCGCATCACGTCGTGGATGAAGCGCGGGTCCTCGAAGGTGTCGAGGAGCATGGTCTCGGGGTTTCGCAGGAGCATCGCGATGGTCCAGGGGCCCACCGCCACGGCGCCGATCGCGGTCGGGGGCTTGGCGCGCACGAGCGCCTCGCACTGCTCGAGGAAGCCGGGGAGCCGCGCGGTCTTATAGGGGTCGGGCATCGCGAGCTGCGCGAGCTTCGCCTTGTCGTCCTGGAGGACGTGGCGGTCGATCGAGGGCACGACGTAGTCCGAGTACTTGACCCGGCAGCCGAACGCCTCGGCCTCCTTCGCGAGGTCGTTGTACGCCAGCACGACGTCGGGCTGGTAGCGCTCGTAGTAGTTGAGCATCGCGCGGATCGCCTTCGGGATGTTCGTGCAGTACTCCTCGATCGAGAGCCCGTCGAGGGTCCCGGCGAACGAGGCGACGATCGGGTAGACGGGCACGCGGTCGGCGAACGAGCGCTTGTACGCGGCGACGACGCGGTCGCGGTTCGTGAACTGGGCCCGCCCGTGCTGCACGTCCCAGACGCGGTTGGCCTCCATGTACCGGGGCGGCAGCTTGGCCTCGTACTCCATGAACTGGGTGATCGGGTAGCGGATGCCGCCGGCGTGCGTGCCCCGGAGCCCCTCCACGATCTCCTCCATGCGGCTCCAGGGGATCGTGAACGCCATCTCGTGGTCCTGGGTCTGCCCGAAGATGCGGTCGCCGGAGCAGGGCAGGATCACCTGGGGCTCGCCGGTGCGCATCGTCGTCACGACGATCTCGGAGCAGTCGATGCGGCCGCCGAACGACGACGTGAGCTTGCCGCCGCGTTTCCAGAGCGCCGCCTGCGTCAGGCGCATGACCTGCGCCGGCGTGGCGTAGACGCAGACGAGGTCGGGCTCGAACGTCGCCCGGTCGAGCGGCGCGACGAGCAGGCCCGCGTACTCGCCCGGCCGGAACGCGTCGACGGCCGCCTCGGAGCGGCGTCCCGCCTCCTTGGTCTCCGTGTACATGCCCTCGCAGAGGGTGCCGGAGTGGTGCAGGTGGGTCGGCTTCTCGAGGCCGAGCGCGGCGATGCCGAGCGAGCAGATGCTGTCCTCGCGCGTGAGCGCGATCGTCCAGCCGTAGCGCCGGGCCATGTCGATGACCTGGCAGTTCATGCTGAGCTTCTTGAAGTCCCGCGCCGGGCGCTTCGCCCGCTCGGGGATCGCCTCGCCGGGCCGGAGCATGCGGATCGCCACCGGGAACGTCTGCGGGCGGACGTAGGTCGCGAGCTCCCGGTCCGCCGTCTTCGCGTCGATCATTGGGCCTCCCGCGCGCGAGGGGTCTCCGGCGCGCCGTGAATCGGGCACGAGCGTACTCCCGCCCACATCGCCCTGCAACGCGTCGGGTGGCTCAGCCCGACGGGACCGTCAGCCGGTGCCGGAGGTCCCGGACCCGGCCGTCCTTGAAGCGCACCCGGACGGCGACGTCGATGGTGCCCGTGCCCCGGCCCGCGTGCGCGAACGGACGCGCGGGGTCGCCGCGGTCGCACTCGCGCTCGCGGCGGTCGCGCACGACGTACTCGACGCACTCGATCCCGCCGATCACGGCCGCCGGCCCGGTCACGTAGACCTCCCAGTCCCAGTTCCCGAAGTCGCGGCCGGGCTGCTTCAGGCGCTCGGTGACGGCGAGCGCGTCCGGCTCGAGGCCCTCGCGGGCCGGCCGTCCGCCGAACACGCCCCGCAGGAACTGCTGCCAGGGCGTCTCCGGGCCCGCCTGGACGACCGCGGCGGGCGCCGGACCCGGCGCGGCCGCGTGGGCCACGGCGGCGAGCGAGGGGAGCGCGCTCACGCGGTTCCGGTCCACCTGCGCGCCGTTCACGAGCGTCGTGATCAGCGCCGGGGCCACGATGCCGAGCTCGAGCAGCTTGAGCGGCGACCGCTCGTCGCGGTGCAGGCCGGCCACGAGCGCGCCGAGGAAGAACAGCACGACGGCCTTCACCGCCCAGCCCAGGATCACGAGCGCGCTGATGTGCTCGAACGTCTTCGGCAGGTCCACGGCCAAGAGGCTCACGCTGACGGGCAGGAGCGCGCCGACCCCGCCCAGGAGCCCGCGCCGCACGGTGGTCATCGCCATGGCGCTCCCTCCTCTGGTCTCCGTGTCGTCCGGTCGGTGGGGGGTCGAGCATAGGCCGAACGGCGGGCATCGCGCAACCGCGGCGCCGGCTCGCCGACACCGGGCGAACGGTTGTAGAATACCGAGCACTCGCGGCGTGAACGGGCGGGGAGGACGCGACTGGGCCCGCGTGACTAGTGCGCGCCGTCACAGGGGAGGCACCACCATGCAAGCTCCGAGTGCGAGCTACAGCCTGACGGTCCGGCTCGAGATCCAGAACCGGCCGGGCATGCTCGGGCAGGTGACGTCGGCCATCGGCAAGGAGGGCGGCGACATCGGCGCGATCGACCTCGTCGAGGTGGGCAAGTCGACGATCACGCGCGACCTCACCTTCAAGGCGCGCGACGAGCGCCACGGCCAGCAGGTCGTCGAGCGGGTCCGTGCCGTCAAGGGCGTGCGCGTCGTCAACGTCTCCGACCGCACCTTCCTGATGCACCTCGGCGGCAAGATCGAGGTGCGCGGGAAGATGAGCGTCAAGACGCGCGACGACCTGTCGATGGCGTACACGCCGGGCGTGGCCCGCGTCTGCATGGCCATCCACCACGACCCGGAGAAGGCGTACGCGCTCACGATCAAGCAGAACTGCGTCGCGGTGGTCACCGACGGCACCGCGGTGCTCGGGCTCGGGGACATCGGCCCCAGCGCCGCCCAGCCCGTCATGGAGGGCAAGGCGCTCATCTTCAAGGAGTTCGCAGGCGTGGACGCGTTCCCCCTGTGCCTGGCGACCAAGGAGGTGGACGAGATCGTCGCGATCGTCAAGGCGATCGCGCCGGTCTTCGGCGGCATCAACCTCGAGGACATCTCCGCCCCGCGCTGCTTCGAGATCGAGAACCGTCTCCAGCGCGACCTCGACATCCCGGTCTTCCACGACGACCAGCACGGGACGGCGGTCGTGGTCCTCGCGGCGATGCTCAACGCGCTGAAGGTCGTCAAGAAGCGCCTCGGCGACGCGCGCGTCGTCTTCACCGGCGCCGGCGCCTCCGGCATCGCGACGGCCAAGCTCCTCATGCGCGCCGGGGCCAAGCACATCGTCACCTGCGACCGCGCGGGTACGCTCTGGCGCGGGCGCACCGACAACATGAACCCGATGAAAGAGTGGTTCGCGAAGCACACCAACGAGAAGCGGCTCAAGGGCACGGTGTCCGACGCGCTCGTCGGCGCGGACGTCTACATCGGCCTGTCGGGCCCCGGCGTGGTCTCGATCAAGGACATCAAGGGGATGGCGCGCGCCCCGATCGTGTTCGCGATGGCCAACCCGGTCCCCGAGATCCTCCCCGAGGAGGTCGGGTCCAGCGTGCGGGTCATGGCGACGGGCCGCTCCGACTACCCGAACCAGATCAACAACTCCTGCTGCTTCCCCGGGTTCTTCCGCGGGCTGCTCGACGTGCGCGCGCGCCGCGTGAACGACGAGATGAAGCTGGCGGCCGCGCACGCGCTCGCCGGCATCGTCACGAAGGAGGAGCTGTCGGAGGAGTACATCACGCCGTCGATGTTCGACGGGCGGGTCGTGACCGCCGTGGCCTCGGCGGTCGCGGAGGCGGCGATCCGCACCGGCGTGGCGCGGCGGCGGCCACGCGGCACCAAGCGGTAACCGCCGCGCGCGGCGCGTGAGCGCCACGGTGTCCGTGGAGGTCGTCTCCTGGGTCACGACGTTCGTCGGCGGGGACGGCACGGGGCGGCGCGTGTTCGAGGAGCCCCTCCCCGCCGGCGCCACGGTGCGCTCGGTCCTCGCCGGCCTCTCCGCGCGCTATCCCGAGCTGCACGCGGCGCTGTGGCACGGGGAGGGCCTCGGTGAGCACATCGAGGTCCTCGTGAACGACGCGGTGCTCGACCTCCACCACACGCTCGACTCGCCGCTCGCCCCCGGCGACCGCCTGAGCCTGCTCGGACAGTTCATGGGGGGCTAGCCCGAGCCGGTACAATCGGGGGACATGACCCCGCCCGGCCCGGCCGTCGCGAGCCTCGTCGCCCGGTTCCCGCGCGAGCGGACGTGGCTCCTGCCGGCCCTCGACGCCGTGCAGCGGGCCCAGGGCTCGGTCTCGCCCGGCGCCCTCGACGTGATCGCTGCCCACCTGCGCGTGCCCGCCAGCGAGGTCTGGGGCGTCGCGACGCACTACCCGGAGCTTCGCCTGACCCCGCCGGGGCGGCGGCTCGTGCGCGTGTGCGCGGGCGTGAGCTGCCGGATCGGCGGCGGCGCCGCGCTCCTGGCCGAGTGCGAGCGGCGCCTCGGCGTCGCCGCGGGCCGGACGTCGCCGGACGGCGCGGTGACGCTCGAGGCGATGGACTGCGCGTTCGCGTGCGGCGTGGCCCCCGTCGTCGAGGTGGACCACCGGCGCCGGGGCCGCGTGACGGCCGGGGACCTCGACCGCCTCCTGGCCGAGCCGGCGCCCGACGCCGCACGGGCCCGGGGCGCGCCGGCCACGCCCGCTCCCGGGCCGCCGCCCGGCGCGGCGGGCCCGCCGCAGGCGCGCTTCGAGGCGCTGCGCGCGGAGGCCGCGCGACGGCGACGCGGGCTCACGCTCGCGGTGGGCGTGGGCTCGTGCGGGGAGGCTGTCGGCGCGCGCGAGACGCTCGAGGCGCTCCGGGCCGAGGCGGCGCGGCGCGGCCTCGACGCCGCGGTCGTCGCCGCGGGCTGCGACGGCATGTGCTGGGCCGGACCGCTCGTGCGCGTGCCGGCCGACGGAGGGCCCGCGCGAGCCTTCACGGTGCCGCCGGCCGGCGTGCCGGCGTTGGTCGAGCACGTCCTCTCCGGCACGCCCTTCCCGCAGCTCGAGGGCGCCCACGACTTCCTCGCCCGCCAGCGGCGCGTGCTGCTCCGCCGCTGCGGCGTGACCGACCCGGGCGACATCGCCGACGCGATCCGTGCGGGCGCGTACGCGGCGCTCGCGCGCGTGCTGGACGCGGGCGACCCCGAGCGCGTCCTCGCGGAGGTGCGCGCCTCGGGGCTCCAGGGGCGCGGCGGCGCCTACTTCCAGGCGGCCGTCAAGTGGGCCGCGTGCCGCGCCGCGCCCGGGGCGCCCCGGTACCTCGTCGTCAACGGCGAGGAGGGCGAGCCCGGGATCTTCAAGGATCGCCACCTGATGGAGGGCGACCCGCACGGCCTGCTCGAGGGGGCGCTCCTGGCCGCCTACGCCGCCGGCGCCTCGCGGGCCGTCGTCTACGTCCACGGCGAGGCCGACCTCGCGGCGGCGCGCGTCGCGGCGGCCGTCGCCGAGGCGCGAGCCTGGGGCCTGCTCGGCGAGCGGATCCTCGGCACGGACTTCTCGCTCGAGGTCGAGCTGCGGCGCGGCCTCGGCGGCTTCGTGCTCGGCGAGGAGACCGCGCTGCTCGAGTCGCTCGAGGGCCGGCGCGCGATGCCGCGCACGCGCCCGCCGTTTCCCGTGGAGGCGGGGCTCTGGGGGCGGCCGACCGTGATCAACAACGTCGAGACGCTCTGCGCGGTGCCGCGCATCGTCGGGCGCGGCGGCGCCTGGTTCGCGTCGCTCGGCGGCGGCCACGGCACCAAGCTCTTCGGGCTCTCCGGCCACGTGCGCCGCCCCGGCGTCGTCGAGGTCGAGGCCGGCGCGACGCTCCGGACGCTGCTCGAGGGGCTCGGCGGTGGCGCGCCGACGGGCCGGCCGCTCCGCGCCGCGGTCGTCGGCGGGCCGTCGGGGAGCCTCGTCCATCCGCGCCGCTTCGACGAGCCGCTCGTCCCGCGGGGCCCCCTGAGCCCGGGCACCGGGGGCGTCGTCGCGCTCGACGCCACGGCGTCGATCCGCGACGTGGTCCGCACGCTGCTCGAGTTCAACGCGCGCGAGTCGTGCGGCAAGTGCACGCCGTGCCGCGAGGGCACCGCGCGGCTCGTCGCGATGCTCGACGGGCCCGTCGACGCCGCCCGCGCGCGGGCCCTCGGGGAGGTCGTCCAGGTCGCGTCGCTCTGCGGGCTCGGCCAGGCGGCGCCCGCCGCGGTCCTGTCGGGGCTCGCGGAGTTCCCGGAGGAATTCGCGTGACCAGCACGCTCGCGCTGACGATCGACGGGCGGCGCGTGGAGCTGCCCGCGGGCGCGACCGTCCTCGACGGCGTGAACCGCCTGGGCGTGCCGCTGCCGCAGCTCTGCAAGGACCCGGACCGTGCCCCGCTCGGCGCGTGCCGCACGTGCCTCGTCCACGTCGAGGGCCAGCGCGGCCTCGCGGCCGCGTGCCACCTGCCGGCGCGCGAGGGCATGGTCGTCTCGACCGGGCACCCCGACGCGGTGCGCGTGCGCCGCGGCGTCATCGAGCTCACCCTCGCGATGCTGACGCCGGGCGCCGGGCCCGGGGGGTTCGGCGAGCTGGGCGAGGCGGCGGCGCGCCACGGGCTCGCCGCGCCGGCATACACGCCGCTCCACCGCTTCGCGCCGGACGCGAGCCAGTCGTTCTTCGTGCTCGACCGCGAGGCGTGCATCCTCTGCGGGCGCTGCGCGGTCGCCTGCGGGGACGTCCAGCGGATCGGCGCGATCGCGCTCCTGGGGCGGGGCCACGCGACGAGGGTCGGCGTCGCGGGCGACGGCCTGCTCGCCTCCTCCGTCTGCACCTCCTGCGGCCAGTGCGTCGCGACGTGCCCGACCGGTGCGCTCCGGCCGAAAGAGGCGCCGGCCGGCCGCGCGCGCACGGTCGAGACCACGTGCCCGTACTGTGGCGTCGGCTGCGGCCTCGAGCTCGCCGTGCGCGCGGACGGGCGCCTCGCGCTGATGGCCGGCGACGCGCCGCGGAACGCGTCGAGCGAGGGCATGCTCTGCGTCAAGGGCCGGTTCGGCACCGGCTTCGTCCACGCGCCGGACCGCGTGACGACGCCGCTCGTGCGCCGCGAGGGCCGCTGGCAGACCGCCTCGTGGGACGAGGCGCTCGCGACCGCCGCCGAGGGGCTGGCGCGCCACCGCGGGCGCTTCGGCGCCCTCGCCTCCGCGAAGGCGACCAACGAGGACGGCTTCGTGATCCAGAAGTTCGTCCGCGCCGTGATGGGCACGAACAACGTGGACCACTGCACCCGCCTCTGTCACTCGCCGTCCGTCGAGGCGATGCTCGTCTCGATGGGCTCGGGCGCGACCTCGAACTCGTACCGCGACTACGAGGAAGCCGGCTGCCTCATGATCGTCGGCTCCGACGCCTCGGCGAACCACCCCGTCATCGCCGTCCGCTTCCGCCGCGCGATGAGCCGGGGCGCACGCGTCGTCGTCGTGAATCCCAAGCGCATCGAGCTCTGCGACCAGGCCGACCTCTGGCTCAGGCCGCGCCCCGGCACCGACGTGACGCTGTTCAACGCGATCGCCCGCGTCGTCCTCGACGAGGGGCTCGCGAACCTCGACTTCGTCCGCGCCCGGACGGAGGGCTTCGAGGCCTGGCGCGCCTCGCTCGCGGAGGCCACGCTCGAGCGGGCGGCGGCGGTCACCGGCGTGCCCCCGGAGGCCATCGCCCGCGCCGCGCGCTGGTACGCGCGGCCGCCCTTCGCGGGCTCGTGCCTCGTCTGGGGCATGGGGATCACCCAGCACGTCAACGGCACCGCCAACGCTCACGCGCTGCTGAACCTGGCGCTCGTGACGGGCCAGCTCGGGTTCCCCGGCAGCGGGATCTCGCCGCTGCGCGGCCAGAACAACGTGCAGGGCTGCGGCGACGCCGGCTGCATCCCGACGAACCTGCCCGGCTACCAGGCCTACGACCCGCCGACGCTCGCGCGGTTCGAGGCCGCCTGGGGGATCCGGCCGCCGGCGGGGACGGGCAAGGTCGTGACCGAGATGGTGGAGGCGTGCCTCGGCGGTGAGGTGCGGGCGATGTACGTCGTCGGCGAGAACCCGCTCCTGTCCGAGCCCGACCTCCACCACGCGGAGAAGGCGCTCGGCCAGGTCGAGTTCCTCGTCGTGCAGGACCTGTTCCTGCACGAGACCGCCGAGCGCGCGCACGTCTTCCTGCCGGCCGCGGCGTTCGCGGAGAAGGAAGGCACGTTCACCAGCTCCGAGCGCCGCGTGCAGCGGGTCCGGAAGGCGATCGAGCCGCCCGGCCTCGCGCGCCCCGACTGGTGGATCACGTGCGAGCTGGCCCGCCGCGTCGCCGCCCGCCTGGGTCTCGACGTGCGCGGACAGTTCGAGTACCCGGACGCGGCCGCGGTCTTCGACGAGCTGGCGCGGCTCACGCCGTTCCTCGGCGGCCTCTCGCACGCACGCCTGGACCGCGAGGGCGGCATCCAGTGGCCCTGCCCGACGGCCGACCACCCGGGCACGCGCCACCTCCACGCGGAGTCCTTCCCGCGCGGCCGGGGGCGCTTCGTGCCCGCGCGCGCGACCATCGAAGCGGCCGAGCTGCCCGACGCCGACTACCCGCTCGTGCTGAACACCGGGCGGCTCCTCTACCACTGGCACGGCGGCACCCTCACGCGGCGCGTGGACGGCCTGCTCGCGCTGGCGCCGCGGCTCGAGGTGGCGATCCACCCCTCCGACGCGCGCCGCCTCGGCGTCCGCGGGGGCGCGCCGATCCGCGTCGTGTCGCGGCGCGGGGAGCTGACGGCGGTCGCGCACGTCACGGACGCCGTCCGCGCCGGCGCGGTCTTCGTGCCGTTCGTCAAGCTTGCGGAGTCGGCGGCCAACTTCCTCACCAACGCCGCGTTCGACCCCGCGTCCAAGATCCCCGAGTACAAGGTGTGCGCGGTCCGGGTCGAGCCGGTCCGCGGGTGAGCGGGCCGCGCCCCCGGCGCGCCGGAGGACCGGACGGATGGCGAAGGACGACCTCGAGCTCGCGCGGGCGGTGACGCTCCGGCCGATCGGGGCGATCGCGGAGGGCCTGGGCCTCGCCGCCGCCGACCTCGAGCCGTACGGCGCCCACAAGGCGAAGGTGCGCCTGGAGGCGCTGGAGCGTCGGGGCGCGGCGCCCGACGGCACCCTGGTGCTCGTGACCGCGATGACGCCGACGCCCGCGGGCGAGGGGAAGTCCCTGACGGCGATCGGGCTCGGCGACGCCCTCCGCCGGCTCGGGCGGCGCGCGGTGATCGCCCTGCGCGAGCCCTCGCTCGGCCCGTGCTTCGGCACGAAGGGCGGCGCCACGGGCGGCGGCCGGGCGCAGGTGGCGCCGATGGAGGACATCAACCTCCACTTCACGGGCGACTTCCACGCGATCACCGCCGCGCACAACCTGCTCGCGGCGCTGGTGGACAACCACCTCTTTCACGGCAACCGGCTCGGGCTCGACGCGCGCCGGATCGCGTGGACGCGCGTGCTCGACGTGAACGACCGCGCGCTCCGGTCGGTCGTGCTGGGGCTCGGGGGGCCGGCCGACGGCGTACCGCGCCAGTCGGGCTTCGAGATCACGGCGGCGTCCGAGCTGATGGCGATCCTCTGCCTCGCGCGCGACCTCCCGGACCTCCGGGCGCGCGTCGCGCGCGTCATCGTCGGCGAGCGCGCGGACGGGACTCCCGTCACCGCCGGTGACCTCCGGGCGGCGGGCGCCGTCGCGGTGCTCCTGCGCGACGCGCTCCGGCCGAACCTCGTGCAGACGCTCGAGGGCACGCCCGCCTTCGTCCACGGCGGGCCCTTCGGCAACATCGCGCACGGCTGCAACAGCCTCGTGGCGACCCGGCTCGCGCTCAAGCTCGGCGAGGTCGTCGTCACCGAGGCGGGCTTCGCCACCGAGCTCGGGGCCGAGAAGTTCTTCGACATCAAGTGCCGGGTCGGCGGGCTCCGGCCCGCGGCCGCCGTCGTGGTCGCCACGGTGCGCGCGCTCAAGATGCACGGCGGGGTCGCGCGGGCGGAGCTCGGCGCGGAGAACGTCGCGGCGGTCGCCGCCGGCCTCCAGAACCTCGCCAAGCACGTCGAGAACGTCCGGCACTTCGGCGTGCCCCCGGTCGTCGCGCTCAACCACTTCAGCGGTGACACCGAGGCGGAGGTGGCGGCCGTGCTCGAGGCGTGCCGCGCGCTCGAGGTCCCGGCGCGCCTCTCGCGGGTCTGGGAGCGGGGCGGCGCGGGCGGGGAGGAGCTCGCCCACGCGGTGCTCGACGCCGCCGGCGGGGGCGCGGCGGGGTTCCGGCCGCTCTACCCCGAGGACCTGCCGCTCCTGGGCAAGCTCGAGGCGATCGCGACCACCCTCTACGGCGCCGCCGGCGTCAGGGTGGAGCCGGCGGCCGGGGCCGAGCTGGCGCGGCTCGAGGCGGCGGGCCTGGGCCGACTCCCCGTCTGCGTCGCCAAGACGCAGAGCTCGCTCTCCGACGACGCGAAGAAGCTCGGGCGGCCGCGCGGCTTCACGGTCACGGTCCACCGGGTGCGGCTCGCCGCGGGGGCGGGCTTCGTCGTCGCGTACACGGGCGACGTGCTGACGATGCCCGGGCTGCCACGGACCCCGGCCGCCGAGGCGATGGACCTCGACGCGCAGGGCCGGATCGTCGGCCTGTTCTGACCGACGTCGGGGGGCGCGACCGCCGCTCCCCCCGACACCCCCCACCGGGATTGCGGGCGCCGGGATCCGTCACGTCCTCTGAATCGACGTCGGGGGGCGCGACCGCCGCGGCCCCGAGCGTCCGCCGGCCGCGCGCCACGATCAACATCGCTGATCGGCCTGATAAGAAGATTGGCATTGGCCCTTCGCGTCGCGTCGCGGCACAGTGACGGCACATGGACGAGCGATGCGGATGCGGCGGCCCGGCGCGTGGCGCCTTCCCCGGGCTCGGCTGTCTCGAGTGCGGCGCCCCTTGCTGCCCGACCTGCGCGATCCACCTCGAGTCGGCGACCTACTGCCGCCGCTGCGCCAGCCTCCTGCTCGAGACGACCACGATCCGCGCGGCCAGCCCGTTCGACCTCTGCTGAGGCGCCGTTAGCCCGCCGCGGCGCGCGCGCCCCGCGCAGGCGCGGCCGGCGGCGCGCCCCGGAGGCTCCACGCGCACCAGGTGGCGACCAGGCCGCCGAGCCCGAGCGTCGTGAATGCCCAGCCCCAGACGGTGGGCGCGAGCCCTGGCGGGTTCGTGAGGTCGAGCACCGCCCCGAACACGAGGGGCGCGACCGCGCCCGCGCCGAAGCCCACGAGCGAGCGGAGCGCGAGCGCCGCGCCCAGGTACGCCGGGTCCACCGCCTCGGTCAGCGCCGTCGAGAGCACCGGCGAGTCGCCGAGCGCCGTGAAGCCGTAGAGGGCGCCGACGGCGACGACGACGCCGGCGGGCCACGCGACCAGCCAGCCGAACGTGAAGGAGCATGCGGCGCTCACGGCGGCGAGCCCGAGCAGGACCGCCCGGCGCCCCAGGCGGTCCGAGAGCCCGCCCATCGAGGACGAGGCGACGAGCCCCGTCATGTGGAAGCCGGCGGACAGGTAGGCGCCGAGCTCCACGGCCCGGAGCGCGGTCCTGCCGGAGACGCGGAAGCTCGCCGCCAGGAACGCCGGGAGCCAGGACCACATGCCGAGCAGCTCCCAGCTGTGGGCCGTGTAGCCGGCGATCAGCCGCATGGCCCGGGCGTTGCCCAGCACTTCCGTGCCGAACCGGACGCCGGCGCGGCGCGCGTGCACGACGTTCGGCGTCCCGCGGAGCGTCGGCCACGCGAGCATGGCGCCGAGGAGCGGCCCGCCCGCCGCCGCGAGGAACGCCAGCGGGTACCCGGCGCGCGGCAGGACGAGGCCCGTGACGACGAGCGACAGCGCGTAGCCGAGCGAGGAGCTCGCGATGAGCCAGCCGACGGCGCGCCCGCGGCGCTCCGGCGGGTAGCGGTCGGCGAGCAGCATGATCGCGGTCGTGTAGGTGCCGCCCTGCGAGAGCGCGACGAGCGTCCAGAGCACGAGGCCCGACGCGTACGAACGGGCGCCCGCCGCGAACGCGAGCCCCGCCAGGGCGGAGAGCGCGCTCGAGCCGAGGAAGACGCGCCGCGCACCGACGCGGTCCGCGAGCCAGGAGAAGAGCAGGAGCGAGAACGCGTAGCCGAGCTGGAAGGCCGTCGAGACCGAGCCGGCGGCGGTCGCCGACATCGCCCACTCGCCGCGGAGGACCGGCAGGCTCGCGGCGTAGGCCATGAAGATGGACGTCATGAGCGTGCGCGAGAGGCACAGGGACGTGAGCCAGCCGTCGCCGGTCGGGTCGCGGGGCATGGACGTGGGCCGGGCCATCATTTCACGCCCCGTCGCGGCCGGCAACTCGGGGGAGAAACTGGCTCATGGACGAGCTGACTGCGGCGGCTCCTGCGCGACATCGCCAAGGGCCGGGCGCTCGGCGACACCACGACGCTGGCCGCCCCCAACGCGGTGGCCGCCCTCAAGGCCGGGTACGAGTCCGAGGAGTAGCCCGGGCGGGGGAGCCGCCCGCGCCGGATAACGCGACGCGTCGCGGCGGAATCGCCCCACGGTGGTGAGGCTAGCTTACCCCCCATCTGGACCTAAATGCCCCACCAGACACACCAGATGTGTCAAGGCTCGGGCATTCTGCCCGCAAGAACTGCCAGGCCAGACAGGTCTGACCACCGTGATTTCAATGAATTAACGCCCACCCAGGGCCGTCTGATGCTCGGCACAGAGGTTGCACGTCCCTGGAGCACGCAGAAGTACCCTGGAGGGGTCACATGGACATCAGGACGCGGCTCGAGAATGACCTGAGAACGGCGGTCGGCCGGCTCCGCCAGATAGGCGGCGCCGTGGCGGTCGAGGAGTTGCCCGGGGCGATCGGGGACAATTCGCCGTTCGCCGACGAGGTGGACGGGATCCAGGCCTGCGGCGAGCGCGAGATCGGGTTCGCCACGCGCGAGTTGCTCGTCGACCGGGTCAACCGGCTCTCGGCGGCGCTCGAGCGGCTCAGCGACGGCGAGTACGGCATCTGCGTCGAGTGCGAGGAGCCCATCTCGCCGGCGCGCCTGCAGGCGATGCCCGAGGTCCAGACCTGCGTCCGCTGCCAGGACCGGATCGAGCGGTTCGGGCGCCAGCTCGAGTCGGTCGAGCTCGACGCCCTCGGCGACGACGAGTAGGACCGCCGCGCGCGCAGCTGCTGATCCGCGGGGCCGGAGACGTCCGGCCCCGCGTTTTTTTGTGTAGGCTAGGGGCCGTGCGTACCCCGGTCCTCGACGCGGTCCGGCCCGCCCTTCACGCCCTCGGCCGCGCCTGGTTCGGCCTCGAGCTGGTGGGCGTCGAGCACATCCCGCCGAGCGGGCCGCTGATCGTCACGCCGAACCACCAGACGTACGCCGACCCTCCGCTGGTCTCCATCCCGATCCGCCGGCGCGTCTACTACATGGCCTGGAACCGGCTCTTCGACGTCCCCGGCCTGGCCTGGCTGATCCGCCGGCTCCGGGCGTTCCCCGTCGAGATCGAGGCGAGCGGTGCGCGCGCGACGCGCGAGGCGGTCCGGCTGCTGCAGGCCGGCCACGTGCTGATGATCTTCCCCGAGGGCGAGCGCAGCCGCGACGGAGCGATCGGGCGCTTCAAGCCGGGCGCGTTCCGCCTGGCGGCGTCGCTCGGCGTGCCCGTGCTCCCCGTCACGATCCGGGGCGGCCACGAGTCCTGGCCGCCGGGCCGGCTGCTGCCGCGCGCCGGCCGGGTCACGATCACCTACCACCGGCCGCTCCATCCGGCGGCCGGCGTCGAGCCGCGGCAGGCCGCGCGCGAGCTCAGCGAGCGCGCGTCGAGCGTCATCCGGAGCGCGCTCGAACGTCCGGCAGCGCCGCCGGCCCCGCCGCTCCGGTTCCCCGGGCGGTAGCCCGGCGCCGCGGCAGTCTCAGAACGGCACGCGCGGCTCGCCGAGCGCTGGCGACATGAGGCCGACCGGCATGAGCGGCGTGGAGTGCGCCCACCCCGCACGCCCGTGCCGGTCGAGCAGGATCAGGCCTCCCTCAGGACCATGCGGATGATGGCCTCGCCGTCGCCGGTGCAGGACGCGCGGTGTGGCGGCATGGACTCCACCGTGGCACACTCGGGCCGCCTTGAATGCCGCCCTCGCCCGGCTCCGCGCGCGCATCATCGCCTGCCGCAGATGCCCGCGACTCGTCGCCCACCGTGAGGCGAGCGCCGCGGCGCCGCCGCGCCGCCACCGCGGCGAGCGCTACTGGGCGCGGCCGGTGCCCGGCTTCGGCGACCCGCGCGCGCGGCTCGTGCTCGTGGGGCTCGCGCCCGCGGCCCACGGCGGCAACCGCACGGGGCGGATGTTCACGGGCGACCGGAGCGGTGACTGGCTCTTCGACGCGCTCCACCACGCGGGGTTCGCCAACCAGGCGACGTCGCGCCACCGGCGGGACGGCCTGCGGCTGCGGGACGCCTGGATCACCGCGACGATCCGGTGCGCGCCCCCGGCCAACCGGCCGACGCCGGCCGAGATCGCGGCGTGCGCGCCCTACGTCCTCGAGGAGCTCGGGCTGCTCCGGCGCGTGCGCGTCGTGGTCGGGCTCGGCCGGATCGGCTGGCAGGCGTACCTCCGGGCGCGCCGGGCGCTCGGGCTGCCGACGCCGGCCCGCGCGCCCGTGTTCGCCCACGGCGCGGCGACGACGTTTCCCGACGGCGTCACGCTGATCGCGTCGTACCACCCGAGCCAGCAGAACACGTTCACCGGCAGGCTCACGCGTCCGATGCTGCGCGGCGTGTTCCTGAGAGCGCGTCGGCTGCTGGACCGGTAGCGGATGACGACACGCAGGCACGCGGTGTCGAGGGGCGCGACGGCGCGATATGGGCGTCCCGCGCACCGGGGGGTTTGGGGGGCGCCCGGAGCCCCCCATGACTATCACTCGACCAGGTCGGAGGGCAGGCGCGGCCGCTCGACGACGGTGAGCGTGAGCTCGCGCGCGTGCCCGTCGCGCATCAGCGTGACCCGCACGCGCTGGCCCGGGCGCAGCGTCCTCACGCGGTCGAGGTACTCCTGGTGGGTCCGGACCGGCACGCCCTGGATCGCGGTGAGGACGTCGCCGCCCAGCAGGTACTCCTCGCCCTGGACGATGACCGACAGGCTGCCCCCGCGGACGCCCGCGCGCTCCGCGGGGCTGCCGTCGTACACGACCTCGACCAGGTAGCCCGGTACCAGCGGCATCCGGACGAGCGCGCCGAGGCGCGCGTCGACCTCGCGCCCCTGGATGCCGAGCCAGGGGCGGACCACCCGGCCGTGCTCGCGCAGGTCGCGCAGCACCGCTTTCACCGCGTTGACCGGCACCGCGAAGCCGATGCCCTGGGCGTCCTCGGAGATGAAGGTGTTGATGCCGACCACGCTGCCGCACCGGTCCACGAGCGGTCCGCCGGAGTTCCCGGGGTTGATCGGCGCGTCGGTCTGGATCATCGGCTGCTCGGCGACGCCGGGCAGGAGCCGGTTGAGCCCGCTCACGATCCCGCGCGTCATGGTCTGCTCGAGGCCGATCGGGTTGCCGATGGCGACGACCTCGTCGCCCACGCGGAGGGCCGCGGAGTCGCCGAGCTGCGCCGCGAGCAGGGGCGAGGGCGCCTCGATCCGGAGCAGCGCCAGGTCGAGCACGGTGTCCATCCCGACCAGCCGCGCGGGCGCCTTGACGCCGGAGTCGAGCGTGATCGCGAGCGAGGCGGCGCCGTCGACGACGTGCGCGTTGGTGAGCACCTGCCCGTCGCGCTCGATCACGACGCCGGAGCCGACGATGGTCTCGAAGCGCCGCTGCGGTCTCGCCCTGTTGATCTTGGTCGCCTGGATCGAGACCACGGCGGGCGCGACCCGGGCGAAGACGGTCGCGAACGGCTCGGCGCACGGCGCCCCGGCGGCGGCGCCGGGCCACGCGAGGAGGACGAGGACGAGCAGGAGGGGGCGCCGCACGCTCGAATGATACACCACCGCGTCGGCGCGTCCCGCGCGGGCTATAATGACGGCGTGAGAACCGTCCGCGCGCTCGCGCTCCTCGTGCCGCTCCTGCTCCTGCCCGCCGCGCCCGCGCCGGCGGACCCGGGCGTCCTCAGCGCGACCCTCGAGAACGGCCTGCGCGTCCTCCTCCTCGAGGACCACCGGAGCCCGATCGTGTCGTTCCAGGTGTGGTACCGCGTGGGCTCGCGCAACGAGCAGCGCGGCGCGACGGGGATCGCGCACCTCCTGGAGCACCTGATGTTCAAGGGCACGCCGACCCACGGACCGCGCGAGTTCGCGCGGCTCGTCGAGCAGAACGGCGGCCGGGACAACGCCTTCACGTCGCAGGACGTCACCGGGTACTACGTCAACATCGTCTCCGACCGGATCGATCTCGTGCTCGAGCTCGAGGCCGACCGGATGCGCAACCTCCTGCTCGACCCGAAGCAGATCGACGCCGAGCGTCAGGTGGTCATCGAGGAACGCCGGACGCGCACCGAGGACGACCCGAGCGGCTTCCTCGGCGAGGAGGTCGCCTCGATCGCCTTCAAGGCCCACCCCTACGGCTATCCGATCATCGGCTGGGTGGAGGACCTCCGGCGCATCACGCCCGAGGAGATCCGTGCCTTTTATCGGACGTACTACGTGCCGAACAACGCGATCATCGTCGCGGTCGGCGACTTCCGGGCGCCGGAGCTGCTCGAGAAGATCAGGCGGCGGTTCGGACCGATCCCGCGCGGGCCCGAGCCACCGCCGGTGCTCGCGGTCGAGCCGCCCCCGAACGGCGAGCGGCGGGTGACCGTCCGCAAGCAGGCCCAGCTCCCGATCGTCTACCTCGCCTGGCACGCGCCCAGCCAACGCTCGGCGGACGCGCCGGCGCTCGAGGTGCTCTCGGTGGTCCTCTCGAGCGGCCGGGCCTCGCGCCTGTACCGCGAGCTCGTCTACGAGCGCCGGCTCGCGCTCGAGGCCGGCGGCGACTACAACTACTTCTCGCTCGACCCGAACCTCTTCTGGTTCTGGGCGACGCCGATGCCGGGCAAGACGCCCGAGGCGCTCGAGCGCGCGCTGCTCGCCGAGGTGGAGCGGCTCAAGACGGCGCCGGTCACCGACGAGGAGCTCGCCCGCGCCAAGAACCAGATCGAGGCCTCGTTCGTGTTCCAGGCGGACTCCGTGCACAGCCGCGCGTCGCTGCTGGCGCGCTTCGAGCTGATCGGCGGCGCCGCGCTCCTGGACTCGTTCGTCGCCCGGATACGCGCCGTGACCGCGGCCGACCTGATGCGGGTGGCGCGCGCCTGGTTCCCGCCGGACAGGAAGAACGTCGGCGTCCTCCTGCCGAAGCCCTGATGCCCGTCGCTCGCCCGTCGCGGAGGGCGCTGACACTCGTGGCGGCCGGCGCCGCGATGCTGCTCGTCGGCGTCGCCGCGTCGTGGGTCGTCCGCCGCTTGAACGACCGTGCCGACGTGATCGCCGTCACCGGCACGATCGAGGCGCTCCGGGTGGACGTGAGCGCCAAGATCACGGGCCGGATCGTCGAGCGCACGGTGCAGGAGGGGCAGCCGGTCGAGCGGGGCCAGCTGCTCGTCCGCCTCGACGCCACCGAGCTCACGGCCGAGGCGCGGCGCGCCGAGGCCGCCGTGGGCGCCGCGGAGGCCCAGCTCCGCGACCTGCGCGCCGGCGCGCGGCGCGAGGAGATCGAGGAGGCGGAGGCCCGGGCGGCGCGGGCGCGGGCGCAGCTCGACGACCTCCTCGCCGGCTCGCGCGAGCAGGAGCTCGGGCAGGCGGGGGCCGCCCTGCGGAACGCGACCGCGGTGCGCGAGTGGAGCCAGCGCGAGCTCGCGCGGGCGCGGGAGCTGTTCGCGAAGGACCTCATCTCGCTCCAGGAGGTGGACCGCGCCCGCAACGCCTACGACGTGGCCGCGGCGAACGAGGCGTCGGCCCGCGAGCGGCTCGGGCTGCTCGAAGCGGGCGCGCGGAAGAACGAGATCGAGGCGGCGCGCGCCGAGCTCCGGGCGGCGCAGGAGCGCGTGCGGCTGCTGCGCGCGGGCCCGCGCCCCGACGCGGTCGCGGCGGCGCGGGCGCAGGTCGCGGAGGCGGGGGCGGCGCTGGCGCTCGCGCGGGCGCGGCTCGCCGAGACGCGGCTCGTCTCGCCGCTCACCGGGCTCGTGCTGCGCAAGAACCTCGAGGTCGGCGAGACGGCGAACCCGGGCGTCGCGATCCTCACGCTGATGGACCCGACGGACATGTGGCTCCGGGCGTACGTGTCCGAGACCGACCTGGGCCGGGTCCGCCTCGGCCAGCCGGCCACCATCAGCGTGGACGCGTTCCCGGGCCGCTCGTTCGCCGGCACGATCAGCGAGATCGCCTCCGAGGCGGAGTTCACCCCGAAGAACGTCCAGACCAAGAAGGAGCGGGTGAACCTCGTGTTCCGGGTGAAGATCGCCGTCCGCGACGCCGGGGGCGTGCTGAAGCCCGGCATGCCGGCCGATGCCCAGCTGGGATCCTGAGGACGGCCGGCTCGCGGTCGTCACGCGGGGGCTGACCAAGCGCTTCGGCCGGCTGGTCGCCGTGGACCACCTCGACCTCGAGGTGCGCCGCGGCGAGCTGTACGGCTTCCTCGGGCCGAACGGCGCCGGCAAGTCCACGACGCTGCGCATGCTCTGCGGCATCCTCGAGCCGAGCGAGGGCGACGGGCGGGTGCTCGGCATCGACCTCCGCCGTCAGCCCGAGCGCGTGAAGTCGGCCATCGGCTACATGTCGCAGCGGTTCTCGCTGTACGACGACCTCACCGTCGAGGAGAACCTGACCTTCTACGCGCGGGTGTACATGGTGCCGCGCGCGGGCCGGCCGCCCCGGATCCAGCAGATGCTCCGGCTCGGCGACCTCGTCGGGCGCGAGCGGCAGCTCGCCGGCCAGCTCTCCGGCGGCTACCGCCAGCGCCTCGCGCTCGCGTGCGCCCTCGTCCACGGCCCCGAGCTGGTGTTCCTCGACGAGCCGACGGCCGGCGTGGACCCGGTCTCCCGCCGCACCTTCTGGGCGCTGGTGCGCCATCTCGCCGACCAGGGCACGACGGTCCTGATCACGACCCATTACATGGACGAGGCCGAGCTCTGCGACACGCTGGGCTTCATCTACCAGGGGCGGCTCATCGCCCACGGGCCGCCGGCGCGGATCAAGGCCGAGGCCTTCGCGCGCCCGGTGCTCGAGCTCCAGGCCCCGGACCCGCGGGCCGCGGCCGCGGCGCTCGCGGAGTGGGACGCGGTCGAGGAGGTCGTCCGCGCGGGCGCGCGCGTGCGGGTCATCGGCGCCCGACCGGGCCTCGACGCCGCCGCGCTCACCGCGCACCTCGGCGCCCGCGGCGTCACGCCGGAGTGGGTCAACGAGGTCGAGCCCACCGTCGAGGACCTCTTCGTGTCGTTCGTCGACCGCGAGCGGAAGGCGCGCGTGCGCGAGCAGCTCCAGGCCCTGGAGGCGCCGCCGGGCTGAGGCGATGGGCAGCCGCCTCCACGGGATCATCGTCAAGGAGTTCATCCAGCTCGGACGCGACCGCCTCGCGCTCACGCTGATGCTGTTCGTGCCCGTGGTGATGCTGTTCATCTTCGGCTGGGCGATCAACACCGACGTCAAGCACGCGCCCACCGTGGTCCTCGACCAGTCCGGCAGCGTCGAGGCCCAGCAGCTCCTCGAGGCGCTCGAGAACAGCCAGTACTTCGACCTGCGGTACAGGGTCCGGAGCCAGCGCGAGCTGACGCGACTGATCGACGACGGCACGGCCAAGGTCGGCGTCGTGATCCCGCCCGACTACGCCCGGCAGCTCGCGCGCCGCCAGGCGCGCGTGCAGGTGATCGTGGACGCCTCCGATCCGCAGGTGGCCACCTCCGCGATGAACGCGGCGACGGCCCTCGCCGCCGAGCGCTCGCTCGCGGTGCTCGCGCAGACCACGGCGGGGCCGGCGGTCCGCGACGAGGCGCCGCCGCTCGACTTCCGCGTGCGCGCCTGGTACAACCCCGACCTGGTCTCCGCAATCTTCATCGTGCCGGGACTGATCGGCGCCCTGCTGATGCAGACGACGGTGAGCGTGATGGCGATCGCGATCGTGCGCGAGCGCGAGCGGGGGACGCTCGAGGCGCTCGTCGTGAGCCCCATCCGCCGCTGGGAGCTCCTGCTCGGCAAGATCATCCCGAACCTGCTCGTCGCGTACGGGCAGATGACGATGGCGCTGCTCGTGGCGCACTTCGTCTTCGACGTGCCGATCCGCGGGAGCCTCCCGCTGCTGTACGGGCTGTCGGCCGTGTTCATGTGGGGCACGCTGGGCATCGGCATCTTCGTGTCGGCGGCCTCGCGCACGGTCCCGCAGGCGATGCAGCTCTCGTTCATGACCTTCCTGCCCTCCATCTACCTGTCGGGCCTCCTGTTCCCGATCGAGGGGATGCCGCCCGGCGCCCAGTACCTGGCCGCCGTGATCCCGCTCACGTACTACCTGCGCATCGTGCGGGGTATCGTGCTCAAGGGGATCGGCGTCGGCTACCTGTGGCCCCAGGTGCTCCCGCTGGTCGCCTTCGGCGCGGTGGTGTTCACGCTGTCGGTGCTGAGGTTCCGCAAGCAGCTCGACTGATTTCATGGGGGGCTCCGGGCGCCCCCCAAGCCCCCCGGCGTTCGGGGCGCCCCGGCACAGCCGTGGCGCCCCTCGACACCGCGCTTGGTTCACGGGCTCGGGAATCATGGGGGGCTCCGGGCGGCCCCCCAAGCCCCCCGGCGTTCGGGGCGCCCCCGGCACAGCCGTGGCGCCCGTCGACACCGGGCTTGGTTCACGGGCTCGGGAATCATGGGGGGCTCCGGGCGCCCCCCAAGCCCCCCGGCGTTCGGGGCGCCCCGGCACAGCCGTGGCGCCCGTCGACACCGGGCTTGGTTCACGGGCTCGGACTTCATGGGGGCCCCGAGATGGCCCCCAAACCCCAACGCTCACCGGACCCGGGGTGAACCCGAGCCCGGCTCGACACCCGGTTCCTCCGCGCCTCCTGAGCGATACAATGGACGTCATGCGGACGAGACGGCTCCAGTTCCTGCCGCTGCTCCTGGCCCTGGCCGTGCCGGCGACGGCGGGCGACCCCGTCGCCCGGCGCGAGGTGCTGCCGAACGGGATCGTGCTCCTCGTGGCCGAGCGCCCGGCGGTCCCGATCGTGGCCGTGCGCGTCCTCACGCGGGCCGGCGCGGCGTTCGACCCGGCGGACCGCGCCGGGCTCGCGGCCCTCACCGGCGCCGTGCTCACGCGCGGCACGGCCAAGCGCACCGGGCCCCAGCTCGACTCCGCGATCGAGCTCGTGGCCGGCAGCCTCGAGTCGGGCGCCGGCCGCGACAGTCTCAGCGTGTCCCTCCGCGTGCTCAGGAAGGACCTCGGGCTCGGGCTCGACCTGCTCGCCGAGGCGCTCCTGACGCCGGCGTTCCCGGAGGCCGAGGTCCGGCGGAAGGTCGCCGAGGTGAAGGCCGGGATCAGGCGCTCCGAGGACGACCCGGCGACGGTCGCGTCGCGGGCGCTTGCGCGGCTGGTCTACCCGGCGCACCCGTACGGGAGGCCCGTCGAGGGCACCCTCGAGTCGGTGGACCGGCTGACGCGCGACGACGTCGTGCGCTTCTGGCGCGACCACGCGCGTCCGGACACCACCGTGATCGCCGTCGTCGGCCAGGTGACGGTGGACGAGGCGCGCCGCGAGATCCTCGCCCGTCTCGGCGGCTGGCGCCGGCCCGCGCCGGCGCCCCCGCAGGTGGGGGCGGCGACGCCCGCGCCCGCGCCGCGCGAGGAAACGATCAGGCGCGAGCTGACCCAGGCGACGATCATGTTCGGCCGCCAGGCGATCCGGCAGACGGACCCCGACTACTTCCCGCTCGTCGTCGCCTCCTACGTGCTGGGCGGCGGCTCGACGTCGCGGCTGTATGCGCGCGTGCGCGACGAGGCGGGGCTGGCGTACTCGGTCTACAGCTTCGTGTCGCCGTCCCGGTACGCCGCGTCGTTCATCGCCGCCGCGCAGACGCGCACGGCCGAGGCCCCCCGCGTGCTGGCGATGATGCGCGACGAGCTGGGGCGGATGGGACGCGAGCCCGTGAGCGAGCGCGAGCTCGGGCTGGCGAAGGCCTACCTGATCGGCAGCTTCCCCCTGCGGCTGGACACCTCGGGCAAGGTCGCCGACTTCGCCGCGGCGCTGGAGGAGCTGGGGCTCGGCCTCGACTACGCCGATCGCTACAAGGCGCGGATCGCGCAGGTGACCGCGGCGGACGTGCAGCGCGTCGCCAGGAAGTACTTCG
>Ga0154364_1265_pt1 | contig 24147 bp, 26 predicted proteins | sample RifGroA2_FD_115892 | JGI IMG/M metagenome (GOLD analysis project Ga0154364, IMG submission 115892) | Candidatus Rokubacteria bacterium GWA2_73_35 | reverse complement strand
GCGGCAGCACCGGCAGCTCGAGCCCGGCCAGGCGGCCGACGCGCGCCGCCGCGGGGCCCGCGGCGTTGATCGCGAGCGGCGTCGCGATCGCGCCCCGCGAGGTCTCGACCCCGGTGACGCGCCCGCCCGCCCGCACGAGCGCCGTCACCTCCACGCCCTCGGCGATCCGCGCGCCGAGCTCGCGCGCGCGCCGGGCGAAGGCGTTCGTGACCTCGGCGGGGCCCGCGACCCCGTCCCCGGGGCCCCAGACCGCCGCGATCAGGTCGTCCACGCGGAGCGCGGGCACGAGCTTCTGCGCGTCGTCCGGCGTGAGGAGGCGGACGTCGGCGCCGAGGCTCCGCTGGAGCGCCATCCGCTGCTCGAATCCCCGGAGCTGCCGCTCCTCGGAGAGAAGGAAGAGGTAGCCGATTCGCGCGTAGCCCGGGTCCGCGCCCATCTCGTCGCGGAAGCGCTCGAGGGCCTCGATCGACTCGAGCGAGAAGCGGATCTCGGTCTCGGTGGCGAACTGGACGCGGATGCCGCCCGCCGCCTTGCTCGTCGTCCCCGCGCCGACCTGGTCGCGCTCGACGACCAGCACGTCGCGCATGCCGCGGCTCGCCAGGTGGTAGGCGATGCTGCAGCCCACCACGCCGGCGCCGATCACCACCGCGCTCGCCGTCCTCGGCAGATCCATGGGGGTACCGCAGCGCGCGCGGGCGCCCGGCGTCAGGCCTCGAGGACCGTCGCGATCAGCCGCTCGTAGTCCGGGTCGGCGAGCGGGTCCCAGCCCGGCAGCGTGAAGCGCCTGAGCAGGAGATCGGCCGCGGCGCCGAGCCAGGGGCACGCGCCGCCGTCCGCCTGCGCGTCGTCGAGCAGGAGCGCGACCTGGGTGACGCGCGCCATGCGCGTGACGAGGCCGCGGATGTGGAGCGCGGCCGCGTCGGGCCCGCGCCGGAGCAGGCCGGCGAGGCTCCCGCGCAGCTCGTCGAGCGCGCCGAGCGCGCGCTCACGCGTCGCCGCCAGCTCCGGGCGCCGCACGCCGAGCAGCAGGTCTTGCGCGCGCGCGAGGAGGGGGTCGTGGAGCTTCGCGCGCAGCCCGTCGCGGAGGACCTGGGCGACGAGCGTGTTGTGGGGGCCCTCCCAGCTCTCCTGCACCGGCACGTCGCGCCAGAGCCGCGGCAGCGGGCTGAAGTCCTCGATCGTGCCGTTGCCGCCCAGGATCTCGATCGCGTGGTGCACGACGAGCCCGGCGTCGATCGAGCAGATGAACTTCGCGAGGTTCACCGCGGTGCGGAACACCGCGTCGTCCTCGGCGTGCGCGCCTGCCAGACGGAGCTGGTCCTCCGCCGAGGCGGCGAAGAGCGTCAGCGCCAGGCCCGCGGTGCCCAGCACGCGCATCTCGGCGAGCTGCGCGCGCACCGCGGGGAACTCGACGAGCCGGCGGCCGAACGCCTCGCGCAGCCGCGCGTAGTGCCAGGCCTCGACCCACGCGCGGCGCATCATCGCGCTCGTGCCGATGGCGACGTGCAGGCGCGAGGTGTTGATGATGATGCCGATGAGGAGCCGGAAGCCCTCCTGGAGCTCGCCGAGCTGCCAGGCGAGCGCCCCCTCGAAATCCAGCTCGACCGTCGGCAGCGTCCGCGTGCCGAGCTTGTTCTTGAGCCGGCGGATCAGCACGCCGTTCGGGCGGCCGTCCTCGAGCCGGCGCGGAACGACGAAGAGCGCGACGCCGCCCGTGCCCTCGCGCGCGCCCTCGGGGCGGGCGCTCACCGCGTAGAGGTCGGCCGAGACGTTCGAGCAGAACCACTTCTCGCCGCTGAGCCGCCAGACGCCGGGCCGGTCGGCGACGGGCCGCGCCACGCACGCGTTGGCGCCGACGTCCGAGCCGCCCTGGATCTCGGTGACGAACTGGGAGGCGTGCCAGCGCCGGTCGTAGTCGGGGTCGAGGAGGCGCGGCAGCCACTCGCGCCGCATGAAGTCCGAGCCGGCGCGCTGGATCGCCTTGACGAGGCCCGCGGTGCACGCGATGGAGCAGAGGTGCGGCACCTCGCTGTTCAGGCCGAACAGGTAGGTGAGCGCGGCGTGGGGCGTCATGCCGCCCGGCTCGCCGAGCGCGGCGAGGATCCCGGAGCGCCAGACGAGCCGGCCGACCTCGTGATGGGCCGGGTGGAAGACGACCTCGTCGGTGCGCTCGCCCGTGCGGCTCCAGGGCTCGACGCGGGGCAGGTGCTCGGGCCGGTCGAGCGTGAACGCGGCGCGGCTGATCGGCCCCGCCGAGTCCTCGCCCGCCTGGCGGAGCGCGGGCGCGAAGCGCGCGAGTCGCTCGCGGTCCACGCGGCGGGCGAGCGCCGCGCGCAGGTAGGCGTCGTCCTCGTAGAAGTTCCCCGGCTTCGACGACTCCCACTGCTGCAGCAGCGAGCGTCCCTGATCGGCTCGGTTCATGGGTGGGCCCTCCGGGGCGATAATAGCGCGCCGGCGCGCGGGACGCCTGGCGCGGATGGAGGAAGCGGCCTGATGAAGACGGCTCTCGCGATACGCCACGTCGCGTTCGAGGACCTCGGCACGCTCGCCGACGTCCTGGCCGCGCGGGGCTGCGCGGTCACGTACGCGGAGGCGGCCGAGGCCGACCTCGCGAGCCTCGATCCGCTCGCGCCGGACCTGCTGGTCGTCCTCGGCGGACCCATCGGCGCGTACGAGGAGACGGCGTACCCCTTCGTCCTCGACGAGCCGCGCCTGCTCACGCAGCGCCTCGCCGCCGACCGGCCGACCCTCGGGATCTGCCTCGGCAGCCAGCTCATGGCCCGGGCCCTCGGCGCGCGCGTGTACCCGGGCGGGACCAAGGAGATCGGCTGGGCGCCGCTCGTGCTGACGGAAGCGGGCGAGCGCTCCTGCCTCGCGGCGCTCGGGACGGCGCCGGTGCTCCACTGGCACGGCGACACGTTCGACCTGCCGGCCGGCGCCGAGCGCCTGGCCTCGACCGCGCTCTACGCGAACCAGGCCTTCGCGTGGGGCCGGCGCGCGCTGGGGCTGCAGTTCCACGTCGAGGTGACGGCGCGCAGGCTCGATCACTGGCTGGTCGGCCACGCGGCCGAGATCGCCGCGACGCCCGGCGTGACGGTCGCCGGGCTCCGGGCGGACACGGCGCGCTGGGGCCCGCCGCTCGCCGAGGCCGGGCGCCGCGCCCTCGCGCGCTGGCTCGACCGCGTGGAGGCGGGGTGAGATGACCGGAGACCTGAAAGGGCGGGCGCGGCTCACCGGCGTGGCCGCCACGGCCTTCGGCGAGCTGCCGGGCTCGAGCGCGCTCGGGCTCCACGCCGAGGCGGCCCACGCGGCGCTCGCCGACGCGGGGCTCGGGCCGCGCGACGTGGACGGGCTGCTCTGCGCCTACTCGCTCGTGGACCCGCACATGATGCTGAGCTCGGTCGTCGCCGAGTACCTCGGCGTCCGCCCGGCCTACACGACCGCGCTCCAGCTCGGCGGCGCCACGGGCTGCGCCGCGGTCATGCACGCGGCGGCGCTCGTCGAGACGGGCCGCTGCCGCCACGTCCTCGTGGTCATGGGGGACAACCGGCTGACGGGCATGTCGCGCGACGACACGGTGGCGCTGCTCTCCGCGGTCGGCCACGCCCAGTTCGAGGTGCCGTACGGGCCGACGATCCCGGCGCTCTACGCGCTCGTCGCCAGCCGCTACATGCACGAGCACGGGGCCACGCCGGAGCAGCTCGCGCACATCGCGGTCACGATGCGGCGGCACGCGGGCCTCCACCCGGGCGCCCACATGCGCGCGCCCATCGGCGTCGAGGACGTGCTCGCCTCGCGCGTCATCGCCCGCCCGCTGCGCCTGCTCGACTGCTGCCTCGTCTCCGACGGCGCGTGCGCGGTCCTCGTGAGCGCCGCCGACGCCGCGCGCGACACGCCGCGGCCCGGCGTGGGGCTGATCGGCGCGGGCCAGGGCCACACGCACGAGCACCTGAGCCAGGCGCCGAGCCTCACGGACTTCGGCTGTCACGACGCGGCGGGCCGGGCCCTCGGCGAGGCCGGCGTGCGCCCCGGCGACGTGGACGTGGCCGAGATCTACGACTCGTTCACGATCACGCTGCTGGTCGAGCTGGAGTCGATGGGCTTCTTCGAGCGCGGCGCGGCGGGTCCCGCCATCGCGGCGGGCGCCCTGGCCCTCGGCGGCTCCCTGCCGACGAACACGCACGGCGGGCTCCTGTCCTTCGGCCACTCGGGCGCCGCCGGCGGGCTCGCCCACGTCGTGGAGGGCGTGCGCCAGCTCCGCGGCGAGTGCGGAGCCCGCCAGGTCGTGGACGCCCGGCTCGCCTTCGTCCACGGCGACGGCGGGATCCTCTCGGCCCACTGCTCGCTCGTCCTGGCGCGGGCGTGAGGCGGCCGCGATGAGCGCCAAGCCCCTGCCGAGGATCACCGCCGAGACGCGCCCGTACTGGGAGGGCTGCGCGGCGGGCGAGCTGCGCTACCAGTGGTGCGCGGCGTGCCGCCGGGCGCAGTTCTACCCGCGCGTGGCCTGCGCCCGCTGCGGCGGGCGGGCGCTCGAGTGGCGCCGCTCCGCCGGCCGCGGCGTCGTGCACGCCGTCACCGTCGTCCACCGCGCCCCGTCGGCGGCCTTCAGGGCGGACGTGCCCTACACGATCGCGCTCGTGGACCTGGACGAGGGCTTCCGGATGATGGCCAACGTCGTCGGCACGGCGCCGGAGACCGTGGCGATCGGCGACCGGGTGCGCCTGGTCTTCGAGCGGCGCGGCGGCGTCGCGCTGCCCCAGTTCACACCCGAAGGTTCCGCCATGCCGGGAGGTGCTTCGTTACCACGCCTTGCGTAGGTTCTCCAGGCCCTTGAGGTAGTCTTCCGCTTCGAGATTGCTCGGCACACCGTACTCGGCGAGGAGCGTTATCATCCGGCCCACGGGCAGGCCGGCCAGCTCCGCTGCCTTGCCAAGGGACACCTCACCTTTCTTGTACTTGTCGATGGCCAGCATCACGCGGCCCTTGTAGACGACCTCCCGCACGGCCTTGGAAAGGTCCCCCTTTTCGTCCCTTGCAAGCTTGTGCAGGAATGCGTAGTTCTCCTCATCCATCCGTATGCTTACGGTCTTTGCCATTCATCTCGCCTCCAGTCTCGATCTTGCGTCGTCGATGATGTCCCTGCTGTAGCGGCCGTGCCTCCTCAGGGCCTCGAGCTTCGTGAGCGCCTCTTTCTTCCCGAGCAGGCCCTTCTCGTGCATGCGCACCAGGATGCCAAGCGCGGTCGCGAAGGGAAGCTTCAGCAGCTTGGACGCCTGAATCGCCTTCTTGTCGTCCGTCATGAACAGCCGCGCCCTTCTTGAGACGGCCAGCGTCAGCGCTTCCGCCTCGCCACTTCCCAGCGAGAAGTCCGCTCGGATCTTGCCGTACAGCTTCGTCGCCTTCACGGGCTGCACTGCGATCTTCTTCTCATCTATGGCGCCCCGGATCACGAGCGCGTCGGGTGTGCGCTTCTCCTCGCAGCATTCCCTTTCCACTTCCTTCGGGACGGTTACCCTCTCGCCGAGCTCGGCGAGGAAGGCGCCGAGCAGCTCCGCCTTCGCCAGCAGGATCAGGGTCGACGCATTGGACACTATCATTATGACGACTTATTACGAACGTAATCATATGAAGTGCTCGGCAGGATGTCAAACACTCACCGGCAGGGGGCCGAGGCACAGGGGACTGACCTGCTGTGTCGTCTGATCGAGCTTGGGAACGGCTGGCTCGACGAGAGCAGGACAGGTGACCGCTGACACTCAGAGGCGGAGCGCGGCGTCGGTGGCGCCGTGGATCGTGCCGGCGAGGTCGGTCGCACCCGCGCAGGCGCCGACGGCGTGGACCTCGAGCGGCCCCGCGTGGAGCGCCCTCACGAGCGCCTCGTCGGGCGCCGGCACGCCGGCGACGATAACGAGACCGGCGGCGGCGCTCGCGGGCCGGCCCTCCGCGTCGGTGTAGGCGACGCGCCCGTCCGCGAGGGACTCGACGCGAGTCTCCAGCTCAACGCGCACGCCGAGCCGGCGGAGCTCGCCGACCACGCCCTTGCGCGTCTGGGGCTCGACGTCGCGCGCGAGGTCGTGCCCGGGCGCCAGCAGCGTCACCGCGAAGCCCTGCTCGCAGAGCCAGCACGCGACGTCGCACGCGGTGCTGCCGCCGCCGAGGACGATGGCCGGGCCGCCGCCCGCTGGGGCCTCCGCGAGGACCTGCTCCGCCGTCCGCGCGCGCGCGGCGCCGATCCCGGGGATCTCGGGCAGCGCCATGCGGGCGCCGGCGGCGACGATGACGGCGCCGGGCGCGAGCGCGGTGACCGCCGCCGCGTCGGCCTCCGTGCCCAGGCGGACCTCGACGCCGGCGGCGCGCAGGCGCCGCTCGAGGTGGGCGACCAGCGCCGCCAGCTCCCGCTTGAACGCCGGGCGCGCGGCGAGGGCGAGCCGCCCGCCGAGCGCCGGGTGGGCCTCGAAGAGCGTTACCGCGTGGCCGCGCTCGCGCGCGACCAGCGCCGCCTGCATGCCGGCCGGGCCGCCCCCGACCACGACGACGCGCCGGGCCGCCGCGCGGGGCGGCGCGGGCTCGGCCTCGTGCCCGAGCGCCGGGTTCACCGCGCAGCGGATGGGCTCGGCCTTCATGAGCCGCGCCAGGCACTCGTTGCACGCGACGCAGGGGAGCACGTCCGCGTCGCGGCCGCTTCGGGCCTTCCGCGGCAGGTCGGGGTCGGCGAGGAGCGCGCGGCCCATCGCGACGAGATCCGCGTCACCGGCGGCGACGATCTCGGCCGCGAGCGCCGCGTCGGGGATCCGCCCGACGGCGGCGACCGGGATCGTGACCGCTGCGCGCACGCGCGCAGCCAGGCCGCGCAGGCAGGCGCGCGGCAGCGCGAGCGGCTGGACGATCCACTCGAAGGACGCGTAGGTGCCGGCCGAGACGACCAGCGCGTCCACGCCGGCCTCCTCGAGCCAGCGCGCGACGGCGCACGTGTCGTCGAGCGTGAGGCCGCCCGGCAGCCGGTCCTCGGCCGAGAGCTTGAAGAGGATCGGGAACGCGCGCCCGAGCCGCGCGCGAATCGCCCGGACGACCGCGAGCGCGAAGCGGGCGCGCCCCGCGAGGTCGCCGCCCCAGGCGTCCTCGCGCCGGTTGGCGAGCGGCGTCAGGAACTGGTGGATCAGGTAGCCGTGGGCCCCGTGCACCTCGACGGCGTCGAAGCCCGCGGCGCGCGCGCGCTCTGCGGCGTCGGCGAAGCGCTCGACGAGCGCCTCGATCTCCGCGGGCTCGAGTGCCTGCGGCAGCTCGCGCACCAGCGGGCAGGGGACGGCCGAGGGCGCGACGGGCCGGCGGCCGGAGACGCGCAGGCTCATCTGGCGGCCGGCGTGGTAGAGCTGCATCGAGACCGGCGCGCCGGCGGCGTGCACGGCCGCCGCGAGCCGCCCGAGCCCAGGAAGCTGCGCGTCGTCGTCGGCGCGGAGCACCGCGGGGAACGGTGCGCCCGAGGCGTCCACGGCCGCCGCCTCGGTCGTGACCAGCGCGATCCCGCCCGCGGCGCGCCGGGCGAGGTACGCGAGCAGGCGCTCGCTGACCGCGCCGCCGGCCGCCGGATAGCACGTGCCCATCGCGGCCATGATCAGCCGGTGGGCGAGCGTGAGGGTGCCGACGGCGACGGGGCTCCAGAGCGCGGCGGGTGGGCGCGGGCTCACGGGCCCATGACCCGGGCCAGGATCTGCATGTCGGCGCGCTACCCCGGGCGCCCGGGCGCGGCCCGCAGGCGACGGATCAGCTCGCGATCGGCCGGCGGGAACTCGAACTCGCCGAGCCGGTCGGCCGCGACCCAGGCCATCGCCTGGCCCTCGCGTGGCTCGATCGTCCCCGCCTCGTGCCGGCAGCGGTAGAAGTGCAGGATCACGACGCGGTCGGGATACTCCCAGCGCACGGTCTCGACCTTCTCGCGGACGCTGAACGTCGCGGACAGCTCCTCGGTCAGCTCGCGCGCGAGCGCCGCCTCGTGCGACTCGTCCGCCTCGCGCTTGCCGCCGGGGAACTCCCAGAGCCCCGCCAGGTGCGAGCCCCGTCGCCGCTGCGTGATCAGGTAGCGGCCGGCCTCGTCCTGGACGAGCGCGGCGGCGACCTCGATGACGAGCGGCACGGTCAGGGCGCCCGCCGCGCGCCGTTCGCGGACGGCGCGGGCACGGGATAGCTTCGGCACGCGTCCCGCATCGGGCACGGCGCGCAGCGCGGGCGGCGCGGCGTGCACCACGTGGCGCCGAAGTCCATCAGGGCCTGGTTGAAGTCGTACGCGCGCCCGGCGGGCACGAGGGCTTCCGCGAGGTCCCACCACGCCCGCTCGCCGCGCACGCGCGCGAGCCGGCGCGGACCGAGAAAGACGCGGCCGAGCACCCGGCGGACGTTCGTGTCGAGCACGGCGGCGTCCCGGCCGTAGGCGAACGCGCGGATCGCCCCCGCGGTGTAACGGCCGATGCCGGGCAGGCGCCGCAGCGCCCGCTCGTCCTCGGGCAGGCGCCCGCCGTAGCGCGCGAGCGTCTCGCGGGCGATCGCGTGCAGGCGCACCGGGCGGATGTTGTAGCCGAGCGGGTACCAGAGCCGCCGCACCTCGTCCACGTCGGCGGCGGCGAGCCGGCGCACGGTGGGGTAGCGGCGCAGGAACTCGCGGTACTTCGGCACCACGCGCTCCACCTGGGTCTGCTGGAGCATGATCTCCGACACGAGCACGCGGTAGGGATGGCGCGTGCGCCGCCAGGGCAGGTCGCGACCGTGCCGCCTGTACCAGGCGAGGAGCCGCTGCTGGAACCGGCGGACGGAGCGCGCGTCGGGCCGGCGCATGCTGGCGCGCAGTCTAGCACGGGGCGGCAGCGGGCCCGCGCCGCGCCCGCTACAATGGAGCATGCGTTGCCGACTCGCGGGCGCGGCGCTCCTGCTCGTCGCGGCCTCCACGGCCGCCGGCGCGGAGACGCTCGGCGACGTCCTCCGGGCCCGCGGGCTCCCGCCGCCCACGGGCGGCCTGCCCGGCCTCGACCAGACGGTCCGGTCGCCCGTGGTGCTCGACGCCGCGCGCGAGGCGCTGGTCGTCTACGCGGTCGGCGAGGGCGCCTCCGCGCGGCTCCACGCCGCGCGCTTCGACCGCGCGGCGCGGACCTGGACGACCGCGTCGCTCGACTGGGCCGCGTCGAGCGACGGCGGCGCGCCACGGGTCCTCCCGCCCGAGCGGTGCCGTTTGGGCCTGGCCGTCGAGAGGTTCGCCGGCGGCTATCTCGTCACGGCGCACATCAGTCCCTCGGCCGAGTGCACGCTGGTCCTCGGGCCGGACCTCGCGCTGCGCGGCGTCCTCGCGGGCTGGCCCGTCGCGAAGCTCGCCGACGGCCGGATCGTCTACCAGGAGAACCAGGTCCACTTCGCCTCGTTCCACCCCGTCGCGCTCGCCCTCTTCGACCCGCGGAGCGGGACCGGGCGGCCCCTCTACCCGCTGCGGCCCTACCAGCGCGTGCGGCTCGCGCACGTGGAGCGGATGCGACGCGTGTACACGCCGGCCTGGTGCAGTCGGCGCAACCACCCGTGCGATCCCGAGGTGTTCGACGAGCACGTCGTCGGCGACGTGGTCGTCGATGCGCGCGGCGACGCGCTGGCGTTCGGCGTGGCGTGGGACAACACGACCGGCTGGAGCGACGTCGAGCGCTGGGGACGGCTCGAGGGCTTCCGCGAGCTTCGCGCCGCGCTGGCCGGGTGGGACGGGCAGGGCGCGCCGCCGGCCGGTCTCTTCCGTGGCCTCGCCGCGGGCCTCGCGCGCGCGCGGAACGGCGGGCGTGAGGCGCTCGTGCGGTCCGCGCTCGAGCGCGAGCCCGAGCTGCGCGATCTCGTCGCGGCGGCTCTCGCCGCGCGCAAGGCGCCCGGCCGGGACGAGCGGAGCCGGCTCCTGGCGCTCGACGCGCGCTGGGGCGAGCCCGCGACCTGGCGCAGGCTCGGCCGCGCCGTCGAGGTGCCGCCGGAGTTCACCGAGGTCGTGTACGTGTACCGGGGCCTGCGCGGTCCGGGGCCGCGCGAGTACCGCGAGCTGCGCCGGGGCGACTTCGAGGCGCGCTTCGGCCCGGGACCGCTCGCTCGGGCGCTCGAGCCCGGCATCCTGCGACAGATCTTCGGCGCGGGTTTAGAATGACCGCATGCCGGAGAACCTGCCGAACGACGGCGACGCCGCGGCGGAGTACGCGGCCGTGCGCACGCGCGCGGGGCTTGTGGACCGCCGCGACTGGGGCGTGGTCGAGCTGACGGGGCGCGACCGCGTCCCGTTCCTGCACGCGCTCCTGTCCAACGACGTCAAGTCGCTCGCGCCCGGGCAGGGGTGTGCGGCGACGCTGCTCGACGTGCACGGCAAGATCCAGGCGCTGCTCGACGTCCTGGCGCTCGAGGACCGCCTGCTGCTCCTGCTGCCGCCGGGGACGGCGCCGCGGATGCTCGAGGCCCTCGACCACTACCTCTTCGCCGAGAAGGTCGCGGTCACCGACCTCTCCGCCGAGAGCGCGCTGCTGCTCGTGGCGGGGCCCGAGGCGCCGGCGCTCGTCGAGCGCGTCGCGGGAGCGCGTCCGGGGGAGGCCGCGTGGTCCCACGTCGCGGGCGCGCTCGACGGCGTCGCGCTGCGCCTCGTGCGCGGTGCGGGCGAGACGGGCGAGGCCGAGGTGTGGGTGCTGGCGCCGGCCAAGGAGGCCGGCCGCGTGCGCGATACGCTCCTCGCCGCGGGGGCGCGCCCCGTCGGCGCGACGGCGTTCGAGTCGCTCCGCATCGAGACCGGCACGCCGCTGCTCGGGCGCGACGTGGACGACACCGTGCTGCTGCCCGAGATCCCCTCGGCGAGCCTCGTCTCGCACACGAAGGGCTGCTACCCGGGCCAGGAGGTCGTCGTCCGCATCCGCGATCGCGGCCACGTGAACCGCCTGCTGACCGGCCTCGTGCTCGACGGCGACGTGGTGCCCGCGCCTGGCGCGGAGCTGCTCGCCGACGGCGCCGACGCCGGGCGCGTGACGAGCGGGGACCGCTCGCTCGGGCGCTCGAGCCCGGCATCCTGCGACAGATCTTCGGCGCGGGTTTAGAATGACCGCATGCCGGAGAACCTGCCGAACGACGGCGACGCCGCGGCGGAGTACGCGGCCGTGCGCACGCGCGCGGGGCTTGTGGACCGCCGCGACTGGGGCGTGGTCGAGCTGACGGGGCGCGACCGCGTCCCGTTCCTGCACGCGCTCCTGTCCAACGACGTCAAGTCGCTCGCGCCCGGGCAGGGGTGTGCGGCGACGCTGCTCGACGTGCACGGCAAGATCCAGGCGCTGCTCGACGTCCTGGCGCTCGAGGACCGCCTGCTGCTCCTGCTGCCGCCGGGGACGGCGCCGCGGATGCTCGAGGCCCTCGACCACTACCTCTTCGCCGAGAAGGTCGCGGTCACCGACCTCTCCGCCGAGAGCGCGCTGCTGCTCGTGGCGGGGCCCGAGGCGCCGGCGCTCGTCGAGCGCGTCGCGGGAGCGCGTCCGGGGGAGGCCGCGTGGTCCCACGTCGCGGGCGCGCTCGACGGCGTCGCGCTGCGCCTCGTGCGCGGTGCGGGCGAGACGGGCGAGGCCGAGGTGTGGGTGCTGGCGCCGGCCAAGGAGGCCGGCCGCGTGCGCGATACGCTCCTCGCCGCGGGGGCGCGCCCCGTCGGCGCGACGGCGTTCGAGTCGCTCCGCATCGAGACCGGCACGCCGCTGCTCGGGCGCGACGTGGACGACACCGTGCTGCTGCCCGAGATCCCCTCGGCGAGCCTCGTCTCGCACACGAAGGGCTGCTACCCGGGCCAGGAGGTCGTCGTCCGCATCCGCGATCGCGGCCACGTGAACCGCCTGCTGACCGGCCTCGTGCTCGACGGCGACGTGGTGCCCGCGCCTGGCGCGGAGCTGCTCGCCGACGGCGCCGACGCCGGGCGCGTGACGAGCGCGACGCGCTCGCTCGGCCTCGGCCGCCCGATCGCGCTCGCGTTCGTGCGCCGCCAGCACGCCGAACCCGGAAGCGCGGTGGGGGTGCGTGTCGGCGAGGCGACCGTCCCCGCGCGCGTCGCCGCGCTGCCCTTCGCCCGCTGAGCCCGGAGCCCGGCGTGGCGAACCGCCTCGCGCGCGAGACGAGCCCGTACCTGCTCCAGCACAAGGACAATCCCGTGGACTGGTACCCGTGGGGCGAGGAGGCCTTCGCCCGCGCGCGCGCCGAGGACCGGCCCGTGCTCCTCTCGGTCGGCTACTCGGCGTGCCACTGGTGCCACGTGATGGAGCACGAGTCGTTCGAGGACGCCGAGATCGCCGCGCTGATGAACCGCAACTTCGTCTGCGTCAAGGTCGACCGCGAGGAGCGGCCGGACGTGGACCAGATCTACATGCAGGCCGTGCAGTCCATGACGGGCCACGGCGGCTGGCCGATGACCTGTTTCCTCACGCCCGAGGGCGCGCCCTTCTACGGCGGGACGTACTTTCCGCCGACCGAGCGCCACGGGCTCCCCGCGTTCCCGCGCCTGCTCCAGGCGATCGCCGAGGCGTGGACGGGCCGGCGCGGCGAGGTGCTGGAGTCCTCGCGCCAGATCCGGGAGGCGCTCGCCCAGAGCGAGCGCCTGCGAGGCTCGACGACGCTCCTGACCGACGCGATCCTCTTTGGCGCGTTCCAGGCGGTGTCGGCCCAGTTCGACGAGCGCGACGGCGGCCTCGGCGGCGCGCCGAAGTTCCCGCAGCCGATGCTCTGGGAGTTCGTCCTGCGCTTCGCGCGTCGCTCCGGCAACGCGCGCGCCCGCCAGATGGCGCACACGACGCTCAGCATGATGGCGCGGGGCGGAGTGTACGACCAGGTCGGCGGGGGCTTCCACCGCTACGCGGTGGACGCGCAGTGGCTCGTGCCGCACTTCGAGAAGATGCTCTACGACCAGGCCCAGCTCGCCGCGCTCTACCTCCACGGCTGGCTCGCCTTCGGCGACCCCGAGTGCCGGCGCGTCGCCGAGGAGACGCTCGACTACCTCCTGCGCGAGATGGCCGACCCGGCCGGCGGCTTCTACTCGGCGACCGACGCGGACAGCGAGGGTCACGAGGGGAAGTTCTTCGTCTGGACGCCCGAGGAGCTCGGCGAGGTCCTGGGTCCCGCCGACGCCGAGTGGGCCGGCCGCTACTGGGGCGTGGACCGCGGGGCGAACTTCGAGGGCCGGAGCATCCTCTGGGTGCCCGGCGAGCCGGACGCCGAGCGCGTCGCGCCGCTCCGCGCGAAGCTCTACGAGGCGCGCCGGCGCCGCGTCCCGCCCGGGCTCGACGACAAGGTGCTCGCCGCGTGGAACGGCCTGGCGTGCCGCGCGCTCGCCGAGGCCGGGCGCGCGCTCGGCCGCGCCGACTACGTCGCCGCCGCGGTCCGGAACGCGGACTTCCTGCTGCGCGACATGCGGCGCGACGGGCGGCTCCTACGAACGTGGAGGGCCGGGCAGGCCAAGCTCAAGGGCTACCTCGAGGACCACGCGATGGTCGCCGCGGCGCTCGTCGAGGTGTACGAGGCGACGTTCGAGCGCCGCTGGCTCGACGAGGCGCGCCGGGTCGCGGACGACCTGCTGCGCCTGTTCTGGGACGAGACGATCGAGGGCTTCTGGGACACCGGGAGCGACCACGAGCCGCTCATCGTCCGGCCGCGGAACCTGTTCGACAACGCCGTGCCGTGCGGCAGCTCCGTCGCGATTGAGACACTCCTGCGACTCACGCTGCTCACGGGCGAGCGCACGTACGAGGCGCTCGCGATGCGCGCGCTCAGGCCGATGGCCGATCTCATGGCGCGCCACGCCACCGGCTTCGGCCGCTTCCTCTGCGCGCTCGACTTCCACCTGGGGCCCGTCGTCGAGGTCGCGCTGGTGGCCCCCCGCGCGGGCGACGGGCTGGAGCCGCTCGTCGCCGAGGTCTTCGGGCGCTTCCTGCCGAACCGCGTGGTGGCGGGCATGGTGGCGGGCGACACCGCCGCGGCGGCGGGCCTGCCGCTCCTCCAGGGGCGGAGCCCGGTGGACGGCAAGGCGACGGCGTACGTCTGCCGCAACTACGCCTGCGAGCTGCCCGTCACGGACCGCGCGGCGCTCGCGCGCCAGCTCGACCAGGCCTGACGCCGCGGCGCGCCCCTCAGTCCAGGCGCGAGGCGAGGCGCTCGCTGACCGCCGTCGCGTCGCGCGAGCCGCGCGTCACCCGTGTCCGGTCACCGCTCGGGCTCGATCGCGAGCGCGCCGTTGATCCGGTTCGTGAAGTTGGCGGTGGCGATGGTCGCGGCCAGCTCGACGATCTCGCGGTCGGAGAGGTGGCGCCCGAGCTCCGCGTGGAGCGCGTCGTCCACCGCGGCGCGCGTCGTGAGCTGCTCGGCGTAGCGCAGGACGAGCCCCTCGACCGGGCCGTACGTCACGCTCGTGGCGTAGGCCGCGAGCCCGTCGATGTGCTCGCGCGTGAGCCCCGCCCCCAGCCCGAGGGCCGTGTGGTGGGCGAGTCAGTAGGCGCAGCCGTTGACCTGCGAGGTCTTGAGGTAGGCGAGCTCGCGGAGCCTCGGGTCGAGCGTCGTCGTGCGGAGGGCGCCCAGGAGCGACTCGGCCGCGGCGAGCGCCGCGGGAAAGTGGGCGAGCGCCTTGAAGAAGTTGAGCACGCGCCCGGCACGCTGGCGGACGCTCGCGAAGACACGGGCGACCTCCTCGGGCGCGCCGCCGGGCTCGACGTACGGGACGCGGGCCATGGCGCCGAATCTCCTCACTTGATGGGGGGCTCCGGGCGCCCCCCAAGCCCCCCAGCGCTCGGGGCGCCTCGGCGCAGCCGTGGCGCCCCTCGACACCGCGATGTGTTCACAGCCATCAGGGCTCGAACGCGAACCGGAACGCGTCGCCGCGCGGGACGACGCGGCCCCAGGACGGGGCCGGGAAGTGCGTGGCGCAGACGAGCACGTCCGTGCCGCAGTAGCGCTCCAGGAACTCCCGGCGGGTCTTGCGCGCCAGCTCCCGGTCGAAGTCGGCCCGCATGGCCCAGGTCGGCTCCAGACACTGGACCGGCGTGTGGATCAGGTCGCCCGTGATGACCGCCTCGGCGCCGCCCGACGCCAGGTGGACGCTCACGTGGTCCCGCGTGTGGCCCGGCGTGGGCTCGAGCCGGACCTCGTCGTCGAGGACCCAGTCGCCGGCCACGAGCGCGGCGCGGCCGGCTTCCACCACGGGCAGGACGCTGTCGGCCCAGCCCTCGTTGGGCCGCTGCCCGACCTGGGTCTCCCAGTACTCGTACTCTCCACGGGAGAAGACGTAGGTCGCGTTCGGGAACGTCGGCACCCAGCGCTCGTCGCGAAGCCGCGTGTTCCAGCCGACGTGGTCCCGGTGCAGGTGCGTGCACATGACGTAGTCCACCTGGCCGGGCTCGACGCCGGCGGCCGCCAAATCCGCGAGGAAGCGGCCGCTCGTGGTCATGTTCCAGCTCGGGACGCTGCGCGGCTTCCCGTCGCCCACGCACGTGTCGACGAGGAGCGTGTGGTGGCGGGTCCTCACGAGGAAGGACTGGACGGCGAGGATCAGCTTGCCCGACACGGGGTCGAGGACGCGCGGCGCAGTCCACGCCCGGTAGGGCTCCCACTGCTCGGGCGTCGTCTCGGGGAAGAAGCCGACGGGGTCGAAGAAGGGGTCCGCCGACTCGGACTCGACGATCCGGTCGAGCACGATGTTCCCGAGCTGCCGCCGAAGCATCCCTGTCCGCCCTCCCCGGGCCCGCGGCCCGCCGCCGGCCGGCCGTCAGCCGGCGAAGTACTGGCGCTGCTGGGAGCGCTCCGTGTCGCCGAAGTACTGCTTCCACCACCGGTCGGTCCTGAGGTGCTTGAACGTCGGCGACCCGCCGGCCGGCTGCCGCGCCGCCCACTCCCGGAACGCGTAGTGATTGTAGAGCCGCATGAACTCGCCGAGGTAGATCTGCGCGACCCGCCGGTTGCCCCGGATGACGAGCATGTTCTCGTCGTTCTGGTTGCTCGAGGCGGCGCTGAAGTTGGCCGAGCCGGCGACCACGATCGGGTCCGGACCGAGCGGATCCACGAGCATGTACTTGGTGTGCACGTACCGGACGTTGCGGTTCAGACCCGAGAGCCGCTCGCCGAGCCAGCGATCGAACCGGTTGAGCCTGAGATAGCTCCCGATGGCGAACCGGTTCTCCCGGAGCCTCCTGAGGCTCGCGATCTTCGCCTCCTCCGCCTGGCGCTCCGGCCCCGGCCCCATGGGCCGCGTCGCCTGCTCGAGCAGGGCGAAGCGCATGCTGGCCGCGCTCGTGCGGTAGACGTCCTGGAACAGCGGGTGCATGCCGAAGGCGAAGGTCGCGAAGAGTCCCTTCTTCGCGCCCGCGGCGAGGGCCGCGTACCACTCGAGCGCGTCGAGACTCGCGCGGGGGCTGAAGACTGTCGCGGTGCCCTTCGCCGGCTTGCCTGCGGGGATCTGGTAGGCCGCGCTCAGCGCCGGGCGCAACTCGGCGCTCTTCGGGTCCTGGGCGAGCTGGTTCCAGTAGCGGAGATAGGCGCGGGCGATTCGGGGCTCCTCGACGACGTGCACCACGTTCGAGTGGCCGAAGATGCCGCCCTCGGAGAAGTTCGTGCTCCCCGTGAGGACGGCGCGAGCGTCGCCGTCCCTGAGCCTCACGATGAACTTGTTGTGCGAGATCGCGGAGGTGTTCGACGTGCGCTTGACGCTGACCGAGGCGAGCCCGGCCTTCGCGACGGCGGCGTCGTTGGCCTCGCCCGGGCTGTCCTTCCGGCGGTCGTAGACGATCCGCACGGTGGCGCCGCGCTGCCGCGCGGCGCGCAGCGCCTCGAGCGCCGGCGCGTAGTGGAACTCGTACGCGCACACCCTGAGCTCGTCCCGCGTCCCGCGCGCCCCGGCGATGAAGTCCTGCATCGCCTCCCAGAGCCCGCGCGAGAGCCAGGTGAACGCCGCGGGCCCGACCTGGTCGGGCGGTCGGTTCCCGAACCTCCGCGCGTACTCCTGCGAGGCGGCGGCGCCGCGGTTGAAGTAGATGTCCTGCCGGCCGCCCGCGGGCGACTCCGTCCGGACCCGCACGGGCACCGCCGCGGCTTCCTCGAGGACCTGGGGCGAGCCCTTGAGGGCGACGACCCGGTAGGTGTAGTCGTGGCCGGGCTTCGCGGAGAAGTCCGACCACGTGAACCCCTGGATCGGGTGCTGGCGGGTCGAGAACTTCGCGCCCGGCGGCAGCCCCGGGTCCGTCTCGGCGAACGTCTTCAGCCCCTCGAGCCAGTAGGCCTCGCCCTCGGTGTGATCGGTGCGGTGGATGGCGAAGCCCAGGAGCCCGTCGCAGTCGGCCTCGTCCATGTCGAAGCCGAGCAGCACCACGTGGGTCCCGGCGATGGCCTGCACGGTGAGCCCTTGACGCGTGCGCTTCTCCCGCATCGTTCTCCTCCGGGGTTACCTGCGCGCGACGACCTGGGCGAGCACGACGCGCCCCTCCTCGAGGTTGCGCCGCAGGTTCCGGGCCATGAGCGCGAAGTCCGGTCCCAGGACCAGGTGCAGGCCGAGCGGCGGCGGGCCCGTCTCCTGGATCTTCCGGACGAGGTTCGCGAACCACGCGGTGGCCGCCGCCGTCGTGTCCTCCCAGCTCTCGACCCTGAAGCCGCTCGCGGCGAGGAGCCCGCGCAGCTCGTCCGGGGTGACGAGGAAGCTCGTCTCAGGCGCGCGCGCCCACGGGACGGGAAAGAGGACGGGGCCCGCGGGGCCGGCGAGCACGTCGTAGAGCGCCAGCGCCCCGCCGGGCCTGAGAACGCGGCCCATCTCGCGGTAGAGCGCCGCCTTGTCCTGGATGTTCATGGCGACGTGCTGGGTCCAGACGACGTCGAAGCTCGCGTCGGGGAAGGGGAGGTCGAGCGCGTCGCCCTGCCGGTAGCTCACGAGGTGCGCGAGCCCGCTCCGCTCCGCGAGCAGCGTCGCGACGCGGCAGTACTCGTCGGTCAGATCGACGCCCGTGACCCGGCAGCCGAACTCGCGGGCGATGGCGCGCGACGGCCCGCCGAGACCGCTGCCGACGTCGAGGACGCGCATGCCCGCGACGAGCGCGGCGGCGCGGGCCAGCTCGAGCGTCGCCTGGCGGCCGCGCACGTGGAACTCGTCGATCGGCGCCAAGTCCTCGGGCGTGAGGTGCTCCACGTCCTTCCCGGCGTCCGCGAGCGCCTTCAGGATGACGGCCGCCAGGTCGGCCCGCGCGTAGTGCCGCTTGACCTCGTCGTGGTATGCGCCCATCAGTCCACCGCGCTCGGCGTCGTGAGGCTCACGCTACCGCCGCCCCATCACGGCCTCGTGCGTGACGCGGACGTGCTCCGCGGGCGTGCGAGCGTCCCAGGCCTCGAACCGGCTGAACGTGCCGCGCGCGCTCGACGACGGGGCGCCCATCACGGGGAAGGGGCCGGCGACGCCCGCGAGCCAGCCCTCAGACGCGGCCCAGTGCGGCGGCTTCGTCCTGTACCGGAACACGAAGTACCGGTGGTTCGCGAACTCTTCTCCGGGCGACGGGATCGTCGCCATCAGCTCCATCTCGTCGGGGGGCGCGCCCAGCTCATGGGGATGGCACAACCACGCGACGAGGTCAGCCTCCGCCATGGCCTCGGCGGTCAGATATTTCGCCGGGAACAGACCGAGCTTGTCGTGGTGTTCCAGGGCGTTGTAGAGAACCTTGCGGGTCTCCCGGTCCCGGGCGAAGCGCTCGAGGTCCGCGGGGTCCGGCGCTACGCCGGCCGCGAGCTTCTGCTCGACGGGCGCGACCCGCTCGGCCAGGCGGCGATAGGCTCTCAGCCCGCCCGCGTGGGTCGCCCACAGCCGCCACACGATGAAGGCGACGACGACGCCGGCCAGGACGCCGACGCCGATGAGCAGGCTTCTCACCGAGCGCTCTTCACGACAGCGCGCGTGCGACTGCCTCGACCGCCTTCATCCCCTGGCCAAATCGTGCCATCGAGTGACGGTGAGTCTCCAGCTCGCTGTACGCCAGGAAGCGCACGCGCAGGTCGCCGACCCGGCTGAACGCGGGCCTCGCCAGTTGAGCACGCACCTCTTCCTCGCGGTCGTCCGGGGCGACGAGGAAGAGTCCCCGTGCCGACTCGGCTGCCGCACCGAGCGCCAGATCGAGCAAGCGGATGATACCCGAGTAGATCGACGTCGTGTGCTCCACCTCGAATGCCGCGGCGACACGCCCGGTGCCACTGTGGAGCCACAGCACGTCGATGAGCCGCACGGCATCCCCGCCTGGCCCGCCCGCGAGCGCCTCGGGGAGCGCTTCCAGGCAGCCCTCCCCCAGCCGTCCTCCGGTATATGCCCGACCGCGGTCGTTGGCCGCAACCCAGACACGGAAGCCCAATCCGCTTCCCAGATCGCGGAGCCAGCCCTGCACCTCCGCGTGCGTCCGGTCTCCGTCTCGTTGCGCGGCCAGCCGCTTCTCGGCCTTGGCGCCTTCCTCGCGAACGCGGGCGAGGTCCGCCTCCCACGCGGCCCGCGCCACCTCGTCGTCGGCTCTTGGCGGCGCGGCGTATCGTCCCGAGCCGAGGTCGAAAAGAAGGCCGGCGATGGCTCCGAGATCGTTCGACAAGAGATCCCGGTAACGCGAGTTCGTCGCGACGATACCCGACCGCATGGCCAGGTACTCGTCCCAACGGCCGAGCTTCACGCTCGCGCCCGTGAGCGCGTTGTACCCCTTGACGATCGCGGTGTTGAACGGCGGCGCGATCGTCGGGTGCACGAAGTAGATCAGGTTCGCGGCGGCCGGGCCCAAGCCCTTGATCCGCCGGGCGTCGAGGTCCCGGATCGCCGCGACCACGCCCTCGTCCCCGGTGCAGCAGACGCATGAATTCAGGAACCGCGCGAAGGCGAGCTGGTTCTCGCGGTTCTCGTAGATGTCGGGGATGCGCAGCTTGGGCTTCCAGAGAAACGCGTGATCAGCGCCCCGGAAGATCTGCCGCTGCTCGGCGATGGACCCGACCACGGTTTCCAGCGACGAGCCCTTGTAGGCGTTCCCGAATGTGCCCGCGTCGACCTCCGCGACGACCTGGCCGATGCCGCGCCGGATCGACCGGAAGTTCTTGAGCCGATCCTCCCACAGGAACCACGTCTGGTAGGTCGCGTTCGGGTCGGCCTTCCACCGGGCCAGGAGCGCCCGGATGGGCTCGAGGCCGGTGGGGGTCAGCTCAACCTGTGGGTCAGGTTCCGACCTGCTCAAAGGAGAAGTGAGGGAGGTCAGCGCGTTCCTTGGCATGCTCGATCGTGATGGCGCACATGTTCCCCGCGCGATCGAGATCAACCTGGGTGTTCTCGTCGAGATCCTTGGTCTCGACGACGGCGCCGCTCCTGAACTCGATGTAGAGAGTATCGGTGTCCTGGAAGTATTTGATCTTCATGGCGCGAACAAACGATCGAAGAAGGCGTTGTGTACAGTCTCGCCGTCGGCCAGCAACACCACGCGGAGGTACCTACCGTCCATCTCGTGGATCGGCGCCCAGCGGCGAATGCGACCGTCCGCCTGAATCACCTCCCTGACAGGATGTTGGACGACATACTGGATCCACTCCACGCGAATCATCGCACGATCCGAGCGTGCGCGTATCGTTTCGAAATATCGTGTGAACTTCAATCGGCCGCCCGATCAATCAGCTCGCTGGAAGTGAAGTCAGCCGTCCGTCACGCGGTTCGCCCGCGACACTCGGAAAGCCGGGACTTGAGCTCAGCTTCTCCAACGATGCCGACACTGCGGTCCTCAGGCAGCACAGGGTCTGGAGCTGCCATGTACACAACCTCATAGGCCTTCTCCCAACGGTCAACCTCGTCATCGGTAAGCTCCGCGTCGACCCACAGGTCCACGAACGCATTGTGGAAGTCCCAAAACCCCTGGCCTCCGGCCAGATACTCGTCAACAACGCGTTCGAGATCACCAACCCTCGCCTTCACGGGTTGCTCTCTTGCTCCGCCGAACGTCCGGCATCAGCCGCGCGCGGCTTCTTGCGCGTCGGCTGCATGCCGTCGTTAGGTTTGCAGATCGCACACCATCACCAGCACCGTCTTGCCCTTATAGGGTTCTTCGCCGAGCGGGTGCCAACCTAACCGGCGGTACAGGGACGCCGCGCTATCTGTCCACAGGTAGAGGTGTCGGTCGCCGAACCGTCGCGCCTGCGCAAGCGCGTGAGTCACCAACGCGGTGGCGATCCCGCGCCGTCGAAAGGCGGGTAGGACGTACACCGCAGCGAGCCAAGGTGAGAGCTCCGGCCTCGTGTCCATGTCGCAGACCACCAGGCTGGCCGAGCCGACGGCCTCAGAATCCACCAGCGCCACAAAAGTGATGGGGAGCTGATCCCGTTCGCACCGACCTGCCAGCTCCGCTGTCCAAGCGGCGCGTGTTGACCCGGGATAGCGGTCGCTCCACTCGTCGAAGTGCCACCCTGAGACAACCGGAACGAGCAACGGATGGTCGGCAAGCAACTCAATTGGCATGCAGCATCTCACCTCGCCGGCTAACGCCGGTATCAGCCGCGGCCGAAGGCCGCCGGCTGCATGCCGAAGTTAGATTGTCTCCAGCGTCTAGTAGATCTCAATCCGGCCCTCCGGAGGATCGGCGGGTACAAGGTCTCCGCCTTCGGATCGGGCGAAAAACCGTACGCGTGTGCTGGACATCAGAATGCAATACTTCGGATCGTACTGGAGAAACGCGCTCGGATGAAACTCCGCTGGACCTTCGGCGACCGCTCCTGACCAGCTGAGGGCAATGCGCTGCGTTGTCAGCCAATACCGGACTGCCGCAAGGGACGCGTGCATAAAGTCATGCTCACCGAGCGTCGCATGTTGGATGAAGAGGCCGTTTCGGAGGAACCGGAAGCCCCGGCCAGGGTCGTACTCGAACATCGCGCTGACGGACAGCGAGTTGTTGCGCCCGGAATCACGCAGAGGGCCGTGCTTCCAGAAGTCACCAACATCAGACATCAGCTTATTGTCGAGCGACGCCGCGTCGATTGCCGAACGATCCGCGTAGCCGGCAAGATCTGCTTGGTGCTTGATGGCCACCGCCAAGGTGCCCGCGAGGCGAGTCACGTCCGACAGATCTGGCTGAAACGCGTACCGCTGCGACAGCAGAGCGTTGAGCTCGTCCCACGGCTTGACCACGTCGTTGACGAAGCGTTGCGGATTCACGTGGTAGCGTCCCGCTTGATGTGGAAAATCGAGAGGCGATCTTCCGGCATTCCATCGATCGCCGGTCGCGACCGACACCGTCGTGAATCGCGGCGAGGGGGATATCAGGGTATTGCCTCGCTCGCGATCGTCGCTCTACGAGGCTCTGAGCGATCGCGATTCTCTCGTCCCTGGACGCGAAGCGCAAGAGCCCGGCTCGATGGCGTCACGCCGCGGGCCGCAGCCGCTTGCTGATGACGGTCGCGATCGTCGCGTGCCCATCGATCTTCCGGAGCTTGATCTGCCCGCTGGCGACCAGGCTGAAGAGCAGGATCAGGGCGGCGTCCTCCGTCGGAAGGGATCCCTGCGTCTTCACGCGCCGGCGGAATTCCTCATTGAGCCGTTCGATCACGTTCGTGGTGCGCAGCGTCTTCCACTGCGCCTTCGGGAAGGTGAAGAAGGTCAGCAGCTCCGCGCCGCCCTCGTGCAGGCTGCGCCCGACGCCGGGACAGCGCGTCGCCCACTTGCGTTCGAACGCCGTGTACGCCGCGCGGCCCGCGTCGGCAGACGCCGCGTAGACGATGCGATGAAAGTCCTCGCGGAGCTCGTCGAGCGCGTGCTTGGGCGCCTTGCGCTCGAGGTTGCGCAGCTTGTGGACCGCGCAGCGCTGCACGGCCGTCGCCGGCCACGTCCGGCTCAGGGCCGGGCGCAGGCCCGGATTGCCGTCGATGATCGCCAAGAGCGGGGCGCGGAGCCCGCGGGCTTGCAAGTCCGCGACGAAGCCCTTCAGGCGTCGCCCGATTCGCTGCCGCACAGCTCCAGCGCGAGCAACTCCTTGCGGCCGTCGGCGAGCACGGCCACGGCCGTCAGCACGGGCGCGCTCGCGACCTTGCCCGCGCTGCGCACCCGGACGCACACCGCGTCGAGATAGAGGTAGACGAGGTCGACCTCGGCGAGCGCACGCGCCGTCCAGGCCGTCAGCCCATCTTTCAGCGTGGCGACGATCCGGGAGACCGCGCTCTTGGAAAGCGGCGCCGCCTTGAGCAGCGGGTGCAGCGCGCCGCGGATCCGCCGCTGGTTCCCCCCCGCCAAGTACGTCGCGATCACCGCCTCGTTCACCTCGCGCATCCGGCGCTGATAGCGCGGCACGATCGTCGAGCGCCATTCGCCGCCCGGCGCCCCCAGTGTGGCGCGGGGCAACGTGAGCGCCAGCGGCCCGGTCGGGCCCGTCAGCGTGCGCGTCTTGACGCCGTTCCGGTACCCGCGCCGCGCGTCGTGGCGCTCGTAGCGCCCGGCCCCGAGCGCGAGCGCCAGCTCTTCGTGCACCGCCGTCTCGATCGCGACCCGGACCTGGGCATGAATCAGCTCGCCCAACGCGGCCGGCCGATCCTCAGGCAGCCGCTCCGACTTCTTGATACGCTTCGCCATGGCGCATTCCTCCGGCGGCCGTCTTGCCGGACGGCCGGTTGGTGGTTGGACTTCCCACCGGAAGAATGCGCCATTTCTCTATTTCCACACCACTCGGGACACCACCATTCACGTTGAGCAATCTAACGTTCGCGGTCACCGGCCGGAGCGAGCAACGCGAGCCCCGGCCCGGTGCACTGCGAGGTTCGGCGGCCTCTAGTTGAAACGGACACGTCGGTAGACGGCCTTCTTCGACTGCGAGTGAAAGACACCGCAATGGAATCTGCCGCGCGTACCGTATTTCTTGATCGCGTCGTCCTGATCGATCGCGCCTGTCCATCGCTCACCCGGCGGCAAGACATGGGGAAAAGGCGTACCGAGAGCATTGTTGAAGACAAGAAAGTGCTGGCCTTTACGACGCATCAGCTTGTGCCGGAGCGACGGGTAGTGGACTCCTGCCAGGTGGGTCACAGTGGTGCGGAATGTGTCAACGACTTTGAGACACCGAGGGCACGCATTTACTGTCGAACCCCGGACGTGAGGGCCGGCCGCCTGACGGCGGTGGCCTCGTTTTC
>Ga0154364_1264_pt1 | contig 24644 bp, 22 predicted proteins | sample RifGroA2_FD_115892 | JGI IMG/M metagenome (GOLD analysis project Ga0154364, IMG submission 115892) | Candidatus Rokubacteria bacterium GWA2_73_35 | reverse complement strand
CGAACACCGGCTGGATGTACGCCGGCGCCAGCTGCACCGCCACCAGCGCCTTCTGCGCCGCCCCCGCCTCGTCCTTCAGCCCCAGCAGCGCCTTCGCCAAGAGCCACCGCACGTCCGCCGCGTACGGATACACCCGCTCCCCCAGCGTCAACAGCTCCTTCGCCTCCGCGTACTGCTTGGCCTCCAGCAGCCGCTTGGCCGGCAGCGTGTACGACGTCACCACCTGGTAGGGATTGCGCGTCAGCGACGCCGTCAGCGCCTTCACCGCCCCCGCCCAGTCCCCCCGCTCCAGCGCCACAAACCCCAGCCCCTTCTGCGACAGATACGCCTCCGGCGTCCCCGCCACGACCTGCCGAAACGCCCGCTCCGCCCCGTCGTACTGCTTGCGGTAGTACTGCGCCCACCCCAGCCCGTCCGCGATCAGCCACTGCGTCTCCCGCTCCACCTCGCCCCCCGCCCGCCGAAACATCCCTTCCGCCTCGTCCACCCGCCCCGCCTCCAGGAGCGCCCACGCCTGCCCGTACAGCCCCAGCCCCGCCTGCTGCGCCGCCACCAGCCCGCTCTGCGCATAGAAAAAGTCCTTGTCGATCCCTAGCGCCGCCCGAAACGCCCCCACCGCCTCCTTGCCCCGCCCCAGCCCCAAGAGCGCCCACCCCCGACAGTCCTCCGCCGCCGCATTGCCCTGCTTCCGCGCCTCCTCGCGCTTGGCGTCGCAGACGGCGAGCACCCGCTTGTACTCGCCGCGGGCGTAGTACTCCCACGCCTCGCCCACGATGCGCCGGTCGAGCGCCTTGATCTGCCTGAGGCCGGCCACCGCGTCGGGATGCTCGGGGGCGAGCTTGAGCGCGCGGGTGAAGCTCGCGCGCGCCTCCTTCGCATCGTTCGCGGCGAGCTGCGCCCAGCCCAGGCGCGCCACGTAGAGCGCGTCCTGCTTGTGGGTCTTGGCCAGGTCCTTGTAGACCTTGATGCTCCGCGCGGGGTCCTGCTTGCGCAGGAGCAGCGCGTCGACGAGCGCCACGAGCCCGCTGTTGTGGCGCGCCATCTGGGCGCCCGCGACGGCGTGCTTGAGCGCCTCGTCGATCTTGCCCTCCGCCAGCGCCACGCGCGCGAGCCCGTCGTAGCAGTAGAAGCAGCCGAAGGCATTGCGGTCGAGCCCCTCGCGGAAGCGCCGGCGCGCGGCGGCGAGGTCGTTGCGCTTGAGCGCGACCCAGCCGAGCCCCACCATCGGATCGTCGGGCTCGGGCTGCCCCGACACGAGCAGCCCTGCCTCGCCGGCGAACAACGACTCGGCCTTCTTGAGGTCGCCGCGGTTCAGGGCCATCCAGCCGCGCGCGTCCGCCACCTGGTAGCGCTGCCAGAGCTCGACCCGGTCGTCCGCCTTCTTCAGGTACGCCTCGGCCTCCGGGTACTTCACGAGCTTGACGTGCACCCATCCGAGGCCCAGCAGGGCGTCGGCGCTCTTCGGGTCGAGGCGCTCCAGCTTCGCGAACGCCTCGCGCGCGGCGGTGTAGTTGCCCAGGCTGAACTCGGCCCAACCGAGGGCCGTCAACGCGTCTTTGTCATCCTTCTTCTTGGCGAGGACCTTGTGCGCGGCCTCCCGCGCTCCCACGAAGTTCTTCTCGCCCAGCGCGGCGACCGGATCGTCACCGCCGCCGAAGAGGCCGGCGGCCGGCACGGGCGCCGCGCCGGCGAGGGTGATCAGCGCAAGGAGCGCGAGCGAGCAGGCGTTGTGTCGAATCGAGGTCCGCGCGCGTCGAATCATGCCCTTCCTCCTGGCGCCGCCTGGATGGGCGGCTTGCGGAAAGGGCTTGGTGCACCGGCCGTGCCAGCGCGGATGATCGACAGAATTCGCTTGCAGCGCGTGGGGTTGCAGCGCCGTATGCGCGAGGGGCTCGCTTCGCGGCGCTCGTCAAGTCTGACAGACGGGAGTGACAGCAGCCGGCCGCTTTCCTGCCAGCGGGCGCGAGGAAATTTTCCGGAAGGCCGACGCGACGTTTAGGTGCTGAGAGTGCCGAGCGGGGCCGGCGACCTAGCGGGGCTCGCCGCGGCTGCGCACGCCGAAGCGGCGCACGCCCCGGGCGACGAGCCACGGCGCGTGGCGCTGGAGGAAGACCGCGACCTTGCCGAGGCCGGTGAGCACCACCTCGCGCCGCCGCCGCGCGACGGCGCGCGCGATCCGCCGCGCGGCGCGCGCCGCCGGCATCACGAGCCACGCGGGCAGAGGCTCGGGCGCCGCCGCGCGCAGGACGCCCAGGTTGTCCACGCGGCGGATCTCCGACTCCACGAAGCCCGGGCTGATCAGCGTCACCGACACGCCGTGCGGCGCCAGCTCGTGGCCGAGCGCCTCGGCGAGGCCGCGCAGCGCGAACTTGCTCATCGCGTAGGGCGAGGAGGCGGGCGTCGCGACCCAGCCCGAGACGCTGCCGATGATCACGAGCCGCCCGCGCGCGCGCTGGAGGTCCGGGAGCGTCGCGTAGATCGTGCGGAGGACCCCGAAGACGTTGGTCTCGAACTGGCGCCGGTAGTCGTCGAGCGCCAGGCGCGCGAGCGGCCCGACGACGCCGAACCCCGCGTTCGCGACGACGACGTCGATCCGCCCGAGCGCCGCCCGCGCCGCGGCGACGGCCCGCTCGAGGTCGCCGTCCCGGGTGACGTCGCACGCGAGCGCGACCGCCCGGCGGCCGCCGCGCTCGAGCTCGGCGGCGAGCGCCGCGAGCCGGTCCGTCCGCCGCGCCAGCAGCGCGAGGTCGGCGCCCTCGCGGCCAAGCTCGCGCGCGAGGGCGGCGCCGATCCCCGACGACGCGCCCGTGACGAACGCGACCTGCCCGGCGAAGCGCCCTCTCCCGCCGCGCACGCGGCCCGCGCTCAGCGCGCCTTCCAGCGCGCGACCTTTTCCTGCAACCGCGGCAGGCGCTGGGCGGCGTCGACGACGAAGCGCTCGTGGGTGCCGCGCGCCACCTCGTCCAGCTCGTCGCGCACCGCCACGCGGAAGCCGAGGCGCCGGCGGTCCACGTCAGTCAGCTCGACCGTCACCGTGACCGTCATGCCCTCGGGCGTGGCGGCGAGGTGGGCGATGTCCACGCGCGTGCCGACCGTCGTCTGGCCCGGCGCGAGGTGCGGCGCCACGCACTCGATCGCCGTCTGCTCGACGAGGCGGATCATCTCGGGCGTGGCCAGCACCCGGATCGGGTCGCCCCGCAGATGCGCGGGCGTGAGGTCGGCGGTGACGGTCACGGACTTCGCGTGGGTGAGCCCCGGGGCGAGGGCTCGGGCGGACGGCTCGCTCATGGGTCCGGTCCTCCGGGCTCAGAACCCCTTCGTCAGGATGACGATGAGGTTGTAGTCGAACGCCCGAGCGCGCGTCAGGGGCAGCTGGACGCCGGCGCGGAGGTTCCAGCCCTTGGCCGGCTCCACGCCGACTCCGGGCGTGAGATAGAGCTGCACCCGCTCCCGGAGCGTCTCGTCGCCCCGGAGCACGGTCACGCTGTTCGCCTCCAGGATGAGGCCCAGCCACTCCAGGGGGGCGTACGTCGCCGTCAGGTTCGCCGTCACCCCCTGCGCCCTGTCGGGCCTCACCGCCTCCTCGCCTTCCTCCCCCGGCTCGATCCGTCGCGGCCGGTTGAGCTGCCAGCTATAGGCGGCGTCGGCCTGGAGGCTCCACGCGCCGAGCCCCTGGCCCGCCGCCACGAACGGCGCGAGGGCGAGCTGTCCCCCCAGCCCTCGCCGCTCGCTCCCCGTCGGCAGCGTCAGCTTGAGGCCGGCGGCGAGGGCGAGCTGCCCGGCGGGGAGCATCAGCGGGGCGTACTTCGCCATCACGCTGACGTCGCCGATCCCTCCCACGGTGGGCCCGGCATCCTTCGGGTCGCGGACCGCCAGCGGGAGCGCCAGCTTGAGGCCGAAGGAGGGGACCGGGGCGTACTGGACGCTGCTCAGGCCGAATCCGTACCCTCTCTCAGTGCTGGACTCGGATCGCGTGAGCGTCGCCTCGACCTCGGTGGCGGGCGTCGCCCCCTCGGTGACGAGCGTCGCGGGCAGGCTCACCTCCTCGGCGCTCGCCGCCGCGCCGCCGCTCGGCGAAGACGCCACGCCCACGAGCAGGACGGTGAGCCCGACCGCGATGGTTCGTATCGCCGAGCTTCGCACGGGGGCGGCTCCCATAGCCTCGCTCGCGCATTGTAGCGCGGGAACACGGGCTCTCAGCGTCGCTGTTGTGCCGCACGTGCGGGGCGGACCGGACGTATACTTTTCCTCGTGGATCGCGACTGCCTTCGCGCCTATGCGCAGCGCCCGTGGCACGTGCTGGCGGCGCTCGATCAGGACCACTGGGCCGGGGAGCTGGCGGCGCGTGGCCCCGGGGCGACCCTCGAGGCCTCCCAGGCGCTGTGGGCGCACATGCGGCGGATCCGTCCCGACTGGCCGACGGAGGCGGATCGTCGCGCCGACCTCGCCCACCACGCCGTCTTGAAGCAGGCCATCGACCGCGCCGCGGGTGCCTTCCTCGCCGCAGCCCGTCACTGACCTCACCGTCGAACTCGGCAAACGATCGGCCACCGACCTCGTCGCGGCCCTCGACGTGGCCGGCTTCGTGGAGTCCACGCGGGTCCTGCCCTTCGTGCATCGCGCCTCCCGCATGCCGCTCGACGTCGTCCTGGCGGGACCCGGGCTGGAGGAACAATTCCTCGCAGGCGCCCGGGAGCAGCTCGTCGGTGACGTGCCGGTGCCGGTGGTGTGCGCCGAAGATCTCGTGGCGATGAAGGTGCTGGCCGGCCGGGCACGCGATCTGGATGACGTGGCCGTCATCGCCCGCGTACGCCGCGACGACCTGGACCTCGACGGGTCCGGCGCACGCTGCGCCTGCTCGAGGACGCCCTCGACCGGCGCGATCTGGTCAGCGAGCTCGAGCGCGTCGTCGCCGCCGCCCGGCGGTCGCCGTCCGGGTGAGGGAAGTGTGGTCGGGGTGGCCGGATTTGAACCGGCGGCCCCCTGCTCCCAAAGCAGGTGCGCTACCGGGCTGCGCCACACCCCGACGGACACCCACTATATCTCACCCGCCGAGGAGCCGGCGCGCGGCGCGCACCGCCCGCCCGCGGTGGTCGACGCGCGCCTTCTCCTCGAGGGACAGCTCGGCGAACGTGCGGCCGCGCGGCGGGTAGAAGAACACGGGATCGTAGCCGAAGCCGTGGGCGCCCCGCGGCGCCTCGGTGATGCGGCCCTCGACCAGGCCCTCGACGACCTCGGCGCGCCCGTCGGGATCGGCGAGCGCGATCACGCAGCGGAAGCGCGCGGTGCGCCGCGCGGGCGGCACGCCGGCGAGCGCCCGGAGCAGGAGCGCGCAGCGGCCCGCGTCGTCGAGGCCCGGGCCCCCGTAGCGCGCCGACTGGACGCCGGGGGCGCCGCCGAGCGCGTCCACCTCGAGCCCCGAGTCGTCGGCGAGCGCCCGGGCGCCCGCGAGCCCTGCCGCGTGGCGCGCCTTGAGGAGCGCGTTCTCCTGGTAGGTGGCCCCGGTCTCCTCGGGCAGCGACGCCCCCGGCAGGTCGGCGAGGCCGACCAGCTCCCACGGGAGGTCCCGGAGCAGCGCGGCCAGCTCGCGCGCCTTGGCGCGGTTCAGCGTGGCGAGGACCAGGCGCGGCCTAGAGGGTGAAGGTGCGCTCGGCACGCGCGTCGCGGGCCCGGCGCTGGAGCGCCACGAGGCGCCGGATGCCCTGCTCGGCCAGCGCGAGCTGCGCGTCGAGCCGCGCGCGCCCGAAGGGCGCCTGCTCGGCCGTGCCCTGCACCTCGACGAACTCCCCCGCGCCGGTCATGACGACGTTCATGTCCACCTCGGCGGCCGAGTCCTCGGCGTAGTTCAGGTCGAGGACCACCTCGCCGCCGACGACGCCGACGCTCACCGCCGCGACGCAGTCGCGGATCGCCGCCTCGCGCGGCGCCCCCGGGATGCGCGCGATCGCGTCGGCGACGGCGATGAAGCTGCCCGTGATCGCGGCCGTTCGCGTGCCCCCGTCGGCCTGGATCACGTCGCAGTCGACCCACACGGTGCGCTCGCCGAGCTTGCTCCGGTCGATCACCGCGCGCAAGGCGCGGCCGACCAGCCGCTGGATCTCCTGCGAGCGGCCGCTCGGGCCGCGGATCTCGCGCGGCGTCCGCGTGGTGGTCGCGCGCGGCAGCATCGCGTACTCGGCCGTCACCCAGCCGAGCCCCTGGCCCCGGAGGAAGGGCGGCACCTTGTCCTCGAGCGACGCCGTGCAGATCACCCTGGTGGCGCCGAACTCGACCAGCACCGAGCCCTCGGGGTGCAGGAGGAAATCGCGCGTGACGCTGACCGGGCGGAGCTGGTCGGGCGCGCGCGATCTCGTCCCGGTACTTCGCGGTCTTGAGCCGGCGCTCCTCGCGCGGGTTGGTGACGAAGCCGATCTCGACCAGGATCGCGGGCATCGCGGCGCCGCCGAGCACGTAGAAGCCCGCCTGCTTGACGCCGCGGCTCGGGATGCGCAGCGAGTCCGTCATCGCGTCCTGCACGATCTCGGCGAGCCGCGAGGACTCGAGCTGGAACTCCGACTGGGCGAGGTCCCAGAGGATCGTCCGCACGATGTCGGCCCGGCCGTTGCCGCGCCCGGCCGGCTTCTCGAGCCCGACGACGCCGTTCTCGAGCGCGGCCACCTGCCGCGCGGCGCTGTCCGTCGCCTCCGAGGACAGGAAGTACGTCTCGACGCCGTCGGTCGACGACTGGCGATGCGCGTTGGCGTGGATCGAGACGAAGAGGTCGGCGCGCTCCTTGTTGGCGAAGCTCGTGCGGTCCCGGAGCGCGACGAACTGGTCCCCGTCGCGCGAGAGCAGGACGCGGAGGCCCAGCCGCTCCTCGACGAGCTTCTTCACGCGGAGCGTGACGTCGAGGACCAGCTCCTTCTCCATGAGTCCGGTCGGGCCGACCGCGCCGGAATCCTGGCCGCCGTGGCCGGCGTCGAGCACGATCGTGCGGAGCGGCGTGACCAGGGCGCCGGGCGCCGGCCCCGGCCGCACGAGGTCGAGCACGAGCCGCGGCGGATCCTCGAGCGTGCTCGGGCGCAGGGTGCCCGCCGCCCCCTCGAACGTGACACGCAGGAGGGCGTCCGGGCCCGCGCGCTCGAGCCGGATCGTGTCCACGAACCCGTCGCGCAGCGCCTCGACGCGGGGCGACGCCGCGAGCCGCGCCAGGCGGACGCGGAGCTCGCCTCCGCCCTGCGCCTCGACCGTGTACTCGACCGCGCCGGAGGTCTCGAGCACGATCCGCGTGAAGGAGGGATACGAGCGGGAGCGCAGCTCCTCGAGCGTCGCCGCGGGCGCGGCGGCCTGGGCGCGCGGCGCCGAAGCGGCCCGCGCCGCCGGCGGCGCCGCAGCGCCGGCGAGCCGAGGCAGCACCTGGGTCACGAACGACGCCGGCACGAGCCACACCCCGTCGCGGACGCGCACCGGCGCGTCGAGCACCACGGGCTTGCCGTTGACGAGCACCTGCGCCCAATTGCGCGTGAGCGTCACGACCTGGTTCGGGAGGCGCAGGTAGGCGCGGACGCTCGAGGGCGTCGTGTCGGGCCGCGTCCGGAGGCTCTCGGCCACGCGCCGCAGCTCGACGTAGGGCCGGCCCTCGTGGGTCACGGTCGGCAGGCCGGCGCCCGCCGGCGCCGCCCACGCGAGCAGCACGAGCGCGAGAGGGAGAGCGAGGCGTCCGCGGCGCATCGGTATCGCCAATTCTAGCAACGCCGCGCGCGCGCCCGGACGCTTTAAATGGCCGGCCGGCGCGCGGCCCGGCTACGCCCCGCGCGCCCGGCCGAGCGTCCGCTCGCCGAACCCCTGCTGCATGGACGCGCCGACGCCGTACAGCTCGACGCCGGGCCCGAAGTCGGTGTCCTCCCAGCTCCGGTCCGCCGGGTCCCAGACGTAGGGCAGCGTCAGGACCTGCCCCGGCGCCCAGAGCGTCTCGAACGCGCGGAAGGCGTCGAGCAGGATGCTGCGCTGGAGCGCGGGGTCGTTCGGCTTGCCGGTCTCGTGGTTCAGCGGGAAGTTGACGAACACGGCCCGGGGCGGGCGCACCGCGTGGGTGACGTCCCACGCCGAGCTCATGCAGAGCGTCGGGATCCCCGCCCGCTCGACCTCGCGCGCGACCAGTCCGACGGACTGGTGGCAGACGGGTCAGACGGGCACGCAGAGGGCCGCGTCCACGGCCATCCGCTTGAGGTCGGCGACGATCCCCGGCGCGCGCTCGTGGACGTCGCGTCGCGCCGAGTACGTCACGACGAAGCTCACGGCGCTCTCCGCCAGCGCGCCGATGACGCCCGCCGCCTCCAGCTCGCGCAGCCGGTCGAGCGGGAACACGCAGTTCGGGTCGCGGTCGGCGTCGGCGTCGCGGTAGCCGTGATGATAGATGCGCAGCTCGCGGAGCGGCGTCGCCTTGGGGATCAGCCGGTGCGACACGTCGCCCTCCGCGAACGGCGGCTGGCCCTCGACGTAGAAGCCTCCCGAGGAGAGGAGCGCGAGCCGGCAGTCCCGGAGCGGCTTCGCGAGCGGCGTCCACGGCGCATCGGTGTTGAGCGTCCACTTGTACGGCGGGTACTGCGCGTAGCGCTCGCGCGTGCGCTGGATGTAGGCGATGGGCATGGGGTCCCCCCTCAGACGATCCGGTCGCGCCGCAGGCGCCCGATCCGGTCGGTCGTGTAGCCCAGGAGTCCGGCGAGCACCTCGTCGGTATGCTGGCCGAGGGTCGGCGCGGCGGCCGGCGCCGCCTCGCCGTCGGCGAGCTTGATCGGGCAGCCGAGGACCGTCAGCTCGGTGCCGCTCGGGCCCGTGACGCGCCGGACCATCCCGCGCGCCGCCGCCTGCGGCGAGGCGAGCGCCTCGTCCACGCGATGGACGGGGCCGGCGGGCACGCCCTCGGCGGCGAGGCGCGCCACCCACGCCTCGCGCGACCGCGTGGCCAGGTGCCCGGCGAGGAGCGCCACGAGCGACTCGCGGTGCTGGCAGCGCAGCTCGTTGGTCGCGTAGCGCGGGTCGGCGCTGAGCTCCGGCAGCTCGAGCGCCCGGCAGAACCCGGGCCAGAAGTGGTCGCCGTACACGGCGACCGCGAGCCAGCCGGTCGGGGTCGCGAAGATCTGGTACGGGACGATGTTCGGGTGCCCCGAGCCCTCGGGCTCCGGCACCTGGCCGGACGCCCAGTAGTAGTGCGCGAGGTAGCTCAGCAGCGACACCTGCACGTCCATCATCCCGATGTCGACCGCCGTGCCGCGTCCCGTCGCGCCGCGGCGGTAGAGCGCGGTGACGACGCCGAGCGCGGCGAAGACGCCCGCGGCGAGGTCGCCGACGGGAAGCCCCATCTTGACCGGCGGCTGGCCCGGCTCGCCCGTCAGGCTCATGCCGCCGCCCACCGCCTGCGCGACGAGGTCGTACGAGGCCCAGTCGCGCCACGGCCCGGTCTGGCCGAAGCCGGACACCGAGGCGACGACGAGGCGCGGGTTCACCGCCGCGAGCACGTCGTATCCGAGCCCGAGCCGCGCCATCGTCCCCGGGCGGAAGTTCTCCATCACGACGTCGGCGCGCTCGGCCAGCTCGAGGAAGACCCGGCGGCCCTCGGGGCGGTGCAGGTCGAGCGTCACGCTCTTCTTTCCCGCGTTGCCGCTCACGAAGTGGGCGGAGAGCCCGTCCTGGAAGTGGAGCGACACGGTCCGCATCGGGTCGCCGCGCTCGGGCGGCTCGATCTTGATGACCTCCGCACCGAGCTGGGCGAGGAGCTGCGAGCCGTGCGGGCCGGCGAGGTAGCGCGTGAGGTCGAGCACGCGGACGCCGGCGAGGGGCCCGGCCGGCGCCGGCGCGGGCGCGGGGGCCGGCGCCGGCGCCGGGGGGGCGGCGAGGACCGCGCGCACGTCCTCGACGAGCGCGTCGAGCGGCGTGCCGGCGTCGAAGACGCGGGCCACGCCGAGCCCGAGGAGCGCCGGCACGTCCTCCTCGGGGATCACGCCCCCGACGATCACGCGGATGCCCGCGGCGCCGGCCTCCGCGAGCCCGCGCATCACCCGCGCGGTCAGCTCGACGTGGGCGCCCGAGAGGATCGAGAGGCCGACCAGGTCCACGTCCTCCTGGACCGCGGCCGCGACGATCTCGGCCGGGCGCTGCCTGAGGCCCGTGTAGACCACCTCGAAGCCGGCGTCGCGCAGCGCCTGCGCGACGATCTTCGCGCCGCGGTCGTGGCCGTCGAGCCCGGGCTTGGCGACGAGGACCTTCATACGACGGCGGGCTCCCGGAACACGCCCCAGACCTCCCGGAGCACGGACGCGATCTCGCCGACGCTCGCGTACGCGCGCACCGCGTCGAGCAGGAGCGGCATCAGGTTGGCCTTGCCCGCGGCCGCCTCGCGCAGCGCCGCGAGCGCGGCCGCGGCGCGCGTTCCGTCCCGCGCGCGCCGCACCTCGGCGAGGCGCGCGACCTGCCGGGCGGCCAGCGCCGGATCGGCGCGATGCAATGCGACGGGAGGCGCCGCCCCCTCGTCCCGGAACCGGTTGACGCCGACGACCACGCGCGCCCCCGCCTGGCGCTCGCGCTCCTGGCGGTAGGCCTCGCGGTGGATCTCCCGCTGCACCCAGCCGCTCTCGACCGCGCGCACCATGCCGCCCTGCGCGTCTACGCGCCGGAGTTCGGCCTCGATCGCCTGCTCCATCCGGTCGGTGAGCGCCTCGACGTAGTACGAGCCCGCGAGCGGGTCGATCGTCCGCCCGGCCCCCGCCTCGTGCAGCAGGATCTGCTGGATCCGGAGCGCCGTCCGCGCCGACTCCTCCGTAGGGATCGCGTAGGCCTCGTCCCACGCCGCGGTGAACATCGACTGGGTGCCGCCGAGCACCGAGGCGAGCGCGCCGAGCGTCACGCGCGTGATGTTGTTGAGCGGCTCCTCGCGCGTCAGCGAGTGGCCGCCGCACACGTTGCCGAAGCGGAACATCAGCGACTCGGGCCGGCGGGCGCCGAAGCGCTCGCGCATCGCGCGCGCCCAGAGCCGGCGCATCGCGCGGTACTTGGCGACCTCCTCGAAGACGTCCGTGTACGTGTAGAAGAAGAACGAGAGCTGCGGCGCGAAGCGGTCCACCTCGATGCCGCGCGCGCGCACGGTCTCGACGTACGCGAAGGCGTCGCCGAGCGTGTAGGCCGCCTCCTGGATCGCGGTGCCGCCGGCGTCGCGGAAGTGCGCGCCGGCGATCGAGATCGGGTTGAAGCGCGGCAGGCGCTCGGCGCAGAACTCGATCGTGTCGGCGATGAGGCGCAGCGAGGGCTCGACGGGGAAGATCCACGTGCCGCGGGCGACGTACTCCTTCAGGATGTCGTTCTGGATCGTGCCGGCGATCCGCGCGGGCGGGACGCCCTGGGCCTCGGCGACGGCCACGTACATCGCCAGGAGGATCGCGGCGGTCCCGTTGATCGTGAAGGACGTGCTGACCCGGTCGAGCGGCAGGCCGTCGAGCAGGATCTCCATGTCGCGGAGCGTGTCGATCGCGACGCCCACGCGCCCGACCTCGGCCTCCGCCATCGGGTCGTCGGAGTCGTAGCCGCACTGCGTGGGCAGGTCGAGGGCGACCGAGAGGCCCGTCTGCCCGTGCTCGAGCAGGTACCGGTAGCGCCGGTTCGACTCCTCCGCGGCGCCGAAGCCGGCGTACTGGCGGATCGTCCAGGGGCGCCCCCGGTACATCGTCGGGTACACGCCCCGGGTGAACGGGTACTCGCCCGGGAAGCCGAGCCGCTCGAGGTAGTCGCCCTCGACGTCGCGGGGCGTGTAGAGGGGCTCGACGGGGATCCCGCAGGGCAGCGCCTCGGGCGCCGGCGGCCGCGCCAGGTGCGCCCGCGCCCACCGCGCCCGCTCGGCCTCGATCCGCTCGCCCGCGTCCATCTACTGTGTCCTCACGTAGGCTCGCCTCGGGCGCGCGTGCCTGCGGCACCGCGGCCGCCCTGCGGCTCGCACTACCGGCCCGTCCAGCGCGGCGCGCGCTTCTCGAAGAACGCACGCACGGCCTCGTCGTGGTCCTCGGAGCCCCACGCGAGCCCGAACAGCGCCGCCTCCAGCACCCCGGCCGCCTCGGCGGGCGCGTCGCGGCCGCCGAGGACCGCCTGCTTGATGAGCCGCACCGAGAGCGGCGGGTTCTCGGCGATCGTCCGCGCCAGCTCGCGCGCCGCCTCGCCGGCCGCGCCCGGCCCGACGACGCGGTCCACGAAGCCGACCTCGTGCGCCTCGCGCGCCGTGAGCGTCCGGCCCGTCAGCAGCAGCTCGAGCGCCGTCGAGCGCCCGACGATCCGCGGCAGGCGGTAGCTGAGCCCCCAGGCGGGCATGATGCCGAGCTTCGCCTGCTTGAAGCCGAAGCTCGCGGTCTCCGTCGCGACGCGGATGTCGCACGCGGCGGCCAGCTCGGTGCCGCCGCCGTACGCGGCGCCGTTGATCGCCGCGATCACGGGCACCTCGAGCGCCTCGAGCCGCGCGAACACACGCTGGGTCGCGCGCGCCATGCGGCGCCCGGCCTCGGCGCCCGCGACCTGCTGGAGCGCCTTGAGGTCGCCGCCTGAGACGAACACCTCGTCGCCCCCGCCCGTGAGGACCACGGCCAGGAGCGCCTCGTCCTCCTCGAGCGTGGCGAGCACGGCGTCGAGCTCGCGGATCGTCGCCGGGTCGAGGGCGTTCCGCACCTCGGGGCGCGCGACCGTCATGGTCGCCACGGGGCCCGCGCGCTCGACCGTGATGGTCTCGAGGCGCCGGGCGGTCATTGTCGCACCCGCTCCTCGGCGAGGAGTCCGCGCACCAGCCCCAGCAGGTCGTCGAGCGGCCGACCGGGCGGGAAGACGTCCGACACGCCCGCGGCGCGGAGCGCCGGGACGTCGGCCGGCGGGATGGCGCCGCCGACCACGACGCGGATCCCGCCGCCGCCCCGCTCGTGGAGGAGCCGCATCAGCTCGGGCACCAGCGTGCCGTGGCTGCCCGACAGGCTCGAGACCGCGAGCAGGCGCGCGTCCTCCTGGAGCGCCATCGCGGCGAGCGCCGCCGGGAACTGGTTGCCGAGATAGACCACCTCGGCGCCCGCGTCCCGCAGCGCGCGCGCGACCACGACGGCGCCGCGCCAGTGCGAGTCGAGCCCGAGGAGCGCCACGACCGCCTTCACGCGGCCCCAGGGCCGAACAGCGGCAGCGTCCACGCGCCGGCCGCCGTGCGCACGCGGGCGTGGACCTCGCCGAGCGTGGCGCCGGCCTCGACCGCCGCGAGCACGGGCGGGAACGCGTTGGCCCCGCCCTCGAGCGCCCGCCCGAGCGCGTCGAGCGCGCGCGCCACCGCCGCCGCGTCCCGCCGGCGCCGCCAGTCGCCGAGCCGCTCGGCCTGGCGCGACGCCGCGGGAGGCTGGACGAAGACCTCGCGCGGCGGCTCCTCGCCCTCGACGAAGCAGTTCACGCCGACCACCGGGCGCCGCCCGTCCTTGACGGCCGCCTGGTGCTCCCACGCCGAGCGCGCCAGCTCCGCGTGCACCCAGCCGCGCTCGGTCGCCTCGACGATCCCGCCCAGGGCCTCGATCCCGGCGACGTAGGCGCGCACGCGCTCCTCGACCGCGGAGGTCAGGGACTCGACGAAGTAGCTCCCGCCGAGCGGGTCGGCCGTCGCGGCGACCCCGGTCTCGTGCTGGAGCACCTGCTGGGTGCGGAGCCCGAGGCGGATCGTCTCCTCGGTCGGGAGCCCGAGCGCCTCGTCGCAGGCCGACACGTGCAGCGACTGCGCGCCCCCGAGGACGGCCGCGAGCGCGTGGTAGGCCGACCGGACGATATTGACCTGGGGCTGCTGGGCGGTGAGCGCGACGCCGGAGGTCTGGACGTGGAACCTGAGCGCCCACGCGCGCGGGTCCACCGAAGCGAACTCCTCGCGCATCATCCGGTGCCAGAGGCGCCGCGCGGCGCGGTACTTCGCGACCTGCTCGAAGAAGTCGTTCGTGGCCGCGAAGAAGAAGCTGAGGCGGGGCGCGACCCGGTCGACCGCGAGGCCGCGGCGCCCGAGCTCGCGCACGACGGCGCGCGCGTGGGCGAGGACGAGCCCCAGCTCCTGGACGGCCGTCGCCCCGGCCTCCTCGAGGTTGTAGCCGACGAAGCTGATCGGGTGCCAGCGCGGCAGGTGCTCGACGCTCCACGCGATCGTGTCGCACGCGAGGCGGAAGGCGGCGCGGGGCGGCAGGGGCGCCGGCGCGGTCGTCACCGCGCACTCCATCAGGAAGTCGTTCTGGCAGGTGCCGGCCAGGCGGTCCCACGCCACGCCGCGGCGGCGCGCCGCCGCGACGTACATCGCGAGCACGATCATCGCCGTGCTCGGATTGCAGACGACGAGCGAGACGCTGACCTCGTCGAGCGGGACGCCGGCGAAGAGCCGCGCCACGTCCTCGAGGCCGTCGAGGGCGACGCCGCCGAGCCCCGCCTCGGCGCGCGCCTCCGGAGCGTCCGAGTCGTAGCCGCGCAGCGTCGGGTAGTCGAACGTGACGTTGAGCCCGGTCGCGCCCTGCGCGAGCAGGTAGCGCAGGCGCGCGTTGGTGTCCTCGGGGGTGCCGTAGCCCGCGAGGGGGCGCACGGTCCAGCCGCGCCCGCGGTACATCGTGGCGTACACGCCGCGCGTGAACGGCGGCTCGCCCGGGCGGCCGAGGTCGCGCGCGGGGTCGAGCGCGCCCGCGTCCGCCGGGCCGTAGACCGGCTTCAGGGGGATGCCCGACGCTGTCGCCGCATCGACCTCCGGCTCGCTCATTCCGTCGTTCTCGCGCCCCGCGCCGCGCCGCGCGGCGTCCCGCGCGCGAGGCCGCGGAAGAAGTCGGCGATGCTCTCGAGCGTGGCGCCGGGCTCGAAGACCGCCGCCACCCCGAGCGCGGCCAGGCGCCGCCGGTCCTCGTCGGGCACGATCCCGCCGACGACCACGGGCACGTCGTCGAGCCCGGCCCGTGCGAGCGCGGCGACGAGGCGCTCGACGAGGATCGCCGGGGCGGCGTCCATGATCCGGTAGCCGATGGCCTCCACGCCCTCCTCGCCCGCGAGGCGCGCGATCTCCCGCGGGAGCACGGCGCCCCCCAGGATCACCTCGTGGCCGGCGTCGCGCAGCCCGCGCGCGACCACGTGGTAGCCGGTCGAGTGGCCCGTGGAGTCCTGCACCAGCAGGACGCGCATCGGGCGCGGCCTCAGCCCCGCTCCGGGGCCCGAGCCCGGCGGCTGACGCGCTCAACGATGTGGCCGACGATCTCCTCCATGGGCGTCCCCATGCCGTAGTTCCCGGTGACGCCCATGGCCTCGAGGGCGGGCTTGTCCTCCTCGGGGATGATCCCACCCGCCACGACGCAGATCTCCGTCGCCCCCTGGCGCTCGAGCTCCGAGAGGACGTCCCGGGCGATGAGCCGCATGACGCCGCAGTGGTCGCTCAAGGCGATCACGTCGGCGCTCTCCTGGATCGCCGCCGCGACGACCTCCTCGGCCGTCTGGAACTTGCCGACGAAGATCACCTCCATGCCGGCGTTGCGGAGCCCCTGCGAGAGGACGAGGATGCCCCGGTCGTGGGGATCGAACCCGACCTTGCCGATCAGGACGCGCACCGCGGCTTGGCTCGCGACCATGACGTCGCCCTCCCTCAGGCCACGTGCTCGAGGAACTGCGGGGCCACGATCCGCTCGTAGGGGTCGAACGGGAGGCCATGGGCCAGGCGGATCGTCCCCACGATCTCCCCCACGGTGGCGTACGCTTTCGCGGCCTCGATCGCCGGCCGGACAATGTTGCGCCGCTCGCGGGCGGCGGCCGCCAGGTCGCCGAGGCGGCGCGCGACGGCGGCCTGGTCCCGCGTCTCGCGGAGCGCCCTGACCCGGTCGATCGCCCCGAACCGCTTGTCGTCCGGCGGGACCTTGTACGCCCCGTCGACGATGGCCCGGCTGATCGCCCCGTCCTTCCCCTGGAACGCGTTCGCGCCGACGATCAGGCGCTTGCTCTCGCCGATCTCCCCCTGGACCTCGGTCGTCGTCCGGTCGAACTGCTGGCGCAGCCAGCCGGACTCCAGGCACTTCCACATCCCGCCGAGCCGCTCGATCTCGTCGAGCAGCGCGGTCGCCTCGGTCTCGAGCTTCGTCGTCAGCCACTCCACGTAGTACGACCCGCCCAGCGGATCCGCGGTGAGCGGCACGTTGCCCTCGTGGGCGATGATGTGCTGCAGGTCCAGCTCGAAGATGCGCGACTCCTCCGACGGCAGGCCGAAGGTCTCGTCGATCCCCGACGGGTCGATCGCCTGCACGCCGCCGAGCACGGCGGCCAGGACCTGGAGCGTGACGCGGGCGGTGTTGTTCAGCGGCTTCTGTGGGTAGATCGAGTTGCCGGCCGTGCGGATGCCGATGCGACAGGCCATGTTGCGCGCGCTCGTCGCGCCGAGCCGCTCCCGGGCCATCCGCGCCCACAGCCGGCGCGTCGCCCGGAACTTCGCGATGGTCTCGAAGAAGTCGGACTCCGCGCTCATCGAGAAGACGAGCGGTCGGAAGCCGTCGAACGGCAGGCCGCGCTCCGTGACGGCGTCCCCGTAGTACTGGAGCGCGTTGGCGATCACGAAGGCCATCTCCTGCGGGGACGTGAGGCCGGCGTCGCGCATGTCGTAGCCGCAGGGCGTGCAGGGATGCCACCGGGGCGTGTGGCGGAGGCCGAACTCGATGAGGTCCAGGTTCACCCGGCGCGCGAGGGCCGGGGGGAACTCCGGGGTCCCGTACACGATGAAGGCGTGGATCGGGTCGTTGATGTTCGTGCCCCGGAGCTTCGCGGGATCCGCGCCGCGCTGCTCCATCAGCGCGACCAGGAACACGTAGGTGAAGAAGCTGCCCGAGGGCGTGGAGTTCGCCGACTCGAAGTCGACGCCCTCGAGCGCGATGCCGTCGAGCATGGTCTCGTACTCGGTCAGCGCGAACGTGGGGTTGCCGTTGCACATGATGTCGTAGCGGGCGAGCGGGTGGTCGGGGTCGACGCCGGACAGGGTCGCGGTGTCGGTCAGGACCCTGAGCCCCGTCTGGCCCGCGGCGATGTACTTCTTGAACGCGCGGTTGGTCTCCTCGGGCGTCGCGTAGCAGACGATCAGGGACTTGAGCCAGAGGTTGCGACGGTACATCTCGGGGTAGATCCCGCGGGTGAAGGGCGCCTCGCCCGGGTTGCCCAGGTCCCGGGCGTAGTCGAGCCCCGCGAGGTCCGCGGGGCCGTACACGCTCTTCACGGGGATGTTGCTCTGGGTCCGGTCCCGCACGAGGCGGCCGAAGTCCCGATCGTAGGCGACGCTGTCGTGATCCATCGTGCTCACCCCTCCGTGTCCAGGTTGTCGGGCCCCTGCGCTCAGCGCCCGAAGTTCCACGTGGTCGCGCGGAACGGCTCGCCGAGCGCCGCCTCGCGGACGCGCGCGATCTCGCCGATCGAGAGGTACGCCCGCACGGCCTCCAGCATCGGCGCGACGACGTTCTCCCGCGCGGCGTAGGCCGCGCCGAGCCGGCGCTGCGCCGCCTCGGCCCGCCGCGGGTCGCGCGCGCGCCGCGCCGCCTCGAGCCGGCGGACCTGCTTGTCGCGCCAGCCGGGGTCGTAGCGGAGCGGCGCGACCCGTGGCGCCGCGTCCTCCTCGTCGGGCGAGTCGGTGAAGCAATTGACGCCCACCAGCTTGATCTCGCCGGCGTCGATCGCCTGCTGCCGCCGGTACGCCTCCTCGCGCGTGAGCTGCCCCATCAGCGCGAACGCGTCGCGGTCGGGCAGCCCCTCGAGCTTGGCCAGGAGCTCCCGCGCCGCCGCCTCGACCTGGACGGTCAGCGCCTCGACGCAGAAGGAGCCGCCGAGCGGGTCCAGCACCCGGGTGACGCCGCTCTCGTAGGCGACGATCTGCTGCGTCCGGAGCGAGAGCGTCGCCGCCGCGCGCGTCGGCGTCGCGAGCACCTCGTCGAACGAGTTCACCGACATCGACTGGGCGCCGCCGAGCGCCGCCGCCAGCGCGTGGAGCGCGGAGCGGACGATGTTGTTGAGCGGCTGCTGGCGGGTGAGGTTCAGGGCGGAGGTCTGCACGTGGAACCGGCACATCCAGGCGCGCGGGTCCGTCGCCCCGAACCGCTCGCGGACGAGCCGCGCCCAGAGCCGCCGCATCGCGCGGTACTTCGCGACCTCCTCGAGGAAGTCGTTCTCGGCCGAGAGGAAGAACGAGATCCGGGAGGCGAGCCGGTTCGGGTCGAGGCCGCGCGCCACCCCGGCGGCGAGCGTGTAGGCGCCCTGGAAACACCCGAAGGCGACCTCCTGGGGCGCGGTACAGCCCTGGTCGCGCGTGTTCCGCACCGAGATGCTGGCGCTGTTCCAGTCGGGCATCTCGCGCGCGCAGAACTCGAGGATGTCCACGCCGCCGTTGCCGCGGCGCTCGGGCCCCTCGCCGCCGGGCTCGACCCAGTTCTGGATCGTGCCGCGCAGCTCGCGCCACGGGATCCCGCGCGCGTCCGCGACGGCCAGGATCATCGCGAAGACCGGGATCGACGAGCCGATCTGGTTGATCGTGATCGCGCGCATGTCGATCCCCTCGAACAGGGTCTCGACGTCGGCGAGCGTGTCGATCCAGACGCCGCCCCGGCCGACGAAGCCGAGCGCCTCCTCGGCGTCGGAGTCGTAGTTGGTGTAGCCCATGCCGCACACCGAGAAGCCGGTCTGCCCCTGGGCGAAGAGGTAGCGCAGCCGCGCGTTCGTTTCCTCGGCCGTCCCGAGGCCGACGACCTGGCGGCGCGTCCACTCCTTGCCCTGGTAGCCCGTCGCCCGCACGCCGCGCGTGTACGGGAACTCCCCGGGGAAGCCGAGGTCGGCGGCGTAGTCGAGGTCGCCCACGTCGGCCGGCGTGTAGAGGGGCTTGAGCGGGAGCCCCGACTGGGTCTCGCCCGAGGAGGGCGGCGCCCCGGCGGCGGCGAGCAGCTCGCGCACGGCCTCCTCCCACACCGCCTGCTTCTTCCTGAGCTCGGCCACGCGCGCCGGGTCGTACACCGCGCCCCCTCAGTACGAGCGCGGCAGCTCGCAACGGAGCTGCGCGATGATGTTGCGGCACTGCTCGTTGGTGATCGGGCCGATCTGCCAGAGCCGCGCCAGGCGCCAGTAGCGCGCCACCTCGACCTCGCTCGTGAGCCCCATGCCGCCGTGGATCTGGATCGCACGGTCGCAGGCGCGCACCGCGACGTCGGCCGCGTACATCTTCGCCATCGTCGCCTCGGCGCCGCACTCGCGTCCCTGGCTCTGGAGCCACGCCGCCCGGTGGACCATCAGGCGTGCGGCGTCCAGCTCGGTCGCCATGTCGGCGAGGTAGTGCTGGATCGCCTGGAGCTGGCCGATGATCTTCCCGAACGCGGTCCGCTGGCGGGCGTAGGCGAGCGCGGCCTCGTAGGCGGCCACGCCGCAGCCGAGCGCGGCGGCGCCGCCGAGGATGCGCTCGTTGTTGAGCGTGGCGAGGAGCTGGTAGAAGCCGCGCCCCTCCTCGCCGAGCACCGCGTCGGCGGGCAGGCGGACGCCGTCGTAGAAGACCGCGTTCGTGTCCTCGATCGGCACGAGCGTGTCGATCTTCCGCACCGTGATGCCCGGCGCCGCCCGCGGCACGACGAAGAGCGTGATCCCCTGGGCCGGCTTCTCGACGCGGCGGTTCGTGCGCGCGACGACCAGCAGGTAGTCGGCGCGCTGCGCGGCCGAGGTGAACATCTTGGCGCCGTCGAGCACCCAGCCGTCGCCGTTGCGCTCGGCGCGCGTCTGCATCGCGCCGAGCACGTCGGTGCCCCCGCCCGGCTCGGTGATCGAGAGCGCGAACACGCACTCGCCGCGGGTGATCCGGGGCAGGAAGAACTCCTTCTGCGCCTCGCTCCCGAAGAAGCCGATCGACTTGCCGCCGAAGCACACCGTGTTGAAGTACGGGCCGATCGCCGGCTCGCCCCGCACCAGCTCCTCCATCAGGATCGCCATGTCGAGGATGTCGCCGCCCGAGCCGCCGTAGCGCTCGTCGATCGCCACGCCGAGCCAGCCCAGCTCGGCCATCCGGCGCCAGAGCGCCTCGGAGTGGCGGCCCTCCGCGAGGGCCGTGTGGACGACCTCGGGCGGGCACTCGCGCCGCATGAACTCGCGCGCCGCCTGGCGGAGCTGGGCCTGCTCGGGCGTGAGTGCGAAGTTCACGGCGCGCCCGCCGTCAGCGCCGGCGCGCGGCCGCTCGCCTGGAGCCCGCGCACGAGGTACGCGGCGAAGACCTCGGCGACCTCGCGCCCGGAGCGGCTGCCGGCGGGGCTGTACCACTTCGGGATCCAGTTCATGGCGCCGAGCAGCGCGAAGCCGACGAGGCGCAAGTCGCACGGCACGAACACCTCCTGCGCGACGCCGCGCGCGATGATCCCCCGGAGCTCCCGCTCGTACTCGTCGCGCTCGGCCTTCACCTCGCGGTAGTGCTCGGGCGAGAGCGTCCCCTCCTCGAGGATCACCACGCTGCCGCGGAGCTGGTCGGTCATGCCCTCGATGTAGGCGGCCAGCGCGCGCCGGAGCTGCTCGTCGGGCGCGGCGGTCTCGGCCTGCGCTCGGCGGATGCCCTCCAGGCCGATCGCGATCGCCACCTTGCAGCACTGGAAGAGCAGCTCTTCCTTGTTGGCGACGTGGTAGTAGAGCGCGGCCTTGGTGACGCCGAGTGCCCTGGCGACGTCGTCGAGCGTCGCGCCGTGGTAGCCGAGCCGGTTGAAGATCCGCGCCGCCTCGGCGAGGATCCGCTCCCTGGAGAGGCCCTGCCGGGGTCGCGCGCGTTGCTCGCCCGTGCGCATGTGCGCCGAGCTTACTGACCGGTCAGTTAGCGGCGCAATGAGGCGCGTGCGGGTTTTTCACACCACCAAATGAATCAGTGCCCAGCGGGCGAGCCGGCGTCCCTCACAGGGCCCCCAGCGCGCTCCCCTGGCCCGGCGGTTGGCGCAGCGCGTCGCGCGTGAAGCAAGGCGCTCGCCAGGTGCCGGGCTGCGCCAACCCACGAACTTTAAAGTCCTTCACCGCGACGGAACGGCCGCTGGTCGGTCCAGAGTGCACAGAAATGGTTGCACTCTGCCCAGGGAGTTGTGCACAGGAAAATAGCGCAAAAATCCCAGAAAAGCCTTGACTCGGCATCCGGGCTCGCCTACGGTCCCACCTACGGGTGTCCCAACACGGAGTTCGCAAGACTCGCTCGCACCATCCAGTGCTCCGGCGCCACGCCGGGCGGCTGGGCCTGCGCCACGCGTGGCCCGGCGCGGTCGCCTTCATCATGGGCGCGCTGCTCCTCGGCCCCCCGGCCGCCGTCGCGGATATTGTTTTCCTCTACGACGACCTCGGGCGACTGGCGCGAGTGATCCGAGAAGACGGCGAAGCCGGGTCGTACCACTACGATTCCGTGGGCAATTTGCTTCGCGTCACGCGCGAAAGCGGGCTCAGCCAGACGACGACCTTCGCGGGGACCTCGGTGGCGAGCGGGTTCCGGGGCACGACCGTGCCGCTGACGGTCACCGGCGGGAACCTGATCGGCGCGAGCGCCGTCTGCACGACGCCGGGCGTCGGCGTCCAGAACATCCGCACCGACTTCGATGCGCTCACGCTCGAGCTGGTCCTGGACCCGGCAACGCCGCTCGGACCCGTTGCCTGCGAGATCCGCGGCCTCACGGTGGTCGCGCTGCCGTTCACGGTGACCCAGCCGCCGCCGCCGAGCTTCCTGGCAGCGGCGCCGGTGAGCGTGAGGCGGGCCGAGCCGGCGCTGGCGGCGGACCGGAACGTCCTGGGGCTGCTGAGCGTCGTGGTGGGCGAGGGGGGCGCCCGGGTCGTGGTGGCGCCCGTGGTCGCCGTCGCTCACGAGCCCGTGCTCACCGCGGCCGTGCCCGCCGCCGGCGCCGCCGGTACGGGGAGCCTCGTCCTGACGCTCACCGGCGCGGGCCTGACGGGCGCCACCGAGGTCGCGTTCCTCCTCGGTAACGTCCCGGACAGCGCGCTGACGGTGCTGAGCTTGAGCGTGAGCGGGGACGGGCGCACGGCGACGGTCGAGGTCTCGATCGCGCCGGGCGCCGCGCCCGGACCACGGGTGGTGAAGCTCACGGCCCCCGGCGGGACGTCCTCGGCGCTCGGCACGGGCGGCAACCTCTTCACGGTGGAGTAGGCGGAGGGTGATCACCATGCGAGGGCTTCTCACGGTGCTGGGCGTGGGCGGGGCGCTGCTCGTGGCGGCTGGCGACGCAGCGCAGGCGCAGACCTTCAACAGCGGGAGCACGGGGGCCGACGGGGCGTTCACCCCGGCGAGCAACGTCACGCTGACGGTGCCGCCGAGCGGGATCTTCCACTTCACGACGGTCACGATCCCGGCCGGAGTCACGGTGACGTTCGCGCGGAACGCGGCCAACACGCCGGTGATCCTGCTCGCCTCCGGGGACGTGACGATCGCGGGGACGCTCGATCTGATCGGCGCGCCGGGGGGCGCGGGGGCCTTTGCGACCCTGCTCGCCCCGAACGGGGGCCTCGGCGGCCCGGGCGGGTTCGCCGGCGGCGCGGGGGCCAGCGGCATCGTCTCGACCACGGCGGGAACCGGCGTCGGCCCCGGCGGCGGCATCGGCGGCACCGCGGCCAACGCCGGGGGCGGGGGCGGCGGCTTCCAGACCGCCGGCGCCGCGGGCGCGGGCGGCACGGCGGGCGGCGGCGGGACGACCTACGGCACGGCGGCGCTCTTGCCGATCGTCGGCGGTTCCGGGGGCGGGGGCGGGGGCGCGGCGTTCGGCAACACCGGCTGGGGCGGCGGGGGCGGCGGCGGCGCGCTCGTCATCGCCTCGTCGGGGACGCTCACCTTCAGCGGGACGATCCTGGCGCGCGGCGGCGCGGGGGGCTCGTTCGGGTTCAACACCTTTGGCCCCGGCGCGAGCGGCGGCGGCAGCGGCGGGGCGGTGCGGCTGGTCGCGACGACGCTCGCGGGCAGCGGGGGCACGATCGACGTGCGCGGCGGCGCCGGGGGGCCAGGGACGGGCTTCTCCGCTGGCGGCGCCGGCGGCGTCGGGCGGGTGCGTCTGGAAGCGTTCACGACTACGGTGAGCGTCAACTTCCAGGGGGTGACGCCGTCGCAGGGCCTGCCCAACTCGGCCGTCCTGCCGAACGCGCCAATCTTGAGAATCGCGTCGATCGCGGGGGTGCCGGCGCCCGCTGCCCCCACGGGGTCGCTCGCGAGCCCCGACGTGACGCTGCCCGCGGGGACGCCGAACCCGGTCAGCGTCGTCCTCGAGGGGGCCAATATCCCGCCCGGGACGACGGTCACGGTGCGCGTCCAGGGCCAGGTCGGGAGCGTCAGCTCGACGACGGTGACGCTCACCGGGACCGCAGCGGCGACCACGGCGCCGGCGAGCCTCGTGATCCCGACCGACCAGCCGAGCGTGCTCACGGCCTCGGCGAGCTTCATCCTGCTCGCGGGGGTGGGCGGTGGGCCCGTCTTCGTCCAGGGGGAAGCGGTCGAGCGCGTCAGGGTGACGGCGGGCTGGGGCGCCGCCTCGCAGGTCGCGTATATCACGAAGTCGGGCCGCGAGATCGTGCTGGGGGCGGGCCGCTGACGATGCGCCGGGTCGTGCTCGCGGGCCTCGCCGGGGTGCCCGTCGCCGCGAGCGGCGCGGGCGCCCTCGCGCACGCGGCGGCTCACGCGCCGGCCGCGCCCCCGCGCCCGGCGCCGCGCGCGGGGGTGGGCGCCAACCAGTGCGCGGCCTGCCATCGCGGGATCGAGGACGCGCACCCCAAGAACGCGCTCGCGTGCACAACGTGCCACCGGGGCGACGCGCGGGCAAAGGACAAGCAGACGGCGCACGCCGGGATGTACGTCAATCCGGGCGACCTCCGCGTCGTGGCCCAGACGTGTGGGGCGACCGACTGCCACAAGACGATCGCCCAGAAGGTGCAGGCGAACATCATGGCGCACCGCTCGGGGACGCAGAGCGGGACGCTGTTCCCGAACGGGCTCCAGCCCACGCGGGAGCAGGTGCGGTTTTCGCTCGCGCCCGTGCCGACGACGCCGGGCCTGCCGTTGCCGAAGGGCCAGCCCCTCCCCGCGGGAGCCCTCGCCCGCCTGGACCCGTTGCCGAGCTTCCAGGAATCGGGCGACATCGTCTTCGACCTCCTGCGGAAGGAGTGCAGCTCCTGCCATCTCTGGACCCGGCCCACGGCGGTGCGGGGGAACTTCCGGGGGACCGGGTGCGCGGCCTGCCACATGCCCTACGCCGAGGACGGCAAGAGCCAGGGCGGCGACCAGGCGATGCCCCGGGGCAAGGTCGGCCGCCCCATCCGCCACCAGTTGACGAAGCGGATCGGGGTCACCCAATGCGCGACTTGCCACAACGGGGGCTCGCGCGCGGCCATGAACCTGCGCGGGATGATGGAGGCCCCGCCCGAGGGGCGGCAGACGTTCACGTACGACCAGGACCTGCTCCACGGCCACGCCTACACGAAGCAGCCGGCGGACGTCCACTTCGAGCGGGGCCTGGCCTGCATCGACTGCCACACCGAGCGCGAGATGCACGGCGACGGCCAGGTCTACGCCAAGCGCCACTACGAGGTGGAGGTGCGCTGCGAGAGCTGCCACGGGACTCCGGACAAGGTCGCCACGGGGGTGACGGCGC
>Ga0154364_1028_pt1 | contig 25355 bp, 23 predicted proteins | sample RifGroA2_FD_115892 | JGI IMG/M metagenome (GOLD analysis project Ga0154364, IMG submission 115892) | Candidatus Rokubacteria bacterium GWA2_73_35 | reverse complement strand
CCCAGTGGGGCCCTTCCGCTGCGCGCGGCCGGGAGCCGCTCCCCCGCCACCCGCACGCCGCGCCGGCCCCTCAGGAGCGCGTCCATGGTTAAGACCGCGGCCGACGGGGTCAAGGAGCTCACGACACCGCTCAGCGACGCCGACGTCGAGTCACTCCGGGCGGGCGACCGCGTCCGCATCACGGGCGTCCTCTACACCGCGCGCGACGCCGCCCACGGGCGGCTGCTCCCGCTGATCGAGAAGGGCGCGCCGCTGCCCTTCGACCCCCGCGGCCAGATCATCTACTACACCGGGCCGTCGCCCGCGCGGCCCGGGAGCGTCGTCGGCTCGATCGGCCCCACGACCGCGAGCCGCATGGACCGGTACGTACCGGCGCTCTTGAAGCTCGGCCTCAAGGGGACGATCGGCAAGGGCTACCGCTCCCAGCCGGTCAAGGACGCCCTCCGCCAGCACCGCGGCCTGTACCTCGGCGCGATCGGGGGCGCCGGCGCCGTCCTCTCGCAGTTCGTCAAGAAGCTCGAGGTCGTCGCGTACGAGGACCTCGGCACCGAGGCCATCCGCCGGCTCGAGGTCGAGGGCTTTCCCGCGATCGTGCTCTACGACTGCCACGGCGGTGACCTCTACCAGGAGGGGCAGAAAGCCTACGCCCGCGCGGGCGCATGAAGGTCCACGAGCACCAGGCCAAGGCCCTGCTCCGGGAGGCGGGCGTGCCGGTGCCGCGGGGCGACGTGGCCACGACGCCCGGAGAGGCGCGCGCGGTCGCGGGCCGGCTGGGCGGCCGGGTCGTCGTGAAGGCGCAGGTCCACGCGGGCGGGCGCGGCAAGGCGGGCGGCATCAAGCTGGCCGACGACGCCGCCGCGGCGGAGGCCGCCGCCGGGCGAATCCTCGGCATGCGGCTCCGGACGCCGCAGACGCCGCCCGAGGGCATCCCGGTGCGCGCGGTGCTGGTCGAGGAGGCCTCCGCCGTCGAGCGTGAGCTCTACCTCTCCGTCACCCTCGACCGGGCGCGCGGCGCCCACGTGGTCATGGCCTCGCAGGCGGGCGGCATGGAGATCGAGGAGGTCGCGGCGCGGACGCCCGAGAAGATCCTGCGCGAGTGGGCCCACCCGGCCCTCGGCCTCGGCGACTTCCAGGCGCGGCGCCTCGCCTTCGGCCTGGGGCTCGGCGGCGACCAGTTCAAGCAGGGCGTCGGGCTGATCCGGAGCCTCTTCGCGCTCTACCTCGGCAAGGACTGCTCGCTCGCCGAGATCAACCCGCTCGTCGTCACGAAGGACGGGCGTGTCCTGGCCCTCGACGCCAAGCTCAACTTCGACGACAGCGCGCTCTACCGCCACAAGGACGTCGCGGGGCTGCGCGACATCCACGAGGAGGACCCGCTCGACGTCGAGGCCTCGAAGCACGGCCTGAACTACATCAAGCTCGACGGGAACGTGGGCTGCATGGTGAACGGCGCGGGCCTCGCGATGGCCACGATGGACATCATCAAGCTCGCGGGCGGCGAGCCGGCGAACTTCCTCGACGTCGGCGGCGGCGCCTCGCCCGAGCAGATCGAGAACGCCTTCCGCATCCTGTCCTCCGACCGCGCCGTGAAGGCCGTCTTCATCAACGTCTTCGGCGGCATCCTGCGCTGCGACCGTCTCGCCGAGGGCGTGATCGCCGCGGTGAAGACGCTCGGGCTCCGGCTCCCCGTGGTCGTGCGCATGGAGGGGACGAACGTCGAGCTGGGCAAGAAGCTCCTCGCCGAGTCGGGGCTCCAGCTCGTGACCGCCGACGACATGGGCGAGGGCGCCCGCGCGGTCGTCGCGCTCGCCCGGGAGGCCGCGTGAGCATCCTGGTCGACCGGGCGACGCGCGTCGTGGTCCAGGGGATCACGGGGCGCGAGGGCGCCTTCCACGCGGCGCGCTGCAAGGAGTACGGGACCACGGTCGTCGGCGGCGTGACGCCGGGCAAGGGCGGCACGACCCACGAGGGCTTTCCGGTCTGGAACACCGTCGCCGAGGCCGTCGCCGCCGAGGACGCCAACTGCGCGCTGATCTTCGTGCCGCCGGCCGCGGCCGCCGACGCGATCATGGAGGCCGCCGCGGCGGGGGTGCCGCTGATCGTCTGCATCACCGAGGGCGTGCCCGTCACCGACATGGTCCGCGCGCGGCACTTCCTCCACGGCACGGCGAGCCGGCTCGTCGGGCCGAACTGCCCGGGGGTGATCACGCCCGGCCAGGCGAAGGTCGGCATCATGCCCGGCCACATCCACAAGCCCGGGCCCGTCGGCGTCGTCTCGCGGAGCGGCACGCTCACCTACGAGGTCGTCGGCCAACTCACGGGCCGCGGCCTCGGGCAGACCTCGTGCGTCGGGATCGGCGGCGACCCCGTGCACGGCACGACCTTCGTCAACGTGCTCGGCCTGTTCAGCGACGACCCGGCCACCGAGGCGGTCATGATGATCGGCGAGATCGGCGGGACCGCCGAGGAGGAGGCCGCGGCGTTCATCCGGTCGCATATCAGGAAGCCGGTCATCGCCTTCATCTGCGGCCAGACGGCCCCGCCCGGACGGCGGATGGGCCACGCGGGGGCGATCATCGCCGGCGGCAAGGGGACCGCCGCGGAGAAGATGCGGGCCCTCGAGGCGGCGGGCGTGACGCTCGTCAGGAGCCCCGCCGACATGGGCGCCACCGTCGCCCGCGTGCTCGGGCGACAATGACGCCCCCCGCATCTGTCTCAGGCCACCCACGGTTGGAGCCGGCCTCGCGGACCCCGCGACAATGACCGAGCGCACGCTCGCCATCATCAAGCCCGACGCCGTGGCCAAGGGCGTGGCGGGGCAGATCCTGAGCCGCATCGAGCGGGCCGGGTTCACGATCCTTGCCGCCAGGCTCACCCGCCTGAGCCGCGAGCAGGCGGGGGGCTTCTACGCCGTCCACCGCGAGCGGCCGTTCTACGCGAGCCTCTGCGCGTTCATGACCGAGGGCCCGTGCCTCGTGCTGGTGCTCGAAGGCGACGACGCGATCCGGCGCTGGCGCGACCTCATGGGCGCGACCGACCCGGCGCAGGCGGCGCCGGGGACGATCCGCCGCGACTTCGCCTCGTCGATCGAGGCCAACGCGGTGCACGGCTCGGACTCGCCCGCGTCGGCGGCCTTCGAGATCCCCTACTTCTTCTCCGCCCTCGACCTCTGCCCCCGCTAGCGCCGGAGGCGTTCCCCGCCCCGCTCGGCACGGCCGAGCGCCGCGTGACGTTCGCCGCGGTCCTGCTGGGGATCGTGGGGACGTTCATTCTCGGGGTCGGCCTCATGGCCACGAGCGGCGATCCGCGCTGGCTGTTCCTCAGCCTGCCGTTCACCGCGCTCCTGGTGGCCGTCGGCCGCTACGCGCCGACCGGGTACCGCCTCGCCGCCGACGGCGTGCACGTCGAGCGCCGGGCGGGCGCCCGCGTGATCCCGTACCGGACGATCCGCGCCGTGGACCGCGAGCCGCGCCCGCTCCACGGGTTCACGGTCCTCGCCTGCCGCGGGGTGTTCGGACGGTTCGGGCGCTTCTGGAACGCGCGGCTCGGCCTGTACCGGCTCGACGTGACCGACGCGCGGAGCGTCGTCTGGCTCACGACCGACCGCGGTCTCGTCGGGCTGTCCCCCGCACGCCCGGACGAGTTCGTCGAGGCGCTGCGGCGCCGTCTCGGGGGCGCGGGCTGAAACGTCGACGTCTTCTCCGCCCTCCTCACGGCACGCGGATCGCGTGGTAGTACCCGATAGGGTTGCCCCCGGGGCCGGGCGCCAGCGTCGCCGGCAGGACCGTCCTCTCGGGCGTGGGCGTCGTCGTGAAGAACTTTAGCTCCGTCGCGCTGTAGAGATAGCCGGGGTCGAGGAGGACGAAACTGTCGTTCAGGTTGACGCCCGGGTACTCCCGCGCGGCCTGGCTCCCGTCGAGGGGCACGAGGGCGCTCGAGTATTCGATGTCCCAGGTCTCCCAGTCCAGGATGCGGCCGGAGTAGACGAGGGTCGTCGAGCTGGTGGCGCCGGCCAGGTAGGTGAAGTCGCCGGCGGCCCGGTAGCGTAGGGCGGCGCGCCCCCGGGTGGCGTCCTCGGCGGGGTCCCAGGTGAAGACCCCGGCGTCCCCGACGAAGACGAGCTGGCCGGCGTCGGCGGCCGGGGTCCGCCGGCGGGCGTCGGTTAATTCCGTGGGCCACGCGAGGACGACGTTGTCGGCGCCGCGGTAGTCGAGGGCGGCACAGCCGGGCTGGGGCGCGTGGGACGTGCACGCGAACACGAGCTGGTAGGCCTCTGGCAGCGCGCCGAGGGCGATCTGGGTCGGGAGGCCGGCATTCCGGAGCGCGGTTTCCAGCGCCGGCGGATAGATCCCCTCCACCGTGAACTGCGCGTAGCCCCGGTTGACTTGCAGGGGGACACGGAGGGTGATCGGCTGGGAGGTCTGCCCGATAAACGGGGCGAACTGCCACGAGCCCGGCGTGGTCCCTCCGGGACGGATCTGGGTCATCCGGACCAGGTACCCCGACTTGCCGTCGGGCCAGTGGATGGTCGGTTGCTCTTCCGGCGGGTGTGCATAGCGGACGGTGATGGGGACGACCGGCTCGGCGGTGGAGGCGATGAGCCGGCGATCGGTCAGATCGACCAGGGCCCAGAGCAGGGGGTCGGGGGTTTCCGCCGGGAAGTCGGTGACCCGGTCGAGGTCGCCGTAGGGCTTCTCCGTCGCCCCGTCCTGGGTCACGTGGATGTAGTAGCTGGGCACGCGCTGGGGCGTGATCGTGGCGGTCGTCACGAAGGCGTACACGAGCGCCAGCAGGTGCCCGCGGCGATCGACGGTGACGTCGGCCAGGTCCCACATGTAGTTGTCACGCCACTTCACCTCCGGGAAGGGCAGGCCGTGGGCCCGGTCGAGGACGATCTCGAAGTCCAGGGCGAAGTCCACGTTCTGTTGGGGCACGAGGACGTCGAAGGTCGGGGGGGCGTAGGTGACGCTGTCGAGGATCTCGCACTCGCAGATGTCGTCCCAGATCCAGGTCATCGCGCCGGTGACCCGCATCACGCGCTGCTCCCAGGTGTCGTAGGACCTGAACTGGACCTGGGTCAGGGGGATCGCGGGCGGGAGGACGGCCTCGGCGACCCTTTCGAGGTGGACACTGCCCAACTCGTCCGTCACGGGGTCGACCGAGCCGGACGGCGGTGGGACGGCATTGGCCGGGCGCGGGACCCGGTAGGCGATCACGCGGTTGAGATTCTCGTCGTCGCTCGCGCCGAAGGGGGTGCGCGCGACGAGCAGATCGCGATCGTCCCCGAACTTCACGACCTCGAACCGCGCCACCGTCACCGGCTTCCCGGCCTCGTCGACGAGGTCATAGACGCCCTTCGGCGTCCGCAGCTTCCAGAGCTTCCCATCGCCGAAGATCTCCTCGACGCGCACGCCGCCCAGGACCTTGCCGATGACGGCGCCGGGGAAGGTCCCGGCCTGGTCGGGCTTTTCCTCGCCGAGCTTGCCCTGGTAGACCGCCACCACACGCTCGGCATCCGGGGTCATGCGGAACAACGCGGAGACGACCGGCTTTCCCTTGGCGGCGGTCACGGTGAGGTCCGCCGTCGGGCTCGCGGGGGTGAGCGGCGTGCGGGCCCCGGCGGGATCGTCGGCGTAGAGCCTGAGCGTGCCGGCGTCCAGCAGCTCCTCGGAGGCGTTGGTGCCGCGGACCCGAACGAGCGCCGGATCGTCCGGGTCGGCGAAGAGGTCTACGTCGAGCCGGCCGCGGAAGAAGTAGTCGAGCATCGTCGTGGAGTAGGCGACGGCCCGCGGCAGCAGGCGCGCGGCGTAGTCGCGGTAGACCAGCTCGTCGAGCGCCGGCTTCCGCTGGTAGCGATCCGGGTCGAGCTGGTACGCGATCAGATAGTCCCGAAGAAAGCCGACCGTCGCCAGGCGGTAGCCGGCGTCTCCGTCCCGGGCTTTCACGTAGTACTGGCGGATCACGTCCTGGATGGTGCCGGCGTCGTCCAGGAACCGGATCGGGTATTCCGCGATGTCAGCACTGGTGCGCCGCGGGTAGGGGAGCTTCTTCTGGAAGTTCGTAGCATCTTCCGTGAAGATCCGATCTTCGCTCAGGAAGTTGGCGCTCGTGTACTCCGCGAGGCCGATCAGCGGCTCGGTGGTGACCGTGGGACCGAGCCGCCGATACCGCTCGGTGTCGAAGAGTCGCGCGATCGGGATCGGCGCCAGCGAGTTGGCCGCGAGTGTCTGCCACGCCGGGTCCGGGCGCGGCTGAGGCGCCTCCAGCCACTGGCGGAATCGAATGCGTTCGGGCACGAGGAGGTCGCCCTCGAAGATCCTCCCCGGCCACGGATCGAACTCAACGTCACGCACGTAGGATTCGTAGTTGTAGGCCTTGTGCGGGTCGTTCCGGGTGTGCGCGGGCGATGCCACGTCCTGGATCAGGTGGATGAGCCGGCCGAGCCCTTCGAAGGTATCGGCGAGCGCCTGGTCGCGGTCGCTCTTGCGGCGCGCGGTCATCGCGTCGAGGTAGTACTGCCGGACGTTGAGCCAGGACCAGCTCGGGGCCTCCTGGTCGGGGTTCTGGCCCCACAGGATGGCCGACTGGGCGAAGTTCCCGCCGAACCCTGCACCGAGCCAACTCTCGACGGTGGGGTTGTGGAAGTGGTTGGCGTAGCGCGCGACCCTGTCCTCCTTGACGGAGCCTTCTGCAAGCCATTTGAGGAGAGGTTTGCGTCCGATCACGTCCGTCAGTCCTTCCACAAATCCAAGCGACTCCTTCAGGGTTGCATCCGCGGAGGAGCGGCGTGCGGCGAGGTCGCTGATTTCGTCGTGCGTCTCGACCTCGTAGGCGGAGGCATCCTGCGCTGTGAGGGCAACCAAACATGCCAGGATAGCCAGTCCTCGTCTAGTTCTCGTGTGCATACTCTCTACTCCACGCGCCGATACAGGGGGGGGAGGCCCACTGATACAGCTTCCTTGTTGATGAGTCGCATGAACTCAGGCAATTCCCGAAACGGACGCTGCGACAGGGAAAAAGGACTAAGGGTGCTGACATGATCCCGGCGCTCGGTCTGGCTCGTGATTCGCGGCAAGCCGATGGTCACCCCGCGCGGCGAGAACTCACCGCTCATGAAGCCACCCTTGGAGAAGGCGAGTGCCGTGGGCGGGAAGGCGGCGTATCCTGGATGGAAGACCGTGAACCTCGGGCGCAGGGTCCCCCCGGGCGCGTACTCTTCGAGCTGAGTCGCGTCGAGGACGAAGCGCCCCTCGCGATCCGTGACGACCTCCCGGGCGGCGTAACGCTCGGAGATACTGGCCCCTGGCCAGACGCGATCCCGCCACCACGAGGCGACGACGACGGCCCCCTCGATCGGCGCGCGAGTCTCGGCATCCACCACCTGGCCGACGTACGGGCCGAGCGTCTTGCCGCCGAGGTAGCGGCGGTCCTGGCTCACCGGCGCGCAGGAGGCGAGCACCAGCGCGCCGAGGACGGCAAGAATCGCTCCACGGTGCCGCATGGGAGTGTTCCTCACTTGCGGAGGCCTGGGACCCGGTGGATGACAGTCGCCACGAGAGTTCTCAGAACGCCCACAGCCGCCACACCCCGTCCTCGTCCACGACGAAGAGCACGTGGAAAGAGTACTCCACACCGTTGCGCGCGCTGCGGAGGTCATAGGTGACGGCGCCCTGGCGCACCTGAACGAGGCGGAGTGTCCCGAGGTCATTGCCCACCTGGAGGAGCGCGCCGACGCCCGCGAGGGCGGTGAGCTGGTCGCGGTAGGCCTCGCGCGAGCTGAGGGCGAAGAGGCTCACGGTGGCGTCCACATCGCTGCGGCGGAGGGCCTCGCGGAGCGCCGTCCACTTGGCTTGCAGTGCCCCGTCGAGCGCCGTCAGGTCGAAGACCTGGACGAGGGCGCGGACGGTCTGGCGGGCGCCGCCGGCGTCCGTGACCGTCACCGCCGGCAGGTAGAGCCCCGGGCGCAGGTACGTGAAGACCTGGCCCTCGAGCGTGTCACCCGTGAAGTCCACGACCCCGTCGCCGTCGGCGTCCAACTCGAGCGTGCCCGCGGGGGCGCCGCTCAGGCTGAACGCCACCGTCAGGGGGGCCACGCCGCTGCTCGGCACCACGCTCAGGACGAGATCGTCCCTCGTCGGCGGCGAGACGGCGAGGGCGATCGTCTGGCTCCCGCTCGCTCCCGTGGGGGTGGTCGCCACGGCCAGGAGGGTCGTCGTGGTGGGAGTAACGGGCACCTGCACGAGGAACACACCCTCCTGGACGGCCGCCGGGAGGCCGTTCACCGAGACGCCGACTTCGGCGCCACCCGCGTCCACGGTGCCGCGCACGAGCAGCGGCCCGGCGGAGACCGTGGCGCCGTCGGTGGGACTCATGATCCTCACCTGGACCCCAGCGCCCACGGTGAAGCTCGCCTGGGCCGGGGTCGGATCCTCGTTCCCCGCGAGGTCGCGCGCCTTCACTTCGAAGGTGTGAGGCCCGGGGGTGAGAGCGGTGAAGTTCGCCGTGGTCGCCGTCTGGAACTCCGACCACGCCCCGCCGTCCAGGCGCCAGGCGAAGCGGAGGGTATCGACCGGGGTGGGGTTGTCGGTCCCGGTGAAGGTGAAGGTCACGTCGGTGGCAGGGATCTGCCCGGTCGGCCCGCCGGTGATCTGGGTGTCGGGCGGGGTGTTGTCGACGAGGACGACACGCGTGGTCGTGGCGGTGTTGCCGGCCTGGTCGGTGGCCACCACCCCGAGGGTGTGGGCGCCGTCGGTCAGACCGGTCGTCGTCCAGGTGGCGGTCGCCGTCGCGCTCGGCGCGGGCAGCGGCGGCGCGATCACCGCGGCGAGAGTCTGGCCGTCCACGGTGAGGGCGAGGCTTTGGATACCGGTGCCGGCATCCGCCGCCTGGGCCTGGACGCCGACGTCGCCCCGGACATGAGCGCCGGCGGGCGGGGCCTGGAACCCAAGCGTCGGGGCCAGGCCGTCATGGACGATCGCGACCTCGGCGCCGCGGGAGGTGAGCCCCCGGCCGCCCCGGCTCATCGCGAAGACCTCCAGCGTGGTGGTGGCGTTCGAGGTGAGGGCGATTGACGCCGCAATCGCGCCGGTGGCATCGGCCATGACGGTGACGGGTGACGGGACGTCATTCACGAAGAGATCGACCCGGGCCCCGGGGAGGGTCGCACCGGTGACCTCGACGGGCGACTGGTTGGTGACGGCGGGGACGGTGACCGCCGGCGCGGGCGGAGACCTGAAGCGGAGGACGCGTCCCGAGGAGCCGTCGGCGACGTAGAGGTTGCCGCCGGCGTCGAAGGCCAGGCCCTGGGGGTGGGCGAGGCGCTCGGCGTAGAGGGTCACGGCGCCTGAGGGGTGGAGTTTGGCGACGGCGCGCCGGGCGTCGTCCTCGTGAAGGTCCACCTCCCGGGTCGTGAGATAGAGGGCGCCCAGGCGATCCCGGGCCAGGCCCACGGGCCGGGAGACCTCGTCAGCCCTCCCGAGGGGCTGGGGAGCGCCGGCCGTACCATCGGCCAGGATCGGGACCTGGAAGACGACGCCGTCCACCCGCCGAGCTCCGCGCCGTCCCTGGGTCGCGGCGTACAGGACCGTCGGAGTGGCGACGAGGCCCTGGAGGTGCTTGAAGCCGTCGGCGAAGACTCTCAACTGGCCCGTCGGGGTGAGTTGCAGGATGATTTCGGGCTCGGCGAACTCGTCGTCGGGCTCGGGGTCGGTATCGCGCGTCAGGCGCCGGGCGGAGATGAAGAGGGTCCCGTCCTCGAGGGAGGCGAGCCAGCGGGGTTGCTTGACGCCGGAGACGAGCACGATGGGGCGGCCGCTCGGCTCCACCCGCACCACCCGCCCGGCCTTCTCCTCGGCGACGAGGAGCCGGCCCAGGGAATCGAAGGCCAGGCCGATGGGGCGGTCCAGGCCCGAGGCCACGCGCGTGCGGGTCCCATCGGGGGCGATCCGGGTCACCGAGCCCCGGGCGCGGTCGGCGACGAAGACGCTCCCCTGGCCGTCCACGGCGATGCCGCGGAGGTCGCCGAAGCCGTCGGCGTAGATCTCGACGGGGTCGAGGGCGGTGAGATGCGGCATCCACCATCGGGCCGGGGAGAAGCCGACTCGGTGGGGCGGCTCGGGAGCCGAGGACGCCGGGACGAGCAGGAGTGCCAGCATGAGGAGTCCGAGGGGCCACCGACGGGTGCGAGTCGCCATGACTGGGCAGCGCGAAAAGCAAGAGGCGGGCCAGGTCACACGCCGAGCCAGGCGTCTTTAGTTCCCAGCACTTCCGACACCCCGATCATCGAGAGTTTTCCTGGGAACTGCACTGGAATCAGGGCAGGTGCACCGAGTGCACGGCAATCCATGGTCTTCATTGGTCGTTTCTCGTTGCACCAAACTGGTGCAATGCACCAGATTGGTGCAACGACAGAACAATTGAACGATCCGACCCGGAAACCCGAGTCAAGTGCCCCAGGCAGGAGCTGGCAACCAGGGCCGGAGGCGCCGCCCGTGCCGCTCTCGCGGACTGAACGCCGCGCCGCGAGCGCGCGTCGAAGCGGGGTGTATAGTCCGCGTGGGGGCGAACCATGAGATGGGGTCATCACGTCGTGTTCCCGGCGGTGCTCGGCCTCGCGTTGCTCGCGAGCGCGCCGAGTGTCTCCGCCGAGCAGTACCGGCTCCTGGTCGCGAGCGTCCACGAGCAGGGGTTCCACGCCTACCTCCTGGCCGGCGGGCTGCGGGACGGCGTCGCCGGGCCCGGCCTCGACCGCCTCGAGCAGAGCCTCGACGGGCGGGAGTTCTCGAACGGGGCGCTCCTTGGCGATCGCGATCCCCGGCCCGCGCGTGAGCCGGTCGCGCGCGCCTGGGGCGGCGTCCCGGTGCGGCTCGCGCCCGCGGGCGCGCCCGCGCCGCATCGCTGGACGGAGCTGCGCTGGGAGGGCCGGCCGGGCGAGCACAGCGTGTTCGTGATCGACCGGACGACCGGCAGGCCCCAGGAGCTGGTGCGCGTGGCGCTCCGGGGCACGGGCCCGATCCGCCAGTACCAGGTCTACGTGCCCCCAGGCCCCGCTCCGAGGCTGGCCGCGCTCAGGATGCCGCTCGCCTTCCTCTGGGCCGCGCAGGAGCGCGGCGACGTCTGGACGCGGCACGTCGAGCCGGTCCTGGACCTCGGCCAGGGGATCGGCGTCGTCGTGGGGGGGAACGCCGGAGCCCTCCTGGCCGATCACGTGTACCTGATCGTCAGGCACGCCGAGCGCGCCCAGACGTACAAGGCCGTGCTCGCGTGGCGCCAGTCGCCCGACGACCGCGACGCGCCGAGCGACCACCCCCGGCGTCTCTTCCGCTAGAATCCGTCTCTTCCGCTAGAATCTCGGGCGTGACCGGCCTGCCCGCCCCCCTCAACGCCGCGACCTTCTTCGTCGACCGGCACGTGGCCGAGGGCCGCGGCGCGCGGACCGCGTTCCGCTTCCGCGGCCGCTCGCTGACGTACGCCGAGCTGGCCGCCGGCGTGGACGCCTTCGCCGCGGACCTCGCGCGTCGCGGCCTCGACGCCGAGGACCGCGTGCTCCTCGCCCTCCCCGACGCGCCGGCGTTCGCGACCGCGTTCTGGGCGGCCGTGAAGCTCGGCGCTGTCGCCGTACCCGTGAACACCCTGATGGCGGCCGGCGAGTACGAGTTCCTCCTGCGGGACAGCCGGGCGCGGATCGCCGTCGTCGCCGAGGACGTGGCGCCGCGCGTCGCGGCGGCGCGCGGCCGAGGTCCGTGGCTCCGCGACGTGGTCGTGGCCGGCGACGAGCTCGGCGGCGCGCCGGGCGCGCGCGTCGCCGCCGCCCCGACGACGCGCGAGGACGCGATGTACTGGGGCTACACGTCGGGCTCGACCGGCGCGCCCAAGGCCGCGGTCCACTCGCACAAGGACTTCGTCGCCGCCGCCGAGCTGGTCGGGCGGGGCGTCTTCGGCCTCGGCGCCGAGGACCGCGCGTTCTCGGCCTCGAAGATGTCGTTCGCGTTCGGCCTCGGCAACACGCTCTACTTCCCGGCGCTCGCCGGCGGCTCCTCGGTGCTCGTGCCGGAGCGCCTGACGCCCGAGCGGGCGTTCGAGGTCATCGCGGCCGAGCGGCCGACGGTCTTCTTCGCGGTGCCGACCCTCTACGCGCGGATGCTCGAGGTCGAGGACGCGCGGGAGCGCTTCGACCTCGCGTCGCTCCGCTTCTGCGTCTCCTCGGGCGAGGCGCTGCCGCCGGCGCTCTTCGACCGCTGGGGCGAGCGCTTCGGCCTCGAGCTGGTGGACGTCGTCGGCTCGACGGAGGCCCTCCACGACTTCCTCGCCAACCGGCCGGGGGCGGCGCGCCGGGGCTCGGCGGGCCAGCTCGTGCCGGGCTTCGACGCGCGGCTCGTGGACGACGCGGGGCGCCCGGTGCCGCCGGGCGTCGTCGGTCACCTCCTGATCCGGGGCGAGACCACGGCGCCCTACTACTGGAACCGGCTCGAGCGCACGCGGCGGACGATGCTGGGCGAGTGGCTCCGCACCGGCGACATGTTCGCGCGCGACGCGGACGGCTTCTTCGCCTTCGCCGGGCGCGCGGACGACATGCTGAAGGTCGGCGGCCAGTGGGTCTCGCCGACGGAGGTGGAGGCGCACCTCGACGAGCACCCGGCGGTGCTCGAGGCGGCGGTGGTCGGGCGGCCCGACGCCGACGGCCTCGTCGGCGCCCACGCCGCGGTCGTGCTCAGGGCGGGGACGGCGGGCGGCGCGGCGCTCGCCGAGGAGCTCCGCCGCTTCCTCGCCGCGCGCCTGCCGGGCTACAAGGTCCCGCGCGCGGTCGAGATCGTCGCCGAGCTGCCGAAGACGGCGACGGGCAAGATCCAGCGGTTCCGGCTGCGGGCGGGCTGAGCCGTGCGCGTCGTCGTCGAGCGCGTGTCGAAGACGTACACGGACCGCCGCGGGCAGGGGGTGCCCGCGCTCGAGGACGTGAGCCTCGCCGTGGACTCCGAGGAGTTCCTGGCGCTCCTCGGACCCTCGGGCTGCGGCAAGTCCACGCTCCTCAACATCGTCGCCGGCCTCACGCGGCCGAGCGCCGGCGCCGTCCACCTCGAGGGCGGGCTCGCGCCGAAGCGGGCGGCGACCGCGATGGTCTTCCAGGAGTTCGCGCTGTTCCCGTGGCGCACCGTGCAGGGCAACGTCGAGTTCGGCCTCGAGGAGGCGGGCCTCGGCGCCGCCGCGCGCGCCGTCCGAGCGCGCGAGCACATCCAGCTCACCGGGCTCGCGGGGTTCGAGGCCAAGTACCCGCACCAGCTCTCGGGCGGCATGCGCCAGCGCGTCGGGATCGCGCGGGCGCTCGCCGTGGACCCGGCGGTGCTCCTGATGGACGAGCCGTTCTCCGCGCTCGACGCCCAGACGCGCCAGCTCATGCAGGAGGAGCTGCTCCAGATCTGGGAGCGCACGCGCAAGACGATCGTCTACGTGACGCACAACATCCAGGAGGCGGTCTTCATGGCCGACCGCGTGGTGGTGCTCTCACGGCGGCCCGGGCGCGTCCTCGCGACGATCCCGGTCGGGCTCGGGCGCCCGCGGACCGAGGCGATGCTGGGCACACCCGCGTTCGCCGACGCCGCGGACCGGATCTGGTCGTTGATCCGGTCGCAGGCGCAGGCGGCCCTGCGCGAGGGCGCGGCGTGAGCGCGCGGCTGGCGGTGCCGGACCGCACGCGCGCGCTCGAGCGGCGCGGCCACCCCGTCGTGCGCGGCGTCTCGCTCGCCGCGCTCGTGGTGCTCTGGGAGCTGGTGACGCGCACGGGCTGGGTGCCGCCGCTGTTCCTGCCGTCCCCGCTCGAGGTGCTCGCCGCGGGCGTCGAGATGCTCCGCTCGGGCGAGCTCGGGGTCCACATCGCGACGAGCCTCCGCCGCATCGTCCTCGGCTTCGGGCTGGGCGCGCTCCTCGGCGTGACGGTGGGGCTCGCGGTCGGCTTCTGGAGCCTCGCCGAGGCCGTCGGCAACCCGCTGATCGCCGCGACGTTCCCGATCCCGAAGATCGCGCTGCTGCCGCTCCTGATCCTCTGGCTCGGCATCGGCGAGGCCTCGAAGGTGGCCGTGATCCTGCTGGGCGTCTTCTTCCCGATGGCGATCAACACCTACACGGGCGTGCGCACCGCCGACCCGCTCCTGATCCGCGCCGCGGTGAGCTTCGGCGCGGGCCGGTGGAGCCTGATCCGCAAGGTCCTGCTGCCCTCGGCCCTGCCGATGATCTTCGCGGGGCTCAGGCTCGGCGCGGGGACCGCGCTGCTGCTGCTCGTCGCCGCCGAGATGATCGCCGCGAACTCGGGGATCGGCTTCCTCGTGCTGAATGCGCAGAACCTCATGGAGACGACGAAGCTCATGGTGGGGATCGTGCTGCTCTCGCTCCTCGGCGTCTGCTCCCACTGGCTGCTCGCGCGCCTGGAGCGCCTCGCGATCCCCTGGCGCTGAGGGCCGCGAGGCGGCGCCGGCGGCTGCGCCTGTCCGGGGGGCTCGTCGCGACGGGCGTTCTGTCCCGGGGGCATTCGTGCGAAGATCGACCGGCGAGATGGCGGACGATGGGAGACCGCGCCCGCGCGGCACACGGCGGGCGCGCAAGGAGAGTCGCTCATGAGGCACGTGCTCGCGGTCCTGCTCGGCGTCCTGGTTCTCGGCGGAGCGACGGAAGCGTCGGCGCAGGCCCAGAAGGTGAAGCTCGGCGTCCTGAAGCTCACGTCGTCGGCGGTGATCTTCCTCGGCGTCGAGAAGGGGTACTTCAGGGAATTCGGCGTCGAGCCCGAGCTGGTCTTCTTCCAGGCGGCGCAGCCGATCGCCGTCGCGCTCGCCTCGGGCGACATCGACATCGGCGGCACGGGACTCACCGCGGGGCTCTACAACATCGTCGCCGGCGGCGTCCGGATCTGGGTGGTCGCCGACAAGGGGCGCGAGTGGCCCGACTACAACCTGACCGCGCTGGTCGTCCGCAAGGACCTCCACGACGCGGGGGTCCGCACGCTCCGCGGCCTCAAGGGGCGGACGGTCGCGATCACGCAGGTGGGCTCGACCTTCCACTACAACATGGGCCGCTTCCTGGAGAAGGAGGGCATGGCGCTCGGCGACGTCGAGCTGGTGCCGCTCCAGTCGCTCGGCGCGATGTCCAACGCCCTCGCCGCGAAGCGGGTCGACGCGGTCGTGACCGCGGAGCCGTTCGTGTCGCGCCTGGAGGCCGACCAGGTCGGCGTGCCGATCGTGCGCACCGGCGACACGTTCCCCTGGCAGATCGCGGTCATGTTCTACTCGGACAGGTTCGCCCGGGACCGCGCCCGCGCGGTCGCCTTCATGAAGGGCTACGTCAAGGCGTCGCGCCACTACTTCGACGCCGTCATCCGGCGGCGCTCGGGGCCCGAGTACGAGGAGGTGGTCGCGCTCACCGCGCGGTATACGGGCGCGCCGGCGGCGATCATCCGCAAGGGCTTCCCGTACCAGGACCGCGACGCGCGCCTGCTGCCCGGCGACGTGGGGCGCCAGGCCGCGTGGTGGCTCGCGCGCGGGCTCCTCACGAAGGCCGTGCCCGAGCAGGCGATCGTCGACGAGAGCTTCCTCCGCGAGGCGCTCCGGACGCTCCCGTGACCCGGGTCGTCGTCGTCGGCGGCGGGGGCGCGGCGCTCCGCGCCTGCCTGGCGGCGGCGGAGCGGGGCGCCCGCGTCACGCTCGTCTCGAAGGGGAAGGCGGGCGCCTCGGGTTGCACCCACGCGATCGACTCGAGGATCGAGTTCTCGGTCGTGAACTGGCCGATGATGGAGCCGGACACGCCGCTCACGTACGCCGCCGACCTCGAGACGATCGGGCGCGGGCTCAAGACGCCGGCGCGCGTGCGGCTCTTCAGCGAGCGCTCGGGCGACGAGCTGGCCCTGCTCGCCGGGCTCGGCCTGCCGCTCGGCGACCCCGGGCGGTCCCGCCGGATCCAGCTCGCCGGCTCGAGCCACCCGCGCGGGATCGTCTGCCCACCGCGGTTCGGCACGCGCGTGCTGCAGGCCCTCTGGGCCGCGACGCCGCGCGAGCGGGTCACCGTCCGCGACCACACGATGGCGCTCGACATCCTCACCGAGGGCGGGCGCGCGACCGGCGTCGTGGTCCTCGACCTCGGCAGCGGGGCGCTCGGCGTGGTCCCGGCGGACGCGGTCGTCCTCGCGGCCGGCGGCGCGGGCAACGTGTTCTCGCTCTCCACGAACCCGCGCGAGCTGGTGGGCGACGGCTACGCGCTCGCGGACCGCGCGGGCGCGGCGCTCGACCACATGGAGTTCATTCAGTACGTGATGCTCACCGTCACGACGATCCGCGGCTGGTTCCTCGTGACGAGCGTGCTGCTGCGGGGCGAGCTCCTCGACGAGGGCGGCGCGCGCTTCGCCGCGCGCGGGGACCCGGCGACGGCGGGGCCCGTCGAGCAGAAGCGGCTCGTCGCCGAGCTGGTCGGCTGGCTCGTCGCGCGCAAGCGCGCGGCGCCCGGGGCGCGCGTCTTCTGGGACGGCCGCCGGGTCGGGCGCGAGGCCCTCGAGGCGCAGATGCCGAAGACGTGCGCGGCGTTCCGGCGGCGGGGCCACGACCTCGCGCGGCGCCCGGTCGAGCTGGACGTCGGCGCCCACCAGTTCCTCGGCGGCGTCGTGACCGACCTCGCGGCGCGCTCGACGGTCCCCAACCTGTTCGCCGCCGGCGACGTGGCCGACAGCGTGCAGGGCGCCGACAGGATCAACGGATCGGGTATCATGGAAGCCCTCGTGTTCGGCGCGCTCGCGGGCGCCGGCGCCGCGGCGGTCCACGGGCGGCGGGCGCGGCCCGTGCTGCCCCCCGCGTACCGGCGCCGAGCGCGTCACGGCGCCGAGCGGCTGCGAGGCTGGGGGGCCCGCCTGAGAGCGGAGATGGACGACATCCTGGTGGTGCGTGACCGTGCCCGGCTCGTCGAGCTCGGCGGGCGCCTCGCGGGCGACCTCGGGGCGCTGGAGGCGGGCGGCCTCCTGGGCGAGAGCGCGGCGGCGACGCGGGCGCTGCACGAGCTCCGGTCCTCGCTCCTGACGGCGCGCGCGGTCGTGCGCGCCTCGCTCGCCCGCGAGCAGGACCTCGGCCTCTTCGTCACGGGACGACGGTGAAGCTCGCCAAGGTCCTGATCGCCAACCGCGGCGAGATCGCGGTGCGCGTGATCCGCGCCTGCCGCGAGCAGGGGATCACGGCGGTCGCGGTCTTCTCCGAGGCCGACCGCGAGGCGCTGCACGTGCTCCTGGCGGACGAGGCCTACCCGATCGGGCCGGCCCCCGCGACGGAGAGCTACCTCTGTATCGACCGGCTGGTTGCCACCGCGAAGGCCGCCGGGGCCGACGCCGTCCACCCGGGCTACGGCTTCCTCGCCGAGAACGCCGCGTTCGCCGAGGCGTGCGCCGCCGCGGGCCTCGTGTTCGTCGGCCCGCCGCCGGCGGCGCTCCGCGCGATGGGCGACAAGACCGCGGCGCGCCGCATCGCCCGCGAGCTGGGCGTGCCGATGGTCCCGGGCACGCTCGAGCCCGTGGCGTCCGACGCCGCGGCGCGCGACGCGGCCGCCACGATCGGCTACCCGCTGATGATCAAGGCCGCGCTCGGCGGCGGGGGCAAGGGCATGCGGCTCGTGCGCGCCGCGGAGGAGCTCCCCGGCGCGCTCCGCGCCGCGCGCAGCGAGGCGGCCGGCGCCTTCGGCGATGCCGCCGTCTACCTCGAGCGCTACGTGCCCGAGCCCCGGCACGTCGAGGTGCAGGTGCTGGCCGACGCGCACGGCGGCGTGGTGCACCTGGGCGAGCGCGAGTGCTCGATCCAGCGGCGCCACCAGAAGCTCGTCGAGGAGTCCCCGTCGCCGTTCGTGGACGCGGCGATGCGCGCGCGCATCGGCGAGGCCGCGTGCCGCATCGCGCGGGCGGCCGGCTACGTCAACGCGGGCACCGTCGAGTTCCTCGTGGACCCGGACCGCAACGTCTACTTCCTCGAGATGAACACGCGGCTCCAGGTGGAGCACCCGGTCACCGAGATGGTGACCGGGATCGACCTGGTCCGCGAGCAGCTCCGCCTCGCCGCCGGCGAGCCGCTCGGCTACACGCAGGCCGACGTCGTCGCGCGGGGGGCGGCGATCGAGTGCCGCATCAACGCCGAGGACCCGTTCGGGGGCTGGCTGCCGTCGCCCGGCACGATCACGGGCCTCCGCGCGCCGACGGGGCCCTGGGTGCGCGACGACTCGGGCGCGTACGAGGGCTGCACGGTCTCGCGCTTCTACGACACGCTGCTCGCCAAGCTGATCGTGTGGGGCCCCGACCGCGAGGCGGCGATCGCCCGGATGGCCCGCGCGCTCGCCGAGTACCGGGTGGTCGGCGTGCGCACGACGATCCCGATCCTCCGGCAGGTGATCGCGCACCCGGACTTCCGCGCGGGCCGCTTCTCGACCCACTTCCTCGACCGGATCCTGCCCGGGCTGGCGGCCGCGCGGGGGCGCCTGCGCTCGGTGGCGATCATCGCGGCCGTGCTCGCGGAGTCCGAGCGCCTCGGCCACCGCCCGCTCGCGCCCGCTCCTCCCGCCGCGGGCGACGCCTGGCGGATGGCGTTCCGGCCGGGCGCGGAGCGAGGCCGCCGATGAGGTTCGTCGCGACGCTCGAGGACGGCGTCGAGCGGGTCGAGGTGCGCGGCGCGGACGGCCGCTACCGGCTCAGCATCGGCGACGCGGTGTGGGAGGTGGACGCGCGCCTCACCGCGCAGGGCATCGGCTCGCTCCTCATCGACGGCGTCTCGCACGTCGTGGACGTCAGCGTCGACGGCGGCGCCTGCGTCGTGGGCGTGGGCGGCGAGACGTGGGTGATCCGGGTGGAGGAGGAGACCCGGCACATCATCCGCGCGCACGGCGGCGGGCCGGCGGGCCACGGCGGCCAGACGCTCACCGCGCCGCTCCCGGGGAAGATCACCCACGTCGCGGTCAGGCCGGGCGACCGGGTCGCGAAGGGCGACACGCTCCTGCTGATCGAGGCGATGAAGATGGAGAACGAGTTCCGGGCCGGCGCCGCCGGGACCGTCGCGGAGGTGCGGGTCGCGGCGGGGCAGGCGGTGAACGCGGGCGACGTGCTGGTGGTCATCGAGGCATGAGCGAGCCGGTCATCGAGTTCGAGGCCGTCGACAAGTGGTTCGGGCAGCTCCACGTCCTCCGCGCGATCGACCTCGTGGTGGCGGCCGGCGAGGTCGTGGTGGTGTGCGGCCCGTCGGGCTCGGGCAAGTCCACCCTGATCCGCTGCGTGAACGGGCTCGAGGCGATCCAGGGGGGCGAGCTCCGCGTCCTCGGCGAGTCGCTCACGCGGCCCGGCGTGAGCATGCCCGCGCTGCGCACGCGCGTCGGGATGGTCTTCCAGTCGTTCAACCTGTTCCCGCACATGACCGCGCTCGAGAACGTCATGCTCGCCCCGGTCCGCGTGAAGGGGCTCGGCCGGGCGGAGGCGGAGCGGGCGGCGCGGGCGCTGCTCGAGCGGGTGCGCATCCCGGACAAGGCGGAGGCGTATCCCGCGAACCTCTCGGGCGGCCAGCAGCAGCGCGTGGCGATCGCGCGGGCGCTGGCGATGCAGCCGCGGATCATGCTGTTCGACGAGCCGACGTCCGCGCTCGACCCCGAGATGATCAACGAGGTCCTCGACGTCATGACCGACCTGGCGAGGGAGGGGATGACGATGATGGTCGTCTCGCACGAAATGGGGTTCGCGCGGCGGGTCGCGCACCGGGTGGTGTTCATGGACGGCGGCAGCATCGTTGAGGAGGCCGCGCCCGAGGCCTTCTTCGCCGCCGCGAAGTCGGACCGCGCCAAGGAGTTCCTGTCCAAGATCCTCACGCACTGAGGGAGGTTCCCATGAAGCGCCTGCTATCCGTGCTCCTCGTCCTGGCCCTGCTGTCGGCGGCCGTCCCGGCGCTCGCCGAGACGACGCTCGAGAAGATCGCCCGCACCGGCACGCTGACGATCGGGACGCGGCGGGCCTCGCCGCCGTTCGGGTTCGTGAACAAGAACAACGAGTGGGTCGGCTTCTCGATCGACCTCGTCGAGCAGGCGATCAAGCCGGTGGTCGAGCGGAAGCTCGGCAAGCCGGTCAAGGTGGAGAAGAAGGAGTCGACGCCCGCGACGCGGATCCCGCTGCTGGCGACGGGCGCGGTGGACCTCATCGCGGGGACGATGACGGACACGCGGCCCCGGCGCGAGAGTGTGGACTTCTCGCTCACGTTCTTCGTCACCGGCGCGCAGTTCCTCGTGAAGAAGGGCAGCCCGATCCGCGGCATCCAGGACATCGCCGGCAAGCGGATCGCCGCCCAGCAGGGCTCGACCAACGCGCGCATCATCCGCGAGCGTGTGCCGGGCGCGCAGCTCCGCGAGTTCCCCGACCAGCCGGCCGCCTTCCAGGCGCTCACGCAGGGGCAGGTCGACGCCTACACGAACGACGGGATCCAGCTCGCCGGGCTCAAGGCGAAGGCGCCGACCCCGGCGGACTGGGTGATCGTGGGCGACTTCTACTCGTACGAGCCCTACGGGATGGCCCTGCGAAAGAACGACTCCGACTTCCGCCAGGTCGTCAACGTGGGCCTGATGGAGGCGATCGAGTCGGGCAAGTACGCCGAGCTCTACGAGAAGTGGTTCGGCGCCCGGGGCGAGGTGCCGTACCCGCTCACCCCCGAGAACCAGCGCTTCCTCCAGATGCAGGTGGTGCCGAAATAGTGGCGTGACCTACCAGTTCCAGTGGAGCGTCCTCTGGAGCGGCCAGTCGGGGAGCTGGCTGCTCCAGGGCGTGCTCACCACGCTCGGGATCTCGGCCCTCGCCTGGGTCCTCGCGGCGGCGCTCGGGATCCTGTCGGGCGCGCTCCGCACGGTGCCGTGGCGGTCGCTGCGCGCCGCGGCCAGCTTCTACGTCGAGTTCTTCCGCAACGTGCCGCTGCTCGTGTGGATGTTCTTCTGGTACTTCGGCGTCCCGCCGCTCCTGCCGCGCCCGGCGCAGGAGTGGCTCTTCAACCACGGCGCCGAGTTCTGGGCGGGCACGTTCGCGCTGGGCGTGTACCACGGCGCGCGCATGTCCGAGGTGATCCGCTCGGGCATCCAGTCGATCCCGCGGACCCAGTTCGAGGCGTCGGTGGCGATGGGGCTCACGACGTTCCAGGCCTACCGGCTCGTGATCGTGCCGATCGCGCTCCGGCTCATCGTGCCGCCCGCGACCAACGAGTCGCTGAACCTGCTCAAGAACTCCTCGGTGGCGCTGACGATCAGCGTGGCGGAGCTGACCTTCCAGACGCGGCAGATCGAGACGTACACCGCCAAAGCGATCGAGGCCCTGACGGCGGGCACGCTGATCTACCTCGTCCTCTGCGTCTCGATCGCGAGCGTCATGGGGTGGGTCGAGCGCCGCGTCCGGATCCCCGGCCTGATCGCGCGGGGGGGCTGAGCCGTGCTGGACCTCGCCGTCGTCGTCGACAACCTCCGGTTCATGCTCCTCCAGGGGTTCCTCGGGCTCGGGGCCTTCGGCGGCGGCACGCTGCGGTTGGCCATCCCCGCGATCGTGCTCGGCTTCCTGCTCGGGATCGCGGTGGGGCTCGCGCGGCTCGCGCGCACGCCGTGGATCCGCGTGCCGGCGGGCGCATACGTCGAGTTCTTCCGCGGCGTGCCGCTGGTCATGGTGATCTTCTGGATCTGGTTCATCATCCCGCAGCTCGTGCGCCTGCCGATCCCGGAGTACGGCGTCGCGCTCACCGCGTTCGTGATCTTCGAGGCCGCGTACTTCGGCGAGATCGTGCGCGCGGGCATCCAGTCGGTGCCGCGCGGCCAGGTGGAGGCGGCGACCGCGATCGGCCTCACGCCCGCCCAGGCGATGCGCCACGTCGTGCTCCCGCAGGCGCTGCGCAACATGGTGCCCTCGCTCGTGACGCAGATGATCGTGCTGTTCAAGGACACGTCGCTGGCCTCGATCATCGGCTACGTGGACCTGACCAAGGCCGCGCAGATCGTGAACGACCGGGAGATCCGCCCGTTCGAGCTCTACCTGTTCATCGCGGTCGTGTACTGGATCTGCACGTACTCGATGTCGCGCGTCGCCCGGCGGCTCGAGCGGCGCGCCGCTGCGGCCTGAGGTCATCGGGGGCCTCGAAGGGCCCCCGATACCCCCGACGCTCCGAGCGCCCCGGGGAACCCGTGGCGCTCCTCGATCACGCGATTCGTTGACGGGCCCTGAGCCGCCGCGGGAGCGCGCCCTGCTACAATAGCCCCGTGGACTGGCTCGGGGTGCTCGGGATCCTCGTCGGCTACTTCGTGCTCACACGGTGGGTGCTGCCGCGCTTCGGCATCTCCACCTGAGCCGCGCCCGCCCGCGGGGCCGAGGCTCGGCCCCAGGATTCGCCCCAGGCCCGCGCCGCGGCTCGTCCCCCGTCGATCCCGCGTCCCTGACCTGACTTCATGGGGGCCCCGACATGGCCCCCAATCCCCCAACGCTCGCCGGGCCCAGGATGAACCCGGGCCCGGCTCGACACGCGATTGGTTCACGGGCCCTGCGCGCCCGTCAGGCCGGGACGCGGAGGACCTCGTCGTGGCGGCGGACGCGCTCGCGCACCCTGAGCGCCACCTCCGTGCCGCGCTCGGCGCGCTGCACGGGACGGTGCTCGACCTGGAGCGACTCGACGACCTGGCTGAAATCGGTCGTGTGGCCGCGGAGGTGGACCGTGTCGCCGACCTGGAGCGCCCCGCCGTCGAGGCGGACGGCCGCGACGCCGATCCTGGCGTAGTAGTCCGTGACGACCCCGACCTGCTCTTCCGTCGCCATGAGGGCCTCGGAGCGCGGGCGCGCTACTTCAGCGCGCCCGCCGTCAGTCCGGACACGTAGTAGTCGAGGAAGAAGACGTAGAGGATCACGATCGGCACCGAGCCGAGGACCGCGCCCGCCATCAGCGAGCCCCAGTAGTAGATGTCGCCCCGGATCAGTTCGCTCGTCACCCCGACGCTCGCGGTGATCTGGTCGGAGGAGGAGGTGAACGTGAGCGCGTAGATGAACTCGTTCCACGACAGCGTGAACGCGAAGAGCACCGCGCACACGAGGCCGGGGACCGCGATGGGCAGGACGATGCGGAGGAGCGCCTGGACGCGTGTCGCCCCGTCGACCATCGCGCACTCCTCCACCTCCCGGGGCACGGTGCGGAAGTAGCCCATCAGCAGCCACGTGCAGAAGGGCACGAGGAACGTCGGGTAGGTGATCACGAGCGCCCACTTCGAGTCGCCGAGGCCGAGCCAGTTGACCACCTGGGCGAGCGGCAGGAACAGGAGCGAGGTCGGCACGAGGTAGGTCACGAAGATCCCGGTGCCGAAGGCCCCGACGCCGACGAAGCGGAGCCGCGCGAGCGCGTAGGCGGCGACGGTCCCGATGACGAGCGAGAGCGTCGTCGCGAGCAGTGTCACGAACAGGCTGTTCTTGATCCAGGTCAGGAACGCCGTGTCCCAGAGGAGCTTGACGTAGTGCTCGAGCGTCGGCCCCTGCTGGATCAGCAGGGGCACCGCGGCGCGGTCGTAGAGCTCGCGGTCGGTCTTCAGCGACGTGAGGGCCATGTGGTAGAAGGGGAACAGCGCGAAGACCAGGAACGGCACGAGCAGCAGGTGCGACGCCACCTTCTCGGACCGCCGCCGCCGCGACGCGCGCGCCATCAATAGACCTGCCGCCGCACGTAGCGGAGCTGGGCCCAGACGACGAACACGAGGACCGGGAACAGGTAGAGCGAGATCGCCGCCCCCTCCCCGATCCGCCCGGTCTCGAGCCCGATCTGCCGAGCCAGCGTCGCGAAGAGGTGGGTCGAGTTGATCGGGCCGCCGTGGGTGAGCACGAACACGATGTTGAAGTCGCTGAACGTGAAGATCGTGGAGAAGAGGATCACGATGGCGAGGACCGGCTTCAGCAGCGGGAGCGTGACGTACCAGAACCGGCTCGCGGGGCCGGCGCCATCGCTCTCCGCGGCCTCGTAGAGCTCCCGGGGGATCGAGACGAGGCCCGCCAGGATCGTGATCGCGAAGAAGGGCAGCCCGCGCCAGACGTTGACCGTGATCACCGCGGCCATGGCGTGGTAGCGCTGGCCGAGCCAGTTGGGCCCCGGCGGGTCCAGCGCGCCGAGGGCGAGCCCCGTCCAGTTCACCACGCTGTAGAGCGAGTCGAACATCCACACCCAGCCCAGCGTCGAGAGCGCCGTCGGGATGACCCAGGGCAGCAGGACCGCGCCGCGGATCGCGCGCGTGAACCAGAGCGGCTGGCTGAGCAGCAGCGCGAGCGAGATGCCGAGCCCCAGCTTGAGGGCCACCGAGATGCCCGTGAACACGAACGCGTTCTGGAAGGTCTGCCGGAAGGCGTCGCTCTCCCAGAGCGCGATGAAGTTCCTGATCCCGACGAAGTGGCTCGGGCGTCCGATGAACGAGTCGGAGAGGGCGAAGTAGACCGCCATGACGAACGGGTAGGCGACCAGCAGCAGCAGGAGGAGGAGCGCCGGGGTGACGAACGCCGGGCCCAGGAACCACTCGCGATCGAGCAGCTCCCGGACCCGGACGTGGAGCGCCGCGCGGGCACGCGGGGCGGCGAGGCCGATGTGCCCGATGGCCACGCGCTGCTATCCCTTCATGATCTTCCGCATCTCGCCCTCCGCCCAGGCGATCGCCTCCTTGGTGGGCGTGCCCGTGACCGCCTTGGCGATCATGTTCGGCAGGATGAACGAGTTGGTGATGAGCTGGACCCGGTCGCTCGGGGGCGCCGGCCAGCCGTAGATGTGGTACTGGACGCCCTCGCCCTTGAGCCCCGCGTACTTGGGGTCGGACTTGAGGATCGCGTGGTCCTGGAGGTTCGCGTAGATCGGCAGGTTGAAGGCGTCGCCCGACATGACGTACTCGTCGTAGACCTCCCGCTTGCCGAGCAGGTAGCGGATCCACTCCTTCGCCGGCTCCACGTGCTTCGAGAACTTCCAGATGCCGATCGAGCGCGGCACGTCGGTCTCGTGGCGGCCGCCGGGGCCGGCCAGGCTCCGATGGTGGTTGATCGCGTCCGCCGTCACGAGCTTCTTCTTCTTGGCGACGACGTACGTGCTGACCGGGTTGTGGATCCAGCCCGACTTCCCCGCCTGCATCGTCTGGTTGTTGCTCGCGTCGGTCCAGGACAGGACCTCGGGCTCCATGCAGTCCCTGAACACCCGCTTGTACCACTCGACGGCCTCGGCCGTCTGCGGCGAGTTGATCGCGACGGTCTTGCCGTCCTTCTCGACCTCCCGCGCGCCGAAGCACCAGAGCACGGGGCCCGCCGTGGAGATCGAGTCGTAGTTCTGGCTGATGGGGATCCCGACCGGGTG
>Ga0154364_1193_pt1 | contig 26391 bp, 19 predicted proteins | sample RifGroA2_FD_115892 | JGI IMG/M metagenome (GOLD analysis project Ga0154364, IMG submission 115892) | Candidatus Rokubacteria bacterium GWA2_73_35 | reverse complement strand
CTTGGCGAGGTTCTTCGCCACCCAGCCGCCCATCGGCTGGGACGGCTGCCAGTTCGAGAAGGAGGTGCGGAAGATCCACTTCGAGCAGCGCTGGCGGCTGATCGCGTCGGCGCCGGCGTTGGAGACGATCAGGATCGTCTTCGAGTTGTGGACCTTGTCGCGCATGCCCATGAGGATGCCGCTGTGCACGGGGCCCGTGAGGATGTCCACCTTGTCCGAGTCGATCAGCTTCTCGGTCTTCCGGATCCCGATCGGCGGCTTCATCTCGTCGTCTTCCTTGATCAGCTCGATCTTGCGGCCGGCGACGGTCCACTTCTCGCGCTCGAACACCAGCTCCATCGCCTGGGTGATGGACTCGCCGAGGACCGCGTAGACGCCGGTGTAGGGCAGGACGATGCCGATCTTGATCGGCGCGCCCTGCGCCCAGCTCCGGAGCACCCACGGGCCCATCGCCACGCCCACCGCCCCGGCCCCGGTGCCCGCGAGAAACGTCCGACGTGTCAATCGCATGTGCCCTCCTCCCTGTAGGCTCGCCGGGAGCGGTCCCAGCTGCTCGTCACGAAAGCCCTGGACCTGGTTCCAGCCTTCTCTTGTACCCCTCCCCTCCGTCGCGACGCAACCACAGCCGCCCGCGGGGTTGCCGAGACGGCACGTGGGCGCCGGCGTGGCGAGCGTTGTTCGTCGGTTTCGCTTAGATGAATCGAACTTTTGCCAAAGCGAATCGGACCTTAAGGCCACGAGCACCGCTTGTCAATAGGCAAGCCGCCGGGGGAAAACCAGTCCCCTCGCACCCCGAGGGCGGCCTATACTGCATCGCGTGAAGGCCCTGGGTGCCCGCGTCAAGGCGCTACGACACCAACGCGGCTTGCTCCAGAAGCAGATCGCCGAGAAGGCCGGGCTGACCCCGAGCATGATGTCGCAGATCGAGGCGGGCCGACTGACGCCTACGTTGCCGACGCTGGGCAAGCTCGCGAGCGCGTTCGGGATTCGTGTCCCCGAACTCCTCGAGCCGACCGCCTCGGCAGACAGTATTCAGATCAGTCGAAGGCGAGACCATGCGATCGTCTCCTTCGAGGACTGCGCGGAGTGGTGGACGGTCCTCGGAGCCGGGCTGTTCGAGGGGAAGATCCGGGCGGTGATCGCCACGCTCGACGGCAGGAAGCGGGGCGTGTCCACCGACAAGGTCATCATCAAGCCGGGCCAGATGAAGCTCTTTCACGTGCTCCAGGGAAAGGTGGCACTCCGCTACGCCGGCAAGAGCTACCCGATGAGCGAGGGCGACAGCGCCCTGGTGGACGGCGCGGCCCCGCACGGGTGGGACAACGTCGGCCGAGGTCGGGCGCGGGTCCTCTGGGTCATCCTTGGCTAGCGTCGTGTCCGGATCACCGCGTCCCTCGGCGAGCCGCCTGCTCGCGCGGGTGATCGAGCTGCTCGCCGGGCAGTCGTAGTCCCCGCGTGAAGCTCATCGCCTGCGCGTGCGCCGCCCGGCGCCCGCTCGGACGCCGCGTGCCGGCCGTCGCCGGCGGGCGGTGACGCCCGCCCAGCGCCCGAACGACAGCGGCTCGACATCCTGCAACAGCCGTGTCGCAGCAACGGCTCGCACGTTCGTCGCCATCGGAAACGTCTCGGATCCGGCGTGGACCACGTCGAGCCGGGCGAGCTTCAGGTCCTCCAGCGCCACCCGCATCGACTTGGTGAGCTCGGGCGCGGTGGTGCGTTTGAACTCGAACCCGAGCCGACGCTGGCCGGCGACGACCAGGAGATCGAGCTCGGCTCCCTGGCGCGCGCGCTCGATCATGCCCGTCAGAGGATACCTTGAAATCTGAGCTATAGGTGAACAGGTTTCAAGGACGACCCTCGGCTCGCGCCCTCGGGAGGCGCCGCAACTCCGACAGCAGATGGAGTACGGGAGAGCCCTCTTGACCAAGTACGTCCAGCACTTGAGCGCACGGGACCGCTGGAGCCCGTGCTGGCCGGGATGACGTCGCCTCTAGCCCCAGGCGCTCAGCGATGCCCTCCGATTCCTCTGGTCACCCTAGCAGTGATCGCCGCTGCCGCTCTCCCCGGGCCAGGCCCGCAGATCGCGATGCCGCCCTTTGCCCTCCCCGAGTGGAGTTTCCGCACTACGAAACTAAGTTGCTTTCGGGAGGATCGGGGACACGACGGCCACGTATACTGCTCGTGTGAACGCTCTGGGCACTCGCGTCAAAGCGCTGCGATACCAGCGAGGCTTGCTCCAGAAGCAGGTCGCCGAGAAGGCCGGACTGACGAAGAGCATGATGTCGCAGATCGAGTCGGGTCGACTGACACCCACGCTGCCGACGCTGGGCAAGCTCGCGGGCGCGTTCGGAGTCCCCGTCTCCGAGCTTCTCGAGCCCACGGCGGTGGGAGAGAGCATTCGGATCAGCCGCAAGCGCGATCACGCCATCGTCTCCTTCGAGGACTGCACGGAGCGCTGGACGGTCCTCGGGGCCGGCCTGTTCGAGGGCAAGATCCGCGCGGTCATCGCCACGCTCGACAGCAAGACGCGGGGCGTGTCCACCGACAAGGTCATCATCAAGCCGGGCCAGATGAAGCTCTTTCACGTCCTCCAGGGCAAGGTGGCACTCCGCTACGCCGACAAGAGCTACTCGATGGGCGAAGGCGACAGCGCCCTCATCGATGGCGCAGCCCCCCACGGCTCGGACAACGTCGGCCGCGGCCGCGCGCGCGTCCTCTGGGTCATCCTTGGCTAAGGTCGCGTCCGGCCCTTCGCCCGCTGATTCGGTCGCCGGTCGGCTCCGCTCGCGGCGGTGACCACGGGGGAAACGAATGAGATACGCGGAGACCGGGTACAACCTCGAGGTCGATCTCACCCGCGGGAACATCGAGCGCGTGGCCACGGACCCCGAGCTCACCTCCCTCCATCTCGGGGGATTGGGCACCAACGCCAGGCTCTTCTGGGACCGTGTTCCGCCAGAGGTCAGCCACTTCGACCCGGAGAACCTGCTCATCTTCGGCGCCGGCCTCCTGGTCGGAACGCCCGGCCCTGGATGCAATCGCACCATCGTCTCCTCGATCTCGCCCCAGACCCGATTCTTCGGGTTCTCGATGATGGGCGGCTTCTTCGCTCCCGAGATGAAGCGCGCCGGCTACGACAAGATCATCCTCCGCGGCAGGGCCCCGGCGCCGGTCTACCTGTGGATCCATGACGACAAGATCGAGATCCGGGACGCGACGCATCTGTGGGGTCTCGGCACGCTCGAGAGCGCCGAATGCATCCGCCAGGAGCTGAAGCAGCCGCACGCCGCGGTCGCCTCCATCGGCCTGGCGGGCGAGAACCGCGTCTTCTTCGCCTCCATCGAGCAGGGGAAGTCCAGCGCGAGCCGCGTCGGCCTCGGCGCCGTGATGGGCGACAAGCGCCTCAAGGCGATCGCGGTCCTCGGATCCAAGGACATCCACGTCGCCCGCCCGGAGGAGTTCATCCGGCTCGCGAACGAATCGCTCGCCTACATCAAACACCGGGAGAAGAACCCGATCCTGGGCGTGATGCCCATCATGGCGGGCCTCGGATCGCCTCAAGAAATGGTCGTTCACGACGAGGAATGGCACACGGAGAACTTCGTCTGGGGGAACGCGCGCGTCCGCCGGAAGGGCTTCTGGACCGAGGAGGTGAGGGATTCCTGGACCCGGACGATGGAGACCATGCGGACCCGCCTCCTCAGTTGCTACAACTGCCCGATGAAGTGCGGGGCCGCCATCTCCGTCGACACGCGGGCGTGTTCGTACATGATGAAGTGCTTCTCCAAGCTCACCTACACGATGGCCGCCTTCTCGGATCTCGAGTTCGGGCTGCGCATCGCCCAGCTCGCGACCGAGCACGGGGTGGACTCCTTCAGCGCTCCCCAGGTCATGGCGTTCGCGCTCGAGCTGCTCGAGGCCGGCATCCTGACCGAGGCGGATTTCCCGGGCATGCCCCCTGACACCAACTCGCGCTTCTACTGGCTGCTCGACCGCATCGTGCGGCGCGAGGGCATCGGCGACGTCCTGGCCGATGGCACGTACTGGGCCGCGGAGCGGATCGGGAAGGGCGCGCACGAATACGCGCACAACTGCATCAAGAAGACCGAACAGCTGCCGCTCAAGCTGGGCATGCTGAACCAGATGTATTTCCTGATGTACTGCACCGGCGAGAAGGCCAGCATCACCCAGATCGAAGGCAACTTCCCCCAGACGCCCTTCCCGACGCGTGAAGAACAGGAGGCCTTCACCCGCGACTGGCCGCACGTCCCCGACGAGCGCTTCAAGCGGTGGTTCGAGGAATGGGAGCTCCGCGGTGAGAAGTCGATCCCCAACTACCCGTCGGCCGAGGCGAGCTACGAGATCGTGAACTGGCAGGAGGCGATGCACTACATCGACGACGCCACCGGGATGTGCGCCGGGCTGTCCTCCTTCCCGTACAAGCCGCCCTTCCACATCCACAACCTGCCGGAGCTGATCTCCGCGGGCTCCGGGCTCGACCTCGACGAACGGTCGCTGATGCACCTCACCAAGCGGACCCGCGACCTCGTGCGCTCGCTCAACGTCGCGCGCGGCATGCGGCGCGTGGATGACGCTCCCCCCGCGGATCACTGGAAGACCCGGTTCCCGGAACTCGAGCAGAGGCTGCTGGACGGCTACTACGACTACAAGGGCTGGAACCGCGACGGCATCCCCACGCGCGCGACCTTGCACGCGCTGGGGCTCGACTACGTGGCCGAGGACTTCCTGCGCCGGGGCATCCTGAGGCCGGACGAAGAGGCTCCGGACGCGGAAGAAGCCGCCGCGGGCGCAACCGCCCGCGGCGAGGGACACGCGTCGTGAGCGATTCGACGAAGAAGGTCGTCAAGCGGATCAGGATCAACGTGGACAAGTGCAACGGCTGCCGCGGCTGCGAGGTGATCTGTTCCGCGTCCCACGCGACGCCCCGGTACAGCAGCGTGAATCCGTCGCGTGCGCGGATTCGCGTGATCCGCGATCCGCTGGCAGACATCTACGTCCCCGTGTTCGCGGGGGAGTACACCGCGGCCGAGTGCGCCGGCCGCGACCAGTACACGATCGACGGGAAGGAGTACGAGGAGTGCGCCTTCTGCCGGGCCTCCTGCCCTTCGCGGGACGTGTTCAAGGAGCCCGACTCGGGGCTCCCGCTCAAGTGCGACATGTGCGAATCCGACCCCACGCTGGAGGAGCCGCTGTGCGTGCAGTGGTGTCTGGCGGACGCGTTGACCTTCGAGCGCGTGGAGGTGGACGCCGGGGCGGGCGGGGCGGCCGCCGGAGTGGCCCCTGAGGAGATCGACGCGGGGCTCGAGGCGCTGGCGAAGACCTACGGCTGGTCGAAGGTGATCGACGCCGTCGCGCGCATGTCGAGGAACGGGAACCGGTGAGCGCCGTGGAGACCGTCAGCCCGCTCCCGGAGATCATCCAGGAGATCAGGCGAGCGGGCGGCGAGGCCTTCCGGTTCTGCTACCAGTGCGGCACGTGCGACGTCGTCTGCCCCTGGAACCGGGTCACGAACTTCAGCATCCGGAAGATCATCCGGCAGGCGGACCTGGGGCTCCCGGACATCGAGCTCGACGACATCTGGCGGTGCACGACCTGCGGCACGTGTCCGGCGCGGTGCCCCCGCGGGGTCAAGCAGATCGACGTGGTGGTCGCGCTCCGAAGAATCGCCGCCGGTTACGACGTCTTCCCCGGCGCGGCGAAGACGCTGCCCTCCGTTCGCGCGAGCCTCGCGAACGACGGCAATCCCCTGAACGCACCGCGAGCCCGGCGCGGCGCCTGGGCGGACGGCCTCCCGGTCAAGCCGTTCACCGAGGGCATGGAGATCCTCTACTTCGTCGGGTGCTACGCGAGCTACGACCCGCGCACCACGAAGGTCGCGGCCGCCACGGCCAGGATCCTCGATCGCGCCGGCGTCGACTTCGGGATCCTGGGCGCACGGGAGAGCTGCTGCGGCGAAAGCATCCGGAAGGCCGGCTACGAGCAGGAGTTCAAGACCCTGGCCAGGGAGAACATCAAGGCCTTCATCGACCATGGCGTGAAGAGGATCCTCGTCGGGAGCCCGCATTGCTTCCACGCGTTCAGGCACGACTACTCCGAGTTCATGATGAAGCTCGAGGTCGTTCACATCGCCCAGTACCTGGAGGAGCTGTTCGCGGCCGGGCGGCTCGCGCTCGGGCCCGCGGGCGCCGGGAGGGGCGTGAGGCGCGTCGCGTATCACGATCCCTGCTACCTGGGGCGGCACAACGGCGTCTTCGATCCGCCGCGGAACGTGCTGCGACGCCTTCCGGGCCTCACGCTCGTGGAGCTGCGTGACGCGCGCGAAAACAGCCTGTGCTGCGGCGGCGGCGGCGCGCGCATCTGGATGGACACCGACAAGCGCGAGCGCTTCGCCGACCTCAGACTGGCCCAGGCGCGTGAGGTCGGTGCCGACGTCCTGGTCACATCGTGCCCCTACTGCATCAGCAACTTCGAGGTCAGCCGGCTCGCGCTGCTCGACGGTGCCGGCGGGAACGGCGGGCCGCACCAGAACGTCCTCGAGATCCGAGACCTCACGGAGGTCGTCTGGGAGGCGCTCAACGAGAGCGCGGCTGCGCCATGAGCACCACCGAGACGAACTTCGGCGACGTCCTGGTCGTCGGCGGCGGGATCAGCGGCATCCAGGCCGCGCTCGACCTGGCGACCTCGGGCTTCAAGGTCTTCCTCGTCGAGCGGGCGCCCACCATCGGCGGGAAGATGGCGCAGCTCGACAAGACCTTCCCCACCAACGATTGCTCGATGTGCATCGAGTCCCCGAAGTTCATCGAATGCGATCGCCACCCGAACATCGAGATCCTGACGTACACGGAAGTCGACGCCGTCGAGGGGCAGGCCGGGGACTTCGAGGTCACGCTGCTCCGTAAGCCGCGCTACGTGAACGAGGACCTCTGCACGGGCTGCACGGTCTGCCGCGAGTACTGCCCGATCCCGGTGCCGGATCCGTTCAATCAGGAGCTCTCGACGAATAAGGCCATCCACATCCATTTCCCACAGGCCGTGCCGCTGGTCCCGTACATCGACGGCCGCTGCCGCTACCTCGAGGACCGGAAGTGCACCATCTGCGAGAGCGTCTGCAAGAACAAGGCGATCGATCTCCGCCAGAAGGGGCGGAAACAGGTCGTGCACGTCGGCGCGGTCGTGCTCTCCCCGGGCTACGGCGTCTTCGACCCGCGCGCGCGCGGGGATTACGGGTACGGCCGGTTCGCGAACGTCGTGACCAGTCTCGACTTCGAGCGGCTGCTCTGCGCGACCGGACCCCACGAGGGCGAGATTCTAAGACCGTCCGACAAGAAGCACCCGCACCGGATCGCATGGCTCCATTGCGTCGGCTCCCGGCAGGTGCTCGCGGGCGGGCACCGGTGGTGTTCGGCGGTCTGCTGCTCCTACATCCAGAAGCAGGTGATCCTGGCCAAGGATCACGACGCGGGCATCGAGGCGGTCGTCTTCCACCACGACATTCGCGCCTTCGGGAAGGATTTCGAGCGCTTCTATCAGCGCGCCGCGAAGCTCCCCGGGGTCGAGTTCATCCGGAGTTACGTGGACATCGGCCGCGAGATCCCCGAGACGAAGAATCTGACGATCCGCTACGCCACGGCCGCTGACGGGGTGAAGGAGCGGGAGTTCGACCTGGTGGTGCTCGGGGTTGGGCTGGTTCCGCCCGCCGGCGCCGAGCGACTCGCGGAGCAGTTCGGGATCGAACTCGACGCGCACGGCTTCGCGAAGTCGAACCCGGTGAATCCGATTGAGACCTCGCGTCCCGGGGTGTTCGTGAGCGGAGCCTTCCAGGGACCGATGGACATTCCCGAGTCGGTCACGAGCGCGAGCGGCGCGAGCGCGCTCGCGGGCGCGATCTTGAAATCGCGCCGCGGCAAGCTCGCCAGGACGCGGGTGTATCCCGAGGAACGGGACGTCTCGGGAGACGACGCGAAGGTGGGCGTCTTCGTCTGTCGCTGCGGCGCGAACATCGGCCGGGTGGTGGACGTGCCGGCGGTGGTCGAGTACGCCAGGCGCCTCGACCGCGTCGCGCACGCCGAAGAAGGCCTCTTCGTCTGTTCCACGGACGCCGCCGCACAGATCGCCAAGACCATCCGGGACAAGGGGCTCAACCGCGTGGTGGTCGCCGCCTGCACGCCGCGCACGCACGAGCCGCTCTTCAGGGACACGCTGCGCGAAGGGGGCATCAACCAGTACTTCTTCGACATGGCCAACATCCGGGAACACTGCTCCTGGGTCCACGGGAAGCAGAAGGAAGAGGCGACGCAAAAGGCCAAGGACCTCGTGCGCATGTCGGTCGCGCGGACGATCGGCCTGGAACCGCTCCAGGAGTTCGAGCTGCCCGTGACCAAGAGGGCTCTCGTGGTCGGCGGTGGTGTGGCCGGAATGACGAGCGCGCTCGCGCTGGCCGACCAGGGATTCGAAGTCCATGTGGTGGAACGCGACTCGGAGCTCGGGGGCATGGCGCGGCGGCTCCAGACCACCCTCGAAGGCGTGGACGTCCAGGCCTGCCTGAAAGATTTGATCCGCAAGATCTATCGGCATCCGCTCGTGCACGTGTCGCATGCCGCGACGATCAAGGACGTGTCGGGATACGTGGGGAACTTCGTCACCACGGTGGAGTCCGAGGGGCAGGTCAAGACGATCGAGCACGGGGCCGTGATTCTCGCCACCGGAGCGGACGAGCACCGGCCGGCGGAATATCTCTACGGCGCGGACGATCGCGTGTGGACGCAGCTCGAACTCGAGGAGCGGCTCTCGCGGGGCGATGAAGCCATCGCGAATGCGCGCACGCTGGTGATGATCCAGTGCGTCGGCTGCCGCGAGCCGGCCCGGAATTACTGCGCACGCGTCTGCTGCAGTCAGGCGATCAAGAACGCGCTGCGGCTGAAGGCGCGGCGACCAGGGCTCGACATCTACGTGCTCTATCGCGACATGCGGACCTACGGGTTCAAGGAGGACTATTACCTCGCGGCGGCGGACAAGGGCGTGCGCTTCGTGCGCTGGGAGCCTGATGGCGCGCGCCCGGGCGTGAGCGGGGGGCGGCCCGAGGCCGCGGGACGGCCCGCGGTCGAGGCCGCGCTCGACGAGGAGGGCCGGTCAATCCTCAGAGTGACCGTGCCCGAGCCGATCCTGGGTCGGCGGCTCGCGATCGACGCCGACCTCGTGGTGCTGTCCGCGGCGGTCGTTCCCGCCGCCACGACCCCGGAAATCGCCCGACTCTTCAAGGTGCCCGTGAATCCCGACGGGTTTTTCCTCGAAGCGCACGTGAAACTGAGGCCGGTCGACTTCGGCGCGGACGGCGTCTTCCTGTGCGGCGCCAATCACTATCCCAAGCACCTCACCGAGGCGATCAGCCAGGCGTATGGTGCGGCCGGGCGCGTCGCGACCCTTCTCTCACACGACACGGTCGTCGCCACGGGATCCGTGTGCGACGTCGCGGAATCCCGCTGCATCGCGTGCGGAGCGTGCGTGGCGGCCTGCACCTACGGGGCGATCGGCTGGCGCCAGACGCGAGACGGCAAGAAGGCCCAGGTGAATCCGGCGCTCTGCAAGGGGGACGGTCTCTGCTGCTCTAAGTGTCCGACGCAGGCGATCGTGCTCCGGCACTACACCAACGAAGAAATCGTGAACCAGATCGATGCGGCGCTGTCGGAATCGTGGAACGCCGAGCGCACGCGCGACGCGGGTGCGGCGCAGCGCGGGCAGGCGTCGGCGAAACGCGAACAAGCTCCAGCACCAGAGTCGGAGGTCAGGATATGACGGCGATCGGCCACACGCCGAAGATCGTCGCGTTCCTCTGCAACTGGTGAGCGTACTCGGCTGCGGACCTGTCTGGAGTTGCCAGACAAAGCTATGCACCGGAGATACGGATCGTTCGCCTGATGTGCACCGGCCGGGTGGACCTGGCCTTCGTGCTGCGCGCGTTCCAGAAAGGCGCCGACGGGGTGATCATCGGCGGTTGCTGGCTCGGCGAATGCCACTACGTGACCGACGGGAACCACTCGGCGTTGAACATGGTGTCCCTCGCCCGGAGGTTGCTCGAGCACGCCGGGGTCGAGCCGGAAAGGCTCCGGATCGAGTGGATCTCGGCGGCCGAAGGCGCCCGTTTCGCCGAGATCATGAACGACTTCACGGCGCAGCTCGGGAAGCTGGGACCGGTGAGGAACGGCAACGGCGATGACGACCGGCTCGAGTCGAGACTCGAAGCCCTGATCAAGCTCGTCCCCTACATCAAGCTCGTGAAGCTGGAGAAGCTCGCGCTACGGCTCCCGCGCGAAGAGGACTACGTTGCGTTCTACACCCGTGACGAGATCGACGCGCTCCTCCGCGAGGTCGTCTCGTATCACATCGATCCGGAGAAGTGCCAGGCCTGCATGATCTGCGGACGCCGATGCCCGGTCGGCGGGATCGACGGCGGCAAGAACCGGATTCACGTCATCGACCAGGATCGCTGCATCCGGTGCGGGATGTGCCTCGAGGCCTGCCCCACCCGCTTCGACGCCGTCCGGAAGATCGTGGGCGCGGCCGTGCCGCCTCCCCTTCCTGAAGATCAGCGGATCATCGCGAGGAAAGGCAAGCAGGCGGGGCTCGAAGCGCGGTAGAGCCAGGCCCGGTGCCGGCTGGGCAGGGGCTGGACTTGAACCAGCGAGCTTTCGCCACGCCGACATCCAGACGACGACGATCTACACGCGGCTGGCGCCGCAGGATCTGCAGAAGGTCGTGAACCTGTTCGACGAGACGAACGGCGGTGCCGCGCGCTAGGCGGCGCCCGCCCCCCCGCCCGGCGCTCGCCGCCGCAGGAGAGGCGCGGCGAGGAGCGCCTGCCAGCCGAGGAAAAGGACGAGGCCCGCCCACGCCGCGGCGCCCCGAGGGCGCCAGGCGAAGCCCCCGAGGGCCCAGAACGCGAGGGCGAGGCACGCGTAGTGGAGCGCGGCGAGCGCGACGAGCCAGCCCGCCCGCACGCGCCCCGCCTGGGCCAGGTCGGCGCACGCGGCGTACGCGAGGTGGAGCAGCATCCCGCCCCCGACGGCGGCGGCGGTGCCCAGCAGCGCGAGCGGCGCGTAGAGGACGACGAAGAGCGCCTGGCCGCCCGGGCCCGCGCGCGCGGCGAGGAACGCGCTGAGCCAGAGCACGAGCGCGATCGGGACGGAGACGAGCGTGAGCCGCCAGGTCTCGGCTACCGCGGAAAGCGGTTGCGCTTCCAATCGAAGCCGTCCCAGAAGACGTCGATCCGGTCGATGATCCCGTGGAGCTTGTGGCGGCCGTCGGCGTGCGCGGCCCAGAGATCCTCGAGCGACCCGAACTGGGCGAGGTAGGCGAGCCCGTACTCGGCGGGCTCGGCCATCGCCAGCTCGCCCGCCAGGTAGCGCCGGTAGCCCGCGCCCGGGTGGATCCAGAACCCCTCGGAGGTCTCCTCGGTGAAGAGGCGCGGCTCCTGGCCCGCCGGCATCCGGCAGAGGAAGAAGCGCGCGGTGAACCGGATCGGACTCGACCGGGGCGTGATGAAGTGCGAGAAGTACCGGAGCCCGGAGAGGTCGAGGGACCAGCCCTCGCGGGCCACGAGCGCGGCGAGCGGCGCCTCGCCGGCCATGAGCGCGCGCCGGCAGCGCTCGACGCCCGCCGCCACCGGCGCCGCGCGCGCGTCGAGCGGACGGCCCGCCGCGTCGCACGCGAGGAGCACGCCGCTCTCCTCGAGGAGCTCGCGCACGGCCGTCACCCAGAAGGCGAGCGCGGGCGCGCCCGCGTGGCCCGGGAAGATCGCCTCCGCCTCGGGGACGCCGAGCCCGCGGCAGCGCGCGAGCGCCTCGGGCGCGCCGTCCGCGGGGTCCACCTTGCCCCCGGGGAAGGCGTAGAAGCCGCCGAGGAACTTCATGCCCTTGTTGCGGCGGATCATGTAGACCTCGAGCGGCTCGGCCGCGCCCGGCGGCGCCGCGCGCACGAGCACGACCGAGGCCGCGGGCTTCGGCTCGACCGGAGTGCTCATTTGTAGCGGGGTCCGCGAGGCCGGCGTGGACCGTGAGTGGCCCGAGAAAGACGGGCGGGGTCGCTCATCGCAGGGGAGTGTAGCAGCACCGAGCGAGCCCGCCGCTCGCGCGTCAGGCGGCTACCCCTGCCGGTCTCGTCTCCGCGGAGGAACCAGCCCGCGGAGCCGCACGGCCTCGCGCTCATAGAAACGCACAAGGTCATCCCAGTCGAGCGCGGCGATCATGTACCTGCTCAAGAGGGCGGCGACTCCCGAGAGGTCGCGTGCGTCGTCGAAATAGGTGGCCAGCACGAGGGGCGTGAGGCCGGGGTCCTTCTCCGGAACGAGTCGGACCAGATCGTCGAGCGCATACGGTCCCGACCGTACGATCTCGTACAGGTCCACGTAGTCCTTCGGCTCCCTCCGGCCGAGCGCCGTGAGCCTGTTGACGGCGATCGCCAGGACGCCATCGACGAACACGCCATCGTGACGCTCCGGTGCGACGAGGTACCGAGGCGTGTCGAACACGAATTCTATCTTCGTCAGCGGACGCTCGCCCCGGTCTCCAGCCAGCAGATACTGCACGTGATCGCCTCGCCGCACCGAGCTCTCGATGTGGAGGCTGCTTCGAGTCAACGCGCGCTCGAGCTGCTCCCGGTGGGCCGAGGGTTCGAGGTTCGAGCGGTCGCGCGTGAAGAAATCGAGATCGTCGGAATACCGGTGGTACAGGTAGTACGCCGCCAGGGCGGTGCCGCCGGACAGATAGAAGGGATCCGGCTCCTGCTGCGACTCGAAGAACGCCTCGAGGAAACGGCGCTGGGTGTCGGTGAGGACGCTAATCGGCGCGGCTCCAGTGGCGGGCCCAGGCCTCCCACTTACGCCGTGTCCGCTCGTCGAGGTGGCCGAGCCCGGGGAGCGCGTCCAGGATGTCCTCCGGCGTCAGAAGTTCCCGGACGCGGGATTCGGGAGCGTCCTTCAGCAGACGGCCGATCGCCCACACGCGTTCCGGGGTGTTCTTCTGCTCGAGGATGCCTTCCAGCTCGGCGCGGCTGATCCGCTGATCCCAGATCCAGTCCTCCCGGTCCTGGCGCGCGGCGGACTTCCTCCATTCCTCCAGGCTGGCCAGTACCGTCTGAGCCCAGCGGACGACCTTCGGATCCGGATCCGACGCAAGCTCCTGGGCGAGCCGCATCCTTTCGACGATCAAAGGCACCGCGCCTGACCATGAGCCGGACAGCGCCCGGCTCGCGAGCCTCGCACCCAGCCGCTGGTCCTCCCCCCAGCGGACGAGAAGCTCGCGGGCCAGCCTCCAGAAGCCGTCCTTCTCGGCGTCCAGCACCTCCGCGACGACGCGGGCGCCCTCGATGCCCCTCCGTTCGGCGAACGCGAGCAGCGTCGGCATATCCTCGTCCGGACGGAGCTCTTTCGAGAGCGCCCAGTCAAGCCAGTAGGGTGCATCCGGGCCGAGGCTGAATTCGAGCAGCACCTCGAGCAGCCCCTGGCGCTCCTTGCGCAGAAGCGTGTTCCAGGTCAGCGCCAGGTCGTTCGACAGCCGGGACCGGCTTTGTCCTCCGGAGATCCTCTCCCCCAACACTCGCGTGAACAGGGTCAGCAGGCTCTTGGAATCGCGCTCGCCGAGCTTTGCCGCGAGTGCGTCCCAGCCCCAATCCCGTGCTCGCTCCTCGGCGGGCACGCAGCTCTCGAGGAGGCTCCAGCCGAGTTCCTCCAGTCCCGGGCTCACCTGGGCGCCGCGCACGAGTCGGAGCCAGATGGCGCGCAGCAACGCCGATCGCGTCTCGGGCGTGTGATCATCGATCGAAGTGATCAGCGCCTCGGCGTCGGGGGCGCTGAGACGATCCCAGGCCAGGCCGAACGCGGTCTGGCGCGCCAGCTCCGGTTGCGGAATCCCGCGATGCTCGGCGATCCGCCTCACGCGCCGGACGGTCTCGTGCGAGGCCGGTAGGTACCCGGTGGCGGCGAGAGTTCCTGCCGAGAGGTCGGGGCGCGACGCGATCAGCTCGTCGAGCGCACTTCCCGCCCGGTCGGGCTCGGCCTCGTGCCAGCCCTGGAAGTAGGCGGCCACGGCCTGCGCCCAGAACTGGTCGCCGGGCTTGCCGAGGAGCGGACCAAGGAGCCCCTCGCCCCGGTCCAGTCTCCCCAGGTCGCGGAACAGGGACGAGCGATGCTCGGCGTCTTCGCTGGTGAGCCAGGACAGATGCTCCTGGAACGCCTGAGGGGCAGCCGCGAGCTGCCGGGCCAGCGCCTGGATCTCGCTGACTGCCCGCTCCTCATCCTGCGAATCGACCTCGCGCGCCCAGGTTCGTGGCCCGACCCAGTACCAGAGCCGATCCTTCAAGGTCCTGGCCCTGAGATCGTCGAGGAGCGCCCGCGCGCGACCCAGGGCCACCGCCACACTGTCGAGCGGGTTCGCCTCGGCCCGCTCGCGAAGGTCCTCTACGATCAATTCCAGGCTGGACACGATGCGGGAACGCGAGCGAGCCGATCCGGCGTCCCGCCCCGCGCGCTCGAGAGCGTCGAACGCCTTGCCGCCGAGGGCGTGGAATCCCTCGGGCAAGAGGGAGAGGCGAACGAAAGCTCCCACCACTTCGTCGAGCGCCGCGACGGCCTCCTTCCGCACAGCGGCGTCGGGGTCGGCGATGAGCCGGTCGAGAATCGCGAGGATTCCTTCGCCGTAGCAGCGTACCTCCTCCCAGGTTCCGGGGCGCGCCGGCCCTTCCGGGACAGCGGCGCCTTTCGCGTGATGCAGAGCGATCCAGGGGTGCTCGCTGAAGGCGGCGCCGCAGGCCTCCGCGACGATGGCCCTCCTGGCGGCCGAGCCGGACGCCCCTCCTTCTTCGAGGATCTCCCGCCGCACCGGCAGCGGCGCAGGGACTTCCGGATGATTCCAGTGGAAGAGCGAGACGAAGGTTCCCCGGGCGTTGTTGCCCCAGTCCTCGTTTTCCGCCTCGGCGAGGGCCAGCAGCAATCGGGCTGTCCCGCTGAACGTCCGTGAGCCGAGGGCCAGCTCGTCCAGGGCGAACACCACCGACTGGCGGAAGTCGCCGGTCACGCGCCCGCGGAGCTCCTCGGCCGAGAGGGGTCCGAGCAGCCGTTCGAGGCACCGGAGAGCTTCCCTGGGAGCCGCGGGGACGAGGGCCTCGAATCGCCGCGCGCTCCTTTCCAGCGAGTCGAGGTCCCGGAACGAGCCCCCGACCTCGAGGATGTTTGCGATGGTCCTTCTCGACGTGTCGCCGGGCAGAGACCGGAGACGTTCGAGGAACCGCATGAACGCGCTGTCGGTCAGTCCTCGCCTCAACTCGGCGACGGTTCTCCTCGGATCCGCCAGGGCCCGCGAAGCGACCTCCTCGGCCAGGCGTGGCGGGATGACCTCGACGAACGGACCGCGGCGCCTCACGAGCCCGCGATCCTCCAGCTCGCTCCGCACCAGTGCGAACGTGCCCGGCGCGATGCCGAGGGCCCCGGACACGTCATCGATCTCATGCGCCACGTCGCCCTCCACCCCGACGGCTGACAGGAGAGAGGCGGCGGCGAGCGCCTCTCGGGCCTTGGGGCTGAGCCCCTGCGTGTACCGATCGTGGAGAAAGTCGCCGAGGCGGCGCTGGACGCCATCGGGATCGGGCGCGGGCGAGATCGCCCCGTCCCTGAGGAGCGCCGCAACGTGGACGAGCAGGCCGGGAAGGCTTCCAGCGGTCTCGATGACCCAGGACTCCTGGAGTGGGGCCATGTGACCCAGGACGTTCCTGACGAGCTTCGCCGCGGCGTCGTACGGCAGGCGGTCCACCACGATCCTCCCGCGCTCGACTCCGGAGGCTTCCCGCACGCCCCCCGTGGAGATCCCGATCGTCTTCAGCCGCTGTCGCGAGCGCGCGCGGTCCCGGACGTCTCTCAGCGCGGCGGGCGTGCAGCCGTCCACCACGAGAATTCCCGGAGATGTGTCGGAGTCCAGCTCGCGAACCACGTCGAGCGTTGCGGCCTCGGGCTCTGAAGCCCAGATGACGGAGGCGCCCCACTTCTCGAGTGCCTCGATCACCAGGCGCGTCCTGCCGGAATACCGGGGTCCAACGAGCTCCAGATACCTGGCGCCCGGGTCGCCTGCGAAGCTCTCGATCGCGCGCCGCTCGTCCTCGCGGTCGACGAAGTCCGGCCAGCCGACGCTTTCGTAGGCGGCGCGCAGCTCGGACTCCGCGGTGTCGAGGGTGCAGAGTCCGCTCTCCGAGAAGAAGACGTGCCGGAGGCGCGGCGTCGCGTTGAGGGCCAGGGCGACCTCCGCCGCGCCCCACACGACGACGACCTTGCTGGCCAGCGGTGGATGGGCTTCCATCAATGCCTCGCGCAGCCGTCTCCCGTGTTCGAGCGAGAGGCTCAAGTTCGTCATGAGGACGTACCTGTCGGCTGCGGGAGGCGTGCGCCTCACCTCTTGCCGCAACTTCTGCACGATGCCGTTGACGAGAGCCCCGAGCGCGGCGGCCGCTGGGTCTCGATACTTGAACTGGTAGACCGACGTGCCCGGGCCGACGAGGCCGCCAGCCTCCGCGATATCCAGGCCAACGGTTGCCGTGTAGCTGGCGTCCACCCCACCGTCGGGGACGTTGACCCGCTCGGAGATGCGGGGAAGGGTGAAGAAGCCCGCACGTTCGGCGAGCGCTGCGCCGATCAACGCCCCGCACAGCCGCACGAAGCCGACCGCACGGTCGGCGCCGGGCAGACGCTCGACGTCGACGGCTGTGACCGGTTGACCGAAAATCGCTTTGCGCATGCCGACTTGAGGATACCACCCGCAGGCCGCGGAGTCCGCGCCTCACGAGCGTCACCCCCGAGGTCGGATGAGACTGGATGCCCTTACGGGACGCGCGGACAGGGGGGTCTGGGGGGATGCGCCTCGCATCCCCCCAGCTTCATAGACTGATCAGCTGGGCGACCCGCTCGCGGTGGTACGTCGCGTCGCCGAAAGTGAACTCCGACGACTTCGCGCGCTTGAAGTAGAGGTGCAGGTCGTGCTCCCACGTGAAGCCGATGCCGCCGTGGAGCTGGATGCCGGTGCCCGCCACCTTCCGGTAGGCGTCCGAGACGTACGCCTTGGCCATCGACGCCGCGAGCCCGGCCTCGGGAGCGTTCTCGTCCACCGCCCACGCCGCGTAGTACGTGAGCGACTTCGCGTTCTCGACGTCCACGAGCATGTCCGCGGCCTTGTGCTTGACGCCCTGGTAGGTGCCGATCGGCTTGCCGAAGGCGATGCGGATCTTCGCGTACTCCGTCGTCATCTCGAGGACCTTCTGGGCGCCGCCGCACATCTCCGCGCAGAGTGCGACCGTGGCGCGCTGGAGCACGCGCGCGAGCGCGGGCCAGGCGGCGTCCCGGGCGCCGAGCAGCGCGCCCGCGTCCACGGGCGCGTCCGTGAAGGTCACCTCGCAGAGCTTGCGCGTCTGGTCCATCGTCGGCAGGAGCGTGACGCTCGTGCCCGGGGCCCCCCGCGGGACGAGGAAGAGGCTCACGCCGTCCTCCGGGCTCGTGGCCTCGGCCGTGCGCGCGGCGACGACGAGCACGTCGGCCAGGTGGGCGTCGAGGACGAAGAGCTTGGTGCCGTTCAGGACGAAGCCCGGCCGGCCCGCGCGCGCGGCCAGCGTGACGCCCGCGGCGTCCCAGCGCGCGTTCGGCTCGGTGAGCGCGAGCGCGGCCCGCGCCCCGCCCGCCGCGATCCTGCCGAGCCACTCCTTCTTCTGCGCGGGCGAGCCCGCCTCGAGGATCGCGAGGCCGCCGAGCACCACGGTGGAGAAGAACGGCCCCGGCATCACGCAGCGGCCCATCTCCTCCATCAGCACCGTCAGGTCCACGAAGCCGAGGCCGGTGCCCCCGAACTCCTCGGGGTAGACGAGGCCGAGCCAGCCCTGCTCGGCGAGCCTGGCCCAGAACGCGTCGGTCACGCCCGCGGGCTCCTCCATCCGCGCGCGGACGAACGTCGAGGGGCACTCGTTCTCGAGGAACTTCCGCGCGGTCGTGCGGAGCAGCTCCTGCTCCTGGCTGAACCCGAAGTCCATGGCGGCTAGTCCTTTGGCAGGCCGAGCACGCGCTCGGCGATGATGTTCTTTTGGACCTCCGTCGTGCCGCCCTCGATCGAGTTGGCGCGCGAGCGGAGGAAGGAGTGCACCCACGCGCCGCCCTCGACGGCCCACTCGGAGCCTCGCCGGAGCTGCGCGTACGGCCCCTGGATCTCCATCGCGAGCTCCTGGAGCCGCTGGTTCGTGTCCACCCACGTGATCTTGCCGGCCGACGCCTCCGGACCCGGCATCTCCCCGCGGAGCAGGCGCGTGAGCGCGCGCGCGCCCGTGTACTTCAGGCACTCGGTGTCGATCCAGAGCTGGGCGAGCTTCTGGCGCGTCACCGGCGACGTCGTGACGGCGCGCCCCGTCTTCTCCACGCGGCGCGCCATCTCGATGAGGGCGTCGAGCGCGATGCGCAGCCGCACCTGGAGGCCGAAGCCGAGCGTGAGGCGCTCGTACATGAGCGTGGTCATCCCGACGCGCCAGCCGTTGTTGACGCCGCCGAGCGCCTGCGACTCGTGCACGCGCACGTTGTCGAAGAAGACCTCGTTGAACTCGGCGTCCCCGGTGAGCTGCCGGAGCGGCTTGATCGTGATGCCGGGCAGCTTCATGTCGAGCAGGAAGTACGTGATGCCCTTGTGCCTGGGCAGGGCGGGATCGGTGCGGGCGAGCAGCATCATCCAGTCGGCGAACTGCGCGAACGAGGTCCAGACCTTCTGGCCGTTGAGCACCCAGTGCGCGCCGTCCTTCACGGCGCGCGTCTGGAGCGCGGCGAGGTCCGTGCCCGCGTTCGGCTCCGAGTAGCCCTGGCACCAGATCTCCTCGCAGGAGAGGATCCTGGCCGGGTAGCGCCGCTTCTGCTCCTCGGTGCCGTACGCGATGATCGTCGGGCCCGCCATGCCGATGCCGAGCACGTTCAGGACCGGGGGCGCCTTCGCGAGGGCGATCTCCTCCTGGAGGATGATCTCCTCCATGAACGTGAGGCCGCGGCCGCCGTATTCCTTGGGCCACGTGAGGCCGAGGAAGCCGGCGTCGTAGAGCGCCCGCTGCCAGCGCCGCAGGAGCTCGTACGCCTCCGCGCGCGGGATCTCCGAGCCGGCGACCGCCTGCCGGGCCCACTCCTCCGGGATGTTGGCCCGGAGCCAGGCCCGGACGGTCTCGCGGAACGCCTGCTGCTCTGGGGTCAGCGTGAAGTCCATGTGCCCTCCCGGATGGGGATCGCCCCCAAGGCGACTGAACGGTGGTTCATTCTAGGAACCGCGCCGCCGGGAAGTCAAGGGCTATACTGCCGTTTCGTGATCGCGATCTCCCCGGCGCGGCTGCGCGCGCGCCTCGAGGCGCTCGCGCGCTTCGGCGCCCTGCCGGGCGGCGGCGTGACGCGCCCGTGCTGGTCGCCCCCGCACGAGGCGGCGCGGGCCTGGCTCCTCGGGGAGCTGCGGGCGGCCTCCCTCCAGGCGTGGGTGGACCCGGCCGGGAACGTCTTCGGCGCGACGGGCCCGCCGGGGCTCGGCGCCGACCGCCCCGTCGTCCTGACCGGCTCGCACATCGACACCGTGCCCGAGGGCGGCATCCTCGACGGGGCGCTCGGCGTCCTCGCGGGGCTCGAGTGCCTCGAGGCCCTGCGCGAGGCGGGCGCCGCCCCCCGGCTGCCGCTCGCCGTCGCCGCCTGGAGCGACGAGGAGGGGCGCTACGGGAGCCTCTTCGGCTCGCGCGCGTTCACGGGCCGGCTCGACGTCGAGAGGATCCCGGAGATGGCCGCGGCGGACGGCGAGCGGCTGGTGGACGCGATGGCGCGCGCCGGCTTCGACGCACGCCGGGCGCCCGAGGCGCGGGCGCCGGCGGGCGCGGTGGCCGCGTACGTCGAGCTCCACATCGAGCAGGGGCCGCGCCTGGAGGAGGCCGGCATCCCGATCGGCGTCGTGGACTCGATCGTCGGCGTGCGCCGCGCGCGCGTGGTCTTCACCGGCCAGGCCGACCACGCCGGCACCACCCCGATGGACCGGCGCCGCGACGGCTTCCTGGCCGCGGCCGAGTACGCGCTCCGGGCGCGCGACCTCGTGGTCCGGCGGGGCGGCGGGCGCAGCGTGACCAACGTCGGCGTCGTCCACGTGCACCCGGGCGTGAGCAACATCGTGCCCGCCCGCGCCGAGCTCGTGCACGAGATGCGGAGCCCGGACGCGGACGTCCTGGCGGGCCTCGCGGCCCGGTGCGAGTCGCTCGCCCGGCGCGTCGCCCGGCGTCGCGGGGTCGGGGTCGAGGTGCAGCCCATGTCGGCGACGGCGCCCGCCGCCTGCGCCCCGCGCGTCATGGCCGCGATCGAGGCGGCGTGCGCGACGGCCGGGCTCGCCTCCACGCGCCTGCACTCCGCGGCGGGCCACGACGCCCAGAACCTCGCCGCGGTCACCGACGCGGGGATGATCTTCATCCCCTCCCGGGGCGGCCGGAGCCACCGCGTGGACGAGATGAGCGACTGGGAGGCGATCGGCCGCGGCGCCGGCGTCCTGCTCGGGACGCTGCTCGCGCTCGCGCGCTAGCCTTCCGCTTGCGCCGCGGCGCGGCATCCGGTACTTTCGAGCTTTGTGAATCGAGAGACAAGCGGCCGGCCCTCGGTGCGCCCGGCGCTCCCCCTGCTCGCCGCGACGCTCGGCGGGTGCGCGTGGGACGGGCCGATGAGCACGGTCGTCGCGCGCTCGGACTTCGCGCGCGACATCCTCGAGGTCTACGGCATCGTCACGTGGGCCACCGTCGTGATCGCGCTGGTCGTCTTCGTCGCGCTCGGCTGGATCCTGCTGCGCTTCCGCGAGAAGCCGGGCGCGCCGCTCCCCGCCCAGACGCACGGCCACACGCTGCTCGAGATCGCGTGGACGGTCGCGCCCGCGCTCGCGCTGCTGGTCATCGCGATCCCGACGATCCAGGTGATCTTCCGCACCCAGGCGGCGCCGGCGGCGCAGGCGCTCGACGTGACGGTGCGCGGCCGGCAGTGGTGGTGGGAGTTCCGCTACCCCTCGCTCGGCGTCGTCACCGCCAACGAGCTGCACCTGCCGGCGGGACGGCCGGTGGCGCTCAGCCTCGAGGGCCCCGACGTGATCCACAGCTTCTGGGTGCCGCAGCTCGGGGGCAAGCGCGACGTGATCCCCGGCCGCGTGAACCGGCTCACGCTCGTCCCCGAGCGGCCGGGCGAGTACTGGGGCCAGTGCGCGGAGTTCTGCGGCGCCTCGCACGCGAACATGGGCCTGCGCGTCTTCGTCGACACCCCCGAGGAGTTCGCGCGCTGGCTCGCGGCCCAGCGCGCGACGCCCGCCGAGCCCACGGGGCTCGCGGCGGAGGGCAAGGCGATCTACGCGCGGAGCGCCTGCGTCGGCTGCCACACGGTCCGCGGCGTCTCGGCGGGCGTCCTCGGGCCCGACCTCACGACGTTCGGCAGCCGCACGACGCTCGGGGCGGGCCTGCGCCCCAACACGCTCGACAACCTCACCGCGTGGATCCGGGACCCGGCGGCGATCAAGCCCGGCGTGAAGATGCCGGCGCTCGGTCTCGGCGAGGCCGAGGCCCGGGCCGTGGCCGCCTATCTCGCGGGGCTCAAGTGAGCGAAGCGCCGCGCGGGGTGTGGGGCTGGGTCACGACCGTCGACCACAAACGGATCGGCATCCTGTACGGCGCCTCCGCGTTCGCCTTCCTGCTGCTGGGCGGCGTCGAGGCGCTCCTGATCCGGCTCCAGCTCGCGGGCCCCGGCCAGACGGTCGTCAGCGCGCAGACGTTCAACGCGCTGTTCACGATGCACGGCACCACGATGGTCTTCCTCGCGGTCATGCCGGCGAACGCGGCGTTCTTCAACTACATCGTGCCGCTCATGCTCGGCGCGCGTGACGTCGCGTTCCCGCGGCTCAACGCGCTGAGCTACTGGATCTTCCTCTTCGGCGCCCTGTTCCTCAACGCGAGCTTCCTGGTCGGCGCCCCGCCCGACGCGGGCTGGTTCGGCTACGCGAACCTCACCTCGAGGCAGTTCTCGCCGGGGATGGGCATCGACTTCTGGCTGCTGAGCCTGCAGGTGCTCGGCGTCTCGTCGATGATCGCCGCCGTGAACTTCATCGTGACGATCCTCGGGATGCGCGCGCCGGGCATGACGCTCATGCGCATGCCGGTGTTCGTCTGGATGACGCTGGTCGTCCAGTTCCTGATCGTGCTCGCCTTCCCGCCGGTCACGGTCGGCCTGATCTTCCTGATGTTCGACCGGTTCTTCGGCACCCACTTCTACGACGTCGCGGCCGGCGGCGACCTCCACCTCTGGCAGCACCTGTTCTGGATCTTCGGGCACCCGGAGGTCTACATCCTGATCCTGCCGGCCTTCGGGATCGTCTCCGAGGTCCTGCCGACGTTCGCGCGCAAGCCGCTGTTCGGCGCGCCCGTCGTCATCTACTCGGGCGTCCTCATCGGCTTCTTCGGCTTCGGCGTCTGGAGCCACCACATGTTCGCCGCGGGCATGGGCCCGGTCGCCGACGCCGCCTTCGCGATCGGCACCATGCTCATCGCGATCCCGACGGGCGTCAAGATCTTCAACTGGCTCGCGACGCTCTGGGGCGGCGCGCTCCGCACGACGACCGCGATGCACTTCGCCCTCGGCCTCGTCGGGCTCTTCACGATCGGGGGACTGTCGGGCATCATGCACGCCTCGCCGCCGGTCGACCTCCAGCAGACGGACACGTACTTCGTCGTCGCGCACCTCCACTACGTGCTGATCGGCGGGAGCCTCTTCGGCCTCTTCGCGGGCGTCTACTACTGGTGGCCGAAGATCACCGGCCGCCTCCTCGACGAGCGGCTCGGGAAGCTCGGCTTCTGGCTCTCGTTCGTCGCCTTCAACGTCACGTTCTTCCCGCAGCACTATCTCGGCGCGGTGGGCATGCCCCGGCGCATCTACACGTACGCCGCCGGCACGGGCTGGGGGTTCTGGAACCTCGTCTCCACCGTCGGCGCGTTCGGGATCGGGCTCGGCGTGCTCGTGTTCCTGGCGAACGCCTGGCGCAGCCTGCGCGCGGGCGCGCCCGCGCCGGCCGACCCCTGGGACGGGCGCACGCTCGAGTGGCGGACCTCCTCGCCCCCGCCGGTCCACGACTTCGACGAGCTCCCGGCCGTCTCCGGCCGCGACCCGTTCTGGCGCGAGAAGTACGGCCCGCGCCGCGAGGCGCCGCCGGCGCCCGCGCACGAGCCCGTCCACCTGCCGGCGCCGAGCCACTGGCCGGTCGTGGTCGGTCTCGGCATCGCGATCCTGGCGGTCGGCGCGCTGACGCACCTGGCGGTCGTCGCGCTCGGGGCGCTCGTGACGGTGGTCGGCGTGTTCCGCTTCGCCCTCGAGCACCATCGGACCGCGGCGCACGCGCACCAGATCGGCGGCCTCGGCGTCGACCACCGCAAGGTCGGGATGTGGGTGTTCCTCGGCTCGGAGTGCTTCTTCTTCGGCACCCTGCTCGCGACGTACCTCGCCTACAAGGGCCGGAGCGTCGTGGGCCCGTACCCGCACGAGATCCTGAACATCCCGGTCACGACCCTCTCGACCTTCGATCTCCTCATGTCGAGCCTCTTGATGGTGCTGGCGCTCGCGGCGGTCCAGCGCGGCGACCACCGCCAGGCGCGGCTCTGGCTCTTCGGCACCGCCTTCTTCGGGCTGATCTTCCTCGGTTTCCAGGCCTGGGAGTTCACCTCGTTCGTCCGGGAGGGGCTCACGCTCCAGCAGAACCTGTTCGGCTCGACGTTCTTCGTGCTGACGGGCTTCCACGGCGGCCACGTGAGCGTCGGCGTGATCTGGCTCCTCTCGCTGGGGGTCCTCGAGCTGCGCGGCAAGCTCGGGCCCGCCGACGCGATCAAGGTCGAGGTCGCGGGGCTCTACTGGCACTTCGTCGACATCGTCTGGATCGCGATCTTCACGCTCCTCTATCTCGTCCCGTGAGGGCCCCGGACACGATGGGCGAGCCACACGCGCACGGCGAGCACGCGACGATCGGCACCTACGTCAAGGTGGCGGTCATCCTGACGGTCGTCACCGCGCTCGAGTTCTCCGCCATCTACATCCGCGCGCTCACGCCGATCCTGGTCCCGCTCCTGCTCGTGCTCTCGCTGGGCAAGTTCGCGCTGGTCATCCTCTTCTTCATGCACCTCCGGTACGACACGCGCGCGCTCTCCGCGCTGTTCGTGGGCCCGCTCGTGCTGGCGACGGGTATCGTGATCGCGCTGATGACGCTGGGCGGCGCCTTCCTGATCTTCGGGCGATGAGCGGATTCGCCTGGACCGGGGGCGAGATCCACGCCGACGTCGTCCTCGGCACCGGGGCGCTCGCGCTCGTGTACGCGCTCGCCTGGGCGCGCGGGGCGCGCGGCCGGCGGGCGGAGGCGGCGTGCTTCCTCGGCGGGCTCGCGGTGCTGCTGCTCGCGCTGAACGGCCCGCTCCACGACCTGAGCGACTCCTACCTGTTCAGCGCGCACATGGTCCAGCACCTGCTCCTGACGCTCTTCGTCGCGCCGCTGCTGCTCGCCGGCGCGCCGGGCGTCATGCTCGACGGACTGCTGGCGCGGCTCGGCCGGGCCGGGCGCGCGGCGGCACGGACGGCGACGCGGCCGGTGCCGGCGCTCGCGCTCTACACGGTGGCGCTGGTCGGCTGGCACCTGCCGGGCCCGTACGGCGCGGCGCTCGGGACGCACGCCTGGCACGTCGTGGAGCACCTGGCGCTCCTGGCCACCGCGATCCTCGCGTGGTGGCCGGTCCTCGGGGCCTCGACGCTGGCCCCGCGGCTGCACCCGGGGGCGCAGATCCTCTACCTGTTCGCCTTCGGGATCCCCATGACCGTCGTCGCCGCGATGATCACGGGGGCCGAGGGCGTGCTCTATCCCGCCTACGGCGCGGCCCCGCGCCTGTTCGGGCTCTCACCGCTCGAGGATCAGCGCCTGGGCGGCCTGATCATGTGGGTCCCGGCCGGACTGATCCCGCTGATCGCGTTCTCGATCGTCTTCTTCCGGTGGGCCGCCGCCGAGGCCGACGAGGAAGCACCGCCTCTCGGCAAACCCCTGCTATGATGGCTCGTCCATGAACATCTGCGTGGTCGGCACCGGCTACGTCGGGCTCGTGACGGGCGCGGTCTTCGCGGACCTCGGCAACGAGGTCGTCTGCGTGGACAACGTCGCGGAGAAGATCGACGCCCTGCGCCGGGGACGCATGCCGATCTACGAGCCCGGGCTCGAGGAGGTCGTCGCGCGCAACGTCGCCGACGGCCGCCTCAGCTTCACCACCGACCTCGACGCCGCCGTCCGCCACTCGGTCATCGTGTTCATCACGGTCGGCACGCCGCCCAAGGAGGGCGGACAGACCGACCTCTCCGCGGTCGAGGCGGTCGCCCGGCAGATCGGCCGCGCCATGGAGCGCTACACGGTCGTCGTCAACAAGTCCACGGTGCCCGTCGGCACGGGCGAGTTCGTCCGCGAGGTCATCGAGCGCAACCAGAAGACGCGCGTGCCCTTCGACGTCGTGTCCAACCCCGAGTTCCTCCGGGAGGGCTCGGCGATCGAGGACACGCTGCGCCCCGACCGGATCGTCATCGGCGCGCCGACCCAGCAGGTCGCGATGACCCTGCTCGAGCTGTACGCGCCGCTCGAGCGCCCGATGATCATCACCGACGTGCCCTCGGCGGAGATGATCAAGTACGCGTCCAACGCCTTCCTGGCGGCGAAGATCTCCTTCATGAACTCGATCGCGAACATCTGCGAGCTGGCCGGCGCGGACGTGACGCAGGTGATGAAGGGCATGGGGCTCGACCCGCGGATCGGCGGCGCCTTCCTGCAGGCCGGTCTCGGCTACGGCGGGAGCTGTTTCCCGAAGGACACCGAGTCGCTCGTCCACACCGCGGGGGTGCTCGGCTACGACTTCGCCCTGCTCCGGGCGGTCGTCGAGACCAACGCCGATCGCGCGCCGCACTTCGTCCGCGCGATCGAGAAGGCGCTCGCGCCGCTCGACGACAAGCGGATCGCCGTGCTCGGGCTCGCCTTCAAGCCGAACACCGACGACATGCGCGAGGCGAAGTCGATCGAGGTCATCCGCCGCCTGCTCGAGCTCGGCGCGACGGTGCGCGCCTACGATCCGGTGGCGACGGAGAACGCGCGGACGGTGCTGCCCGCGGCGGTCGTCTACTGCGAGTCGCCGTACGACGCGGCCGCGGAGGCCGACGCCGTCGCGCTCGTCACCGAGTGGAACGAGTTCAAGTTCCTCAACCTCGAGCGGCTGCGCGCGGTGATGCGGCGTCCCATCGTCTTCGACGGGCGGAACCTCTGGGAGCCC
>Ga0154364_1251_pt1 | contig 26401 bp, 24 predicted proteins | sample RifGroA2_FD_115892 | JGI IMG/M metagenome (GOLD analysis project Ga0154364, IMG submission 115892) | Candidatus Rokubacteria bacterium GWA2_73_35 | reverse complement strand
ACGCGCGAGGCCCGCGACACGCTGCTGCGCTACGACTATCCCGGCAACGTCCGCGAGCTGGAGAACCTGATGGAGCGCGCCGTCGTGCTCACCCGCGACGAGGTGATCGGGCGCGCGGACCTCCCGCTCAGCGTGCGCGACGCCGAGCCCGAGAGCGGCGAGGCCACGGGGCTGCCCGCCGCCGTGGAGGGGCTCGAGCGCCGGATGATCCGCGACGCGCTCGCGCGCGCGGACGGCGTGCAGACCCGCGCCGCGGAGCTGCTCGGGATCAGCGAGCGGGTCCTGCGCTACAAGCTCCGCAAGTACGGTCTCGCCGGCGGCTGAGGAGCCGCAGACTCGCGCACCGGGACGCTGGAGGAGTGCCTTCGCCTCGGTGTGCCGGCCGTTTTGACTAGCCCATCGTCCTCAGCATTCTCTTCTTGCTGGCGCGCTGCGCGGCGCGTAGGCTCCGGGGTGGCCTGGAGCCGGACACGGAGGACGTCATGTCGAGACCGCTCGCTCTCCCGCTCGCAGCCCTCGCCATCCTCGCGCTGCTGGCACCGCCCGCCCTCGCCCAGGCGCCCACGCCCAGGGTCAAGATCAGCGGGATCATCGACTTCGAGGCGTCGGTCAGCCAGAACTGGTCGGACGTCGACGTCACCAACGCCCGGGACACGCTCGGGTACACGCGCGAGCGCGCGCGGGTGTTCGTCCTCGGCGAGGTCGGCAAGAGCAAGATGGAGTGGGCGATCGAGCTCGACTTCAACAACGGCCAGAGCTCGGTCGCGGCCCCCGGCAACTCGTCCTCGTTCGACCTCGACACGGACGTGGCCGGGTTCACCGAGACGAAGTGGCTGTACGTCGAGACCCCGCTGACGGGCGCGGGCTCGATCCTGCCGTTCGTCCCGGTCGTGTCCATCATCCGGGCGGGCGCCCAGCCGGCGCGGGGCCTGGAATACAAGTCGGGCATCCTGTTTACCGGCGACTTCCCGGGGGTGGCGGTCGAGACGGCCTGGGCGGCGAACGTGAAGAGCACCCTCGTGTACGCCCAGATCCGCGAGGCGCTCTTCCGCACGATCTCGACGACGACCCGGCAGGCCGAGTCCTGGGCGGCCCTCGCGAGCCTCGAGGTCGCGCCCTACAAGGGCTTCACCCTCAAGCCCGTGTACGCCTACGCGGAGTTCGACGGCGGCAACACCGGCGGCGGCAACCTGGGCATCGAGCCCAAGGGCGGCTTCGACTCGAACGTGGCCGGGACCGCGGCCAGCCACACGACCCGGCGCCACACGCTCGGCGTCGAGGCGAAGTGGGCGGTCGGCGGCTTCCGGCTCGAGCCCTCGGGGTTCTGGCAGGCCGGCGAGCAGAGCATCGCGCCCGTCCGCGTGAACGGCAAGGTCAAGAACAACGTCGACATCCGGTCGTGGATCTTCGACGCGCTCGCCGGCTACCGGCTCGGGCCGCTCGACCTCTCGACGCGGTTCATGTACACGCCGGGCCAGGAGGCGCAGCACATCGTCCAGAACGGCTCGGACATCGTCTACTACCAGCCGCTCCACAACGCGACCAGCTACATGGCCGGCTGGGGCGAGATCCAGACCGACCAGATCGGCTACAACAACGCCCTCCTCAACGGCTGCCGCGGGTGCGTCCTCAAGCAGAACCCGAGCTTCGACAAGTACGGGCGCATCTTCTGGGCGGTCAAGGGCGACTACCAGTTCACGCCCGCGCTCAACGTCTACGCGATCCTCAACGTGAGCTGGACGGACACCGACGTGGACCGGAACGGCATCGTCGGCACGACCGGCGTGATCCCGGAGGTCGGCAAGAACACCCGGGGCGAGAACGACTACCTCGGCACCGAGCTGAACCTCGGCACGACGTGGCGGTTCGCGCCGAACACCGCGCTCGACCTCGTGTGGGCGTACATGTGGACCGGCTCGGCCCTGGACCAGGCGACCAACGCCGCCAACCAGGCCGCGGGCGTGGTCAACGACGCCAAGGACATCTACAAGGCCGTCGCCCGGATCCGCTTCACGTTCTAGGCGGCCCTGCGGCGCCGCGGCGGCGCCGCAGACGCGCCGTTGACATCCGCCCGCCGGCGCTCTCACCATGCCGGCGTGAAGCCCCTCCTGTCCTGGGCCGCCGTCCTGCTCGCCGCCTTCGTCGCGTGGAGCCTGCTCGCCTTCTGGCTCGCCGTGCGGCCGCCCCGGATCGCGATCCCGCTCCGCCCCGCGGACGTCGGCCTCCGGGTGGAGGACGTCACGATCGCGACCGACGACGGGCTCCGCCTCGCCGCGTGGCTCGTCCCGCGGCCGGGCGCCCCGGCGGTGGTCCTCCTGCACGGCTACCCCGCGGAGAAGGCCGACATGCTCCCGCTGGCCGCGGCACTCGCCCGCGACTTCGCGGTGCTCCTGCCCGACCTCCGCTCCTTCGGCGCGAGCGAGGGCCGGGCCACGACGCTCGGCTTCCGTGAGCGCGGCGACCTCCGGCGCGCGATCGACCTGCTCGCGGCGCGCGGCCACGCGGTCGTGGGCGTCTTCGGCTTCTCGCTCGGCGGCGCGGTTGCGCTCCTGACCGCCGCGGAGGATGCCCGCATCCGCGCCGTGGCGGCGTACGCGCCCTTCGCCGACCTCCGCATGCTCGGCCACGACCTCTACGCCTGGCTCGGGCCGCTCCGCCGCCCGCTCGTCGGGCTGATGCTCCTCTGGGCGCGCGTCGTCTTCGGCCACGACGTCTCGCGTCCCGCCCCGGTCGAGGTCGCGGCCCGCCTCGCGATCCCGGTGCTCCTCGTCGCGAGCCGCGAGGACGAGCAGATCCCGTTCGCCCACGCCGAGCGCCTCGGGCGCGCGCTCGCGGGGAACGCGCGCGCCGAGCTCCTCGTCCTCCCGCGGGGCCGGCACGGCGAGCTGCCGCCGGATTTTGGCGCGCGCCTCGCGCGGTTTTTCCTGCTATACGTGAGGTGACATGGAGCACGCCTGGGCCGACGTCAACGGCGTCCGCCTGCACTACGTGACCGCGGGCCGGGGCCCGCTCATCGTCTTCGTCCACGGCTTCCCCGAGTTCTGGTACATGTGGCGCCGCCAGCTCGAGGAGTTCGCGCGCGACCACCAGGCCGTCGCGCCGGACATGCGCGGCTACAACCTCTCCTCGAAGCCCGCGGACCCGGCGCAGTACGAGGTGCGCCACCTCGTCGAGGACCTGCGCGCGCTGGCCGACCACCTGGGGCACCGGCGCTTCGTCCTGGTCGGGCATGATTGGGGCGGCGCCGTCGCCTGGGCGTTCGCCCTCGCGCACCCGGACCGGCTCGCGGGGCTCGTCATCGTGAACGCCCCGCACCCCGGCGTGTTCGCGCGCGAGCTGCGCGAGAACCCGGCCCAGCAGCGCGCGAGCCGCTACATGCTGGTCTTCCGGAGCCCCGAGGCCGAGGCGCTGCTCGCCGAGGACGCCTACGCGCGGATGGTCCGGATGTTCCGCGAGGACCTCGGCCCACGGTTCACCGAGGCCGACCGCGCCGCGTACGTCGAGGCCTGGTCGCAGCCCGGGGCGCTCACGGGCGGGCTCAACTACTACCGCGCGGCCGGCGTCGGGCCGCCGGCGCCCGACGGCGCGCCGGCGCGGAGCTTCGGCGGCGATCCCGCCCGCCTCGTGGTGCGCGTACCGACGCTCGTGATCTGGGGCGAGCGCGACCGCGCGCTCCTGCCCGGCAACCTCGAGGGCCTCGAGCGCTTCGTGCCGGACCTCCGGGTGCGGCGCGTCCCCCACGCCTCGCACTGGGTCGTCCACGAGGAGCCCGACCTCGTGAACGGCGCGATCCGCGAGTTCCTCGCGGCAGCGGCCCGGCGGTGATCGTCGGCGTCCCGCGCGAGGTCAAGCCCGGCGAGCAGCGCGTCGCGCTCACGCCCGCCGGCGCCCGCGCGCTCGCCGAGGCGGGGCACCGCGTCGTCGTCGAGCGGGGGGCGGGCGGCGGCAGCGGGATCCGCGACGACGACTACGCCGCGGTCGGCGCCGAGCTCGCGGCCGCCGAGGACGTCTGGCAGCGCGCCGAGCTGGTCCTGAAGGTCAAGGAGCCGCTCGAGGCCGAGCACGGGCACCTGCACGAGGGCCAGGTCCTCTTCACCTACCTGCACCTCGCGCCGGCGCCCGAGCTGGCGCGCGCGCTCCGGAAGTCGGGCGTCATCGCGATCGCCTACGAGACCGTCCAGCGCGAGGACGGTTCTCTCCCGCTCCTCACGCCGATGAGCGAGGTCGCCGGCCGCCTGTCGGTGCAGGAGGGCGCCTTCTACCTGGGACGCGCCCACGGCGGCCGCGGCATCCTGCTCTCCGGGGTGCCCGGCGTGCCGCGGGGCAACGTGGTGATCCTCGGCGCGGGCACGGCGGGCGTGAGCGCCGCGCGCGCGGCGGTGGGGCTCGGCGCCGACGTCTCGATCCTCGACGTGAACCTCGACCGGCTCCGCTGGGTGGACGACCTCTTCCGCGGCCAGGCGGTCACCGTCGTGTCGAACAGCTTCAACGTCGCCCACGTCGTCCGCCGCGCCGACCTCCTGATCGGCGCCGTGCTCGTCGCCGGCGCCCGCGCCCCGCGCCTCGTGACGCGCGACCTGGTGCGCCGGATGAAGGAGGGCGCGGTCATCGTAGACATCGCGGTGGACCAGGGCGGGTGCGTCGAGACGATCCGCCCGACGACCCTCCTCGACCCGGTCTACACGCTGGACGGCGTCGTCCACTACGGGGTCGCGAACATGCCGGCGCTCGTGCCGCGCACCTCGACGTTCGCCCTCGCCAACGCCACGCTCCCCTACGCGCTCGAGCTGGCCTCCAAGGGCGCGCGCGCGGCGACGCACGAGAACCCGGCGCTCGCCCGCGGCGTCAACGTCTGGCGCGGGCTCACCGTGCACCCAGCGGTCGCGGAGGCGCTCGGCGAGGCGGCGACGCCGCTCGCGGCGTGCCGCTGACCTTCCGCGTCGGCACCTCCGGGTACAACTACCCGGCGTGGCGCGGAAGCTTCTATCCCGCCGGGCTGCCGGCCGCGCGCATGCTCGCGTACTACGTCGAGCGGTTCCGGACCGTCGAGATCAACGCGACGTTCTACCGGATGCCGAGCGCCCGGACGGTCGCCGGCTGGGCGGCCGCGGCGCCCGACGGCTTCGCGTACGCGCTCAAGGCGCCGCAGCGGATCACCCACGTCGCCCGCCTCCGGGACGTCGCCGCGCCCCTCACCTACTTCTGCGACACGGCGCGCGGCCTCGGCGGAAAGCTCGGCGCGCTCCTCTTCCAGCTCCCGCCCAACCTCAAGAAGGCGGCCGACCGGCTCGCGGCGCTCCTCGCGCTGCTGCCGGCCGACCTGCGCGCCGCGTTCGAGTTCCGCCACGCGAGCTGGTTCGACGAGGAGGTCTACGCCCTGCTCCGCGCGCGGAACGCCGCGCTCTGCGTCGCCGACACCGAGACGGGCGCCACGCCCGTCGTCGCGACGGCGGACTGGGGGTACCTGCGCCTGCGCGCGGCGGTCTACGCGGACGCCGACCTCGCGCGCTGGATCGCGACGCTCCGCGACGCGGGCGCCGGCTGGCGCGAGGCGTTCATCTTCTTCAAGCACGAGGAGTCGGGCGCGGGCCCGGCGCTCGCGCGCCGGTTCCTCGACCTACTTGAGCGAGCGCCGGAGGTCGGCTAGCGTCGCGAGGAACGCGTCGAGGACCGGCGTCCGCGGCTTGTCGCGGCGCAGGATCACGCCGATCTGGCGGAAGAGCGGCGGCTCGAGCCGCGCGGCCGTGAGCCGCCCGGCCCGGACGTCCGCCTTCGCGGCGAACCACGACGTCACCGACAGGCCGAGCCCGGTCTCCACGAGCTTCTTGATCGCCTCCGTGTTGCCGAGCTCCATCGGGAGCGCGGGCGCCGCGGCGCCGCGGTGGAACCAGTCGTCGATGAGCCGGCGCAGCGTCGCGCCCTGCTCGAAGAGGATGAGCGGGTCGCCCCCGAGGTCCGCCGCCCGGACCCGCCCGCCGCGCGGCCAGCGCCGGCCGGGCGGACCGATCGCCACCAGCTCGTCGCGGTAGAGCGCCGACACGGCCAGCTCACGCTCCCGCACGGGCAGGCTCACGATCCCGACGTCCAGCTCGTTGGCCACGACGGAGCGCGCGATCTCCGGCGCGTTGCCCGTGACGACCACCAGCTCCGTCCGCGGGTGGCGCGCGCGGAAGCGCCGGAGCGCCGAGGGCAGGAGGTAGATGCTGAACGAGGCGCTCGTGCCGAGCCGGATCCGGCCTGCCACGACGCCGCGGAGCTGCTGCACGACCTCCGCGCCGGTCTCGAGCTCGCGCACCGCGCGCGCCGCGTGGCCGAGGAGCAACTCGCCCGCCCGCGTCGGGAACGCGCGCTTGCCGACCCGCTCGAGGAGCGGCACGCCGAGCTCCCGCTCGAGGTGCCGCACCTGCATGCTGACGGCCGGCTGCGTCAGGTGCAGCTCGCGCGCGGCCCGGGAGAAGGAGCCGTGGCGCGCCACCGCCTCGAGGGTCTGGAGCTGCGCGAGGCTCCATCGCATGCTCAAAGCCTAGGTTATGGTAAGCATAAGAACAATTGATTTTTCTGATGGTCTCGGTCGCGGCACCATGGCGGCATGGACACGAACCTGTACGTCCTCGAGTTCCTGGCCCGCGAGCGGCTCGACCGGGCCCGCGCGGAGGCCGCCCGGCGGCGCGCGCTCCCGCCCGCGCCGCCGCGGCCCGGCGCCCGCGTCGCGCTCGGCCAGGCGCTCGTCGCCCTCGGGAGGAGGGTTCGCGGGGCGGGTGGACGCGCCCTGCCCGCCCATGGCTAGCGCGGCCCCGCTCGCCCAAGCGGTCACGCTGCGGGACGCGCGCCCGGCGGACCTCGACCGGATCGGGGAGATCTGGAACCACGAGATCCTCCGGACCGACGCGACCACCGACACCGCGCCGCGCGACGCCCCGGCGCTCGCCGCGTGGCGCGCGCGCCACGGGGCCGGCTGGCCCATCGTCGTGGCGTGCGCGGGCGGCGACGTCGTCGCCTTCGGGGCGCTCTCGCCCTACCGGCCGGCGCCCGCGTTCGCGCGCACGGCCGAGGACTCGGTCTACGTCGCGCCCGGCCGGCGCGGCGAGGGCCTCGGGCGGCTCGTGCTCGACGAGCTGCTCCGCCGCGGCGAGGCCGCGGGCCACCACTCGGTGCTGGCGCGCATCACGGCGCGGAACACCGCCTCGCTCCGCCTGCACGAGCGCGCCGGCTTCCGCACGGTCGGCGTCGAGCGGGAGGTCGCCTTCAAGCTCGGCCGCTGGCACGACGTGACGGTCATGCAGCTCCTCCTGGGCGGGCGGTCAGACGGATGAGCGGCGAGAAGAAGAGTTCCATCGCCACTGACCTCACCGGCCCGACTCGAGCCGCTCGAGCGCGGCGGCCAGGTCGATCCCGGCGCCGAGGACCGGCGCCAGGGGGTCACCCTGCGCCTCGAGCCGGGCGCGCACGGTCCGGAGCGTGAAGCGCCGCGGGTCCAGCCGCGCGGTGACCTCCTCCCAGCGGAGCGGGCACGAGACGGGCGCGCCGGGCAGCGGACGCACCGCGAGCGGCGCGACGATCGTCCGGCCGTGGCCGTTCTGGCCCCAGTCCACGTAGACCTTGCCGCCGCGCGACGTGAGCGGCCGGGCGATCGTCGCGATCTCCGGCGCGGCCCCGACGGCGAGCACCGCGAGCAGGCGCGCGAAGGTCCGCACGATCTCGTCGCCGTACCGGGCCCCGAGGGGAAGCAGGACGTGGAGCCCGGTCGCGCCCGAGGTCTTGACGTAGCTCGGCAGCTCCAGCCCGTCGAGGATCCCGTGGAGCGCCCGCGCCACCCGCACGACGTCGCCGAACGGCGCGCCCTTGGGGTCCAGGTCCAGCACGAGCCAGTCCGGGCGCTCGAGCGAGGGCAGGCGTGAGCTCCACAGGTGCAGCGGGATCGTCGCGAGGTTCGCGACGTAGCGCAGGCTGTCGCGGTCGTTGACGATGAAGTAGTCGATGTCGCGCCCGGCGTCCTTCGACCAGATACGCTCGGTGCGCACCCACGCGGGCGTCCACGCGGGCGCGTCTTTCTGGAAGAACGACTTCCCCGTGATCCCGTCGGGATACCGCGTGAGGACGAGGGGCCGGTCCGCGAGGTAGGGCAGCAGCCACGGCGCGATCGCGTCGTAGTAACCGACGAGATCGGCTTTCGTGTACCCCTCCGCGGGCCAGAAGACCTTCCCCGGGTTCGTGATCGGGACGTCGCGCCCGCCGCCGGCCGGCGCCGCCGGGCCCGACGCCGCCACGCCTCCGGCCTCCCCCGCTGACGCCGCGGGGCGCTCGCGCACGCACGCCTCGGGGCGCTTGTCGTCGCGGAGCCCGAGGAACACCGGGTGGCGGATCCCGCCGTCCTTCGTCCACTCGGCGAAGCGGACCTCGCAGACGAGCCGCGGCTCGACCCAGTGGTGCCCGCGCCCGGCCGGCGAGCCCGTGGCGAACGGCGAGGCCGGCCGCGCGAGCGGCACCAGGCGCGCGTGCACCGCGTCGAGCGTCGCCTCGTCGAATCCCGTGCCGACCTTCGAGACGTACGCGAGCCGGCCGTCCTCGAAGAGCCCGAGGTGGAGCGCGCCGAAGCGCGCCCGCGAACCCCGCGGCGCCGTCCACCCGCCGATGACGAACTCCTGGCGGCGCTGGCACTTGAGCTTGAGCCAGTCGCGCGAGCGCCCGCCGACGTACGCGCTCGCGCGCCGCTTGGCGACGATGCCCTCGAGCCCGCGCTCGGAGGCGGCCTCGAAGAACGCCTCGCCGTGCCCGACGACGTGGTCGCCCCAGGCGACGACGCCCCGCCGCGGCAGCACGAGCCGCAGGCACTCCTTGCGCGCCTCGAGCGGGAGCCGGCGGAGGTCCCGGCCGTCGAGGGCGAGCGCGTCGAAGAAGACGGCGCTCACCGGCACGCTCGCCTCGACCCGCGCGACGTCGGCCGGGCGCGTGAGGCCCATCCGCAGCTGCAGGCGCTGGAAGCTCGCCCGGCCCGCGTCGTCGAGTGCGACGATCTCGCCGTCGAGCAGGAACCGCGCGAGCGGCAGCGCGCGAAGCGCGCGCGCGACCTCCGGGTAGCGCGCGGTGACGTCCTGCCCGGAGCGGCCCCGCAGCTCGACGCGCGCGTCCGCGCGCGCGGCGAGCACCCGCACGCCGTCGTACTTCGGCTCGAAGAGCCACGCCGGGTCCGAGAACGGCCGGCCCACGAGCGTCGCCAGCATGAGCTCGCGCGGGCGCGGCGCCACCGCCTGCGCCGGGGCGCCGAGGGCGTCGAGGCGGGCGACGAGCGTCGCGAGCCGCGCCGTGCCCTCCCGCAGTTCTTCCACGGTGAGTCCCGAAAGCACGGACTCAGGGAAGCGCTCGGTCGGCTCCTGGTCCGAGACGAACGCGTCCGCGTGCTTCAGCAGCAGCCACTCGCGCTCCTTGCCGCTCATCCGCGCGAGCGTGAAGCGCCCGACGAGCTTGAAGCCGAAGAGCTCGAGCTCGAGCCGGCCGCGCGCGAGCTGCGCGGCCGCGGGCTCCGCCTTGGTGAGCCGGTACCAGCCGCTGTCCCACACGATGGACGGGCCGGCGCCGTAGCTGCCCTCGGGGATCACGCCCTCGAACGCGGCGTACTCGACGGGATGGTCCTCGACGTGCACGGCGAGCCGCCTGACGCGCGGATCGAGCGACGGGCCCTTGGGCACGGCCCAGCTGACGAGCACGCCGTCGATCTCGAGGCGCAGGTCGTAGTGCAGGCGCCGCGCCGCGTGCTTGTGCACGACGAAGCGCCGGCCGTCGCCCGCGCGGCGCCCGCCGAACGGCTCGGGCGTCCGCGCGGCGTCGCGCCGGGCGCGATAGGCGTCGAGGGCGCGGTCAGCCACGGACCCCGAGATGTGGCCTGCCGGACGTCGCGGAGACGCTATCCATAGGGCACCCCGGGCCTGCGCGCATCATAGAGAGCCCCGTGCTATCGTGCAAACCATGCCGCCGCACTCGATCGGCTCCGGGACGATCTCCTTCGGGCTGGTCTCGATCCCGGTCAAGCTCTACACGGCCGCCTCCTCGGGCAGCGTGGCCTTCAACCTGCTGCACGCCGCGTGCGGCTCGCGCATCCGCCAGCAGACCTTCTGCCCGACCTGCAACGCGGTCGTCGAGCGCACGGCGCTCGTCCGCGGCTACGAGTTCGCGAAGGACCAGTACGTGCGCGTCACCGACGAGGAGCTGAAATCGCTCGAGGGCGAGGCCTCCCGGACGATCGACATCGCGGAGTTCGTGCCGCTCGAGTCCGTGGACCCGATCTACTTCGAGAAGACCTACTACCTCGGGCCCGACAAGGGCGGCGAGAAGGCGTACCGCCTCCTCGCGGAGGCCATGGACAAGCACGCCCGCGTCGCGCTCGCGACGTTCGTGATGCGCGGCAAGGAGAGTCTCGTCCTGGTCCGCGCCGCCCAGGGCGGCCTGATGCTCCACACGATGTACTTCGCCGACGAGGTGCGGGACTTCGGCGAGATCGACCAGGGCGCCTCGGCGAAGATCAAGGAGGGCGAGCTGGAGCTGGCCCACCAGCTCATCGAGGGGCTGTCGGGCGAGGCCTTCCAGCCCGAGCGCTACGCGGACGAGTACCGGCAGCGCGTCCTCGACCTCGTGAACCAGAAGGTCGAGGGCAAGGAGGTCACCGCGCTCGGGCCCGCGGTCCAGCGCGCCCAGGTGATCGACCTCATGGAGGCCCTGAAGGAGAGTCTCGCCAAGCGTGTCGCCGCGGCGGCGGCATCGCCCGGCGACGAGAAGAAGCCGCTCGCGAAGGCGAAGCGGTCCGAGCCCCCCGCCGCACCCGCGAAGAAGGCCCAGGCCAGGACCAGGTAGGCGCCCGCGCCGCGGCACCGGGCGGCGCGACCGCGGTACAATAGGGGCACCGGAACCGTCCATGCCCAGAACCGTCCTCGAGCCCCGGTTCCAGGTCGAGCACCTCTCGATCCTCGACAGCGAGGGCCACCTCGACGCCGCGCTCGAGCCGACGCTCGAGCCCGGCGAGCTCCGGGCGCTCTGGCGCGCGATGCTCCTCGGCCGGCGCCTCGACGAGCGGATGGTGCGCCTGCAGCGCCAGGGCCGCATCGGCACCTTCGCTCCGATCAAGGGTCAGGAGGCCTCGCAGATCGGGAGCGCGGCCACCCTCCGGAAGACGGACTGGATGGTGCCGTCGTTCCGCGAGACCGCGGCGATGATCATGCGGGGCTGGCCCATCGAGAAGCTCCTGCTCCTCTTCGCCGGCTACCTGGAGGGCGCGGAGCCCGCGCCCGACCAGCACGACCTGCCCATCACGATCCCGGTCGCGACGCAGCTCCCGCACGCGGTCGGCCTGGCCTACGCGGCGCAGTACCGGGGCGACGACGCGGTCGTGATGGTCTTCCTGGGCGACGGCGCCACCTCCGAGGGCGACTTCCACGAGGCGATGAACTTCGCGGGCGTCTGGCAGGTGCCCGTCGTCTTCGTCTGCCAGAACAACCAGTGGGCGATCTCCGTGCCGCTCAAGAAGCAGACGCACTCGCGCACGCTCGCGCAGAAGGCGCTCGCCTACGGCGTGCCCGGCCTCCAGGTGGACGGCAACGACGTGCTCGCCGTCTACGCGGCGGCGCGCGAGGCCGTGGACCGCGCGCGCGGGGGCGGGGGGCCGACGCTGATCGAGTGCATCACCTACCGCCTCGGCGTCCACACGACCGCCGACGATCCGACCAAGTACCGCTCGGACGAGGAGGTGCGCGCGTGGGAGCGGAAGGACCCGCTCACGCGGTTCCGGGCCTACCTCGAGGCGCGCGGGCTCGGCGAGCCGGGGCTCGAGGCGACGCTCGACGCCGAGATCGCCGAGGCGGTGCGGCGCTTCGAGGCGACGCCGCCCGCCGATCCACTGGCGATGTTCGAGCACGTCCACGCCGAGCCGCCCGCGCACCTTCGCGCCCAGCGCGAGGACCTCGCCCGGCGGCTCGCGGCGCGCGGCGCGCCGTCGCCCGCCGACCCGGGCGCCGCACCGCCCCGCGCGACGCCGATGCGAGGCCAGCGGCTCACGCGCCGGTGACGCCATGCCCAAGCTGAACATGGTCAAGGCCCTCAACCTCGCGCTCTTCGAGGAGATGGCGCGCGACCCGGACGTGCTCGTCCTCGGCGAGGACGTGGGCGTGGACGGCGGCGTGTTCCGCGTGACCGACGACCTGCAGCGCAAGTTCGGCTCGCAGCGCGTGATCGACAGCCCCCTCGCCGAAGCCGGCATCATCGGCACCGCGGTCGGCATGGCGCTCTACGGGCTCAAGCCCGTCTGCGAGATCCAGTTCTCCGGCTTCGCGTTCCAGTGCTTCCACCAGATCGAGAACCACGCGGCCCGCTACCGCGCCCGCTCGCGCGGGCGCTTCCACTGCCAGATGGTGATCCGTATGCCGTACGGCGGCGGCGTGCGCGCCCTCGAGCACCACACGGAGTCGGAGGAGCAGTTCTACGCGCACATCCCCGGGCTCACGATGGTCGTGCCGTCCGGGCCCCGCACCGCCCGCGCGCTCCTAGCCGCCGCCATCCGTGACCCCGACCCCGTGATCTTCTTCGAGGCGAAGGCCCTCTACCACGCCGCGAAGGAGGACGTCCCCGACGAGAGCGAGACGCTCCCCCTCGGCCGCGCCCGCGTCGCGCGCGAGGGGACCGACCTCACGCTGATCGCCTACGGCGCGATGCTGCGCGTGGCCCTCGAGGCGGCCGACACGCTCCAGAGCGAGGACGGCGCGAGCGTCGAGGTGCTCGACCTCCTCACGATCTCGCCGCTCGACCGCGAGGCGATCGTCGCGTCGGTCGGGAAGACCGGGCGCGCGGTCGTCGTCCACGAGGCGCCCCGGAGCTTCGGGCCCGGCGCCGAGATCGCGGCGTCGATCATGGACGGCGCGTTCCTGTCCCTCGAGGCGCCCGTCCGCCGCGTGACCGCGTACGACGTGTCGTTCGTGGGCTTCGCCCGCGAGAAGGCCACGGTGCCCGACGCCCCGCGCGTGGTCGCCGCCGCGCGCGAGACGCTGGCCTTCTAGCATGACGCGGACCTTCGCCCTGCCCGACCTCGGCGAGGGCCTGACCGAGGCCGAGATCGTCCGGGTGCTGGTCGCCGAGGGCGACGTCGTCGCCGAGGACGCGCCCCTGCTCGAGGTCGAGACCGACAAGGCGACGGTGGAGATCCCGTCGCCGATGAGCGGGCGCGTCGCGACGATCCACGTCCACCCCGGCGACACGGTCCGCGTCGGCGCGGCGCTCGTGACGTTCGAGGACGCCGGCGCGCCCTCGACCGCGCCCCGGGCGGGGGACGCCCCCCCGCCTCGTCCGGCGCCGCCGCCCGCGGCCGTCCGCTCGGCGGCCGCCCCGGCCCCGCCGGCCGCGGGGCCGGTGCCGGCGACCCCCGCGACGCGCCGGCTGGCCCGCGAGCTCGGCGTGGACCTGCGCGCCGTCCGCGGCAGCGGGCCCGGCGGGCGCGTGACCGACGACGACGTGCGCGCCTCCGCCGGCGCTCCCGCGGCCGCCCCGCCCCGGACCCTGGCCGCGCCCGAGCACCCGGCGGTCGCCAGGCCGCTCGCGACGGTCGGTGCCGCGCCGGCGCCGCTCCCGCGCTTCGAGCAGTGGGGGCCGGTCGAGCGCCAGCCGCTCTCGCACCTCAGGCGCACGATCGCCGAGCGCATGACGCTCGCGGCCACGCTGATCCCCCACGTCACGCACCTCGACCGGGCGGACGTCACCGACCTCGACGCCCTCATCCAGCGCAGCCTCGAGGCCGGCCGCGCCCGGGGCGTCACGCTCACGCTGACCTCGTTCCTCCTCAAGGCCGCGGCGCTCGCGCTCGGCGAGCACCCGCGGTTCAACGCGAGCCTCGACCCCGCCGCGGGCGAGCTGATCGTGAAGCGCTACTGCCATCTCGGCGTGGCCGTGGCGACCGAGCGGGGGTTGATCGTCCCCGTGCTCCGCGACGTGGACCGGAAGCCGCTGCTCGAGGTGCAGCGGGAGCTGACCGCGCTCGCCGCGCGCGTGCGCGAGGGCAAGGCGACGCTCGAGGACCTGCACGGGGGGTGCTTCACGATCACGAACCTCGGCGCCCTCGGCGGCACGGGCGCGATCCCGATCATCAACTATCCCGAGGTCGCGATCCTGGGCGTCGCGCGCGCGCGGCTCGAGCCCGTCGTGCGCGACGGCCGCATCGAGCCGCGGATGCTCCTGCCCCTCACGCTGACCTTCGACCACCGAGTCGCCGACGGCGCCGACGGCGCCCGCTTCGCCGCGGCCATCGTGCGCCGCCTCGAGGCGCCCGAGCAGCTCCTGCTCGGGTGGTGAGGGTCCTGCGCCCCCGATGGTGATGGGCGACCTCGTGGTCGAGGTGGACGTGGCCGTCGTCGGCGGCGGGCCGGGCGGCTACTCGGCGGCGTTCCGCTGCGCCGAGCTCGGCCTCGAGGCCGTCGTCGTGGACGCGACCGCCCGTCTGGGCGGCGCGTGCCTCTTCGAGGGTTGCATCCCGTCGAAGGCCCTCCTGCACGTCGCCGCGGTGCTCGACGCGGCGGAGCGCGCGAAGGAGTTCGGCGTGGACTTCGGCGCCCCGCGGGTCGCGCTCGAGCCCCTGCGCCGGTGGAAAACCGAGCGCGTCGTCGGCAAGCTCGCCCGCGGCCTCGCCTCCGTGGCGAAGGCCAAGGGCGTCGAGGTCGTCGCGGGGCGCGCGGTCTTCGAGGGCTCGCGCGAGCTCCGGGTCGAGGGCGAGACGCCGCAGAAGATCCGCTTCAAGCACGCGATCCTCGCCACCGGCGCCGCGCCGAGCCCGCTGCCCGGGCTCGAGCGCGCGGGCGACCGCGTGCTCGACTCGACGGCGGCGCTCGCGCTCGCCGACGTGCCCGGGCGCCTGCTCGTCGTCGGCGGCGGCTACATCGGCCTCGAGCTGGGCCAGGTCTACGCGGCGCTCGGGAGCGCGGTCACGCTCGTGGAGATGCTCGACGGGCTCCTGCCCGGCGTGGACCGCGACCTCGTCCAGCCGCTCGCGCGCCGCGCGGAGAAGCAGTTCGCGAGCATCCTCCTCGGCACCCGGGTCGTCGCGCTCTCCGAGGCGGGCGGCGCCGTGGAGGCGCAGCTCTCGAGCGGCGAGACGCTCGTCGTGGACCGGGTGCTCGTGGCCGTGGGCCGGCGCCCGCAGAGCGCGGGGCTCGGGCTCGAGACCACGCGCGCGGCCGTGGACGCGCGCGGCGTCGTCGCCGTGGACGAGCGCTGCCGCACGGCCGACCCCTACGTCTTCGCCGTCGGCGACGTCACCGGCGAGCCGATGCTGGCCCACCGCGCGATGCGCCAGGGCAAGGTCGCCGCCGAGGTCATCGCCGGCCGGCCGTCGGCGTTCGACAACGCCGCCGTCCCCGCCGTCGTCTTCACCGATCCCGAGGTGGCGTGGTGCGGGCTCACCGAGGCCGAGGCCGCGCGCGAGGGGCGGGCCGTCACGATCGCCAGGTTCCCCTGGGCGGCGTCGGGCCGCGCCGCGACGCTCGGGCGCGCGGACGGCCTCACGAAGCTCGTCGCCGACCCCGAGAGCGGGCGCGTGCTCGGCGTCGGCCTCGTCGGCCCGGGCGCGGGCGAGCTCGTCGCCGAGGCCGCGCTCGCGGTCGAGGCCGCGCTCACCGTCGAGGACCTCGCCGCGACGATCCACGCGCACCCGACCCTGTCCGAGACGCTCATGGAGGCCGCGGAGACCCTGCTGCGCCGCGCGTGATGCCGCGCGGGGTCATCCTGGCGCTCGCCACGCTCTCGCACGGCCTCGGCGCGGTCACCGCGCTCGCCGTCGCGCCCCTCTCGCCGTTCCTGCTCGAGTCGCTCGGGCTGTCGCGGGGCCAGGTCGGCTTCTTCCTCCCGGCCGTCTACCTGGGCGGCGTCACGCTGTCGCTCCCCGCGGGCTGGCTCGTGGACCGGCTCGGCGTCCGCGCGACGCTCGCGGCGGGCCAGCTCCTGCTCGGCGCGGCGGTCACCCTCGCGGCCTGGGCCCCCGGCCTTCCCGCCCTCCTCGCCTGCCTCGTCGCGGGCGGCTTCGGCTTCAGCGTGCTGAACCCGGGCACGGGCCGGGCGGTCATCGAGTGGTTCCCGCCGCGCCAGCGCGGGATGGCGATGGGGATCAAGCAGACGGGGCTCACGCTCGGCGGTCTCGCCGCGGCGCTCGGGCTGCCGCCGCTCGCGCTGGCGCTCTCGTGGCGCCACGCGCTCGCGCTCGCCGGCGGCGCTTCGCTCGTCTCCGCCGGCCTCGTGGCGCTCCTCTACCGCCGGCCCGCCGGGGCCATCGCGGCGCCGGTGGCCGCGGGGCCGCGGCTCGCCGAGCTGGGGACCTTCCTCCGGCGGCCGCCGATCCTGGTCGTCTTCGGCTGCGGCTTCCTGCTCTCGATCGCGCAGTCCTCGGTGCTCGCCTACCTGGTCCTGTACGCGAAGGAGACCTTCGCAGTCTCCGCGGTCGCGGCCGGCCGGTTCCTCGCGCTCGCGCAGGCCGGCGGCGCGGCGAGCCGGCTCGCCTGGGGCGTCGTGAGCGACCGGTCCTTCGGCGGCCGGCGGCGGCCCGGCGTGGTCGCGAGCGCGCTCATCGGCGCCGCCGCCTACGCGCTCCTGGCGCTCGGCGACGCGCTGCCGCTCGGCGCGGCGGCGGCGCTCGCCCTGGTCGCGGGCGCCGGCGCCTTCGGCTGGGTCGGCCTCTACTTCGCGCTCGTCGGCGAGCTCGGCGGCCCGCGTCATGCCGGGCTCCTGACGGGCGCGGCGACGGCGGCGGCGTGGAGCGGTACGCTCGTCGGCCCGCTCCTGTTCGGCCTCGTGCTCGAGGTCACCGGCGCCTGGGCGCCGGCGTGGCTCATGCTCACGGCCGTCGCGCTGGCGGTGGCGCTCACGCTGCCTCGACTCCGCCCGCTCGTTCAGCGAGGATAGGCGAGTGAGCCGACGCCCGAAGCCGGCCCCGCCCGTCCCACCGCTTGACTGGCCGGTCGCGGCGGGCGTCGCGCTCGTCGCGGTGGCCGCGTTCCTGCCGACGCTCGCGAACGGCTTCGTGACGTGGGACGACGACCGCAACTTCCTCACGAACCCCCACTGGCGCGGGCTCGGCCCGGCCCAGCTCGGCTGGATGCTCACGACGCCGCACCTCGGCCTCTGGGTGCCGCTCACGTGGGCGACGCTCGGGCTCGACTACCTGCTCTGGGGACTGCGCCCCGCGGGCTACCACGCGACGAGCCTCGCGCTCCACGCCGCCACCGCGGGCGTCGTGTACCTGGTGGCGCTGCGCCTCCTCGCCGCCGCGCTCGGCGCCGGCGCGCGGGACACGGCCGTCAGGCTCGGCGCCGCGTTCGCGGCGCTCGCCTTCGCCCTCCACCCCCTCCGCGTCGAGTCGGTCGCGTGGGTGACCGAGCGCCGCGACGTGCTCTCCGGGCTCCTCTACGCGGCGACGCTCCTCCTCTACGTGCGCGCGCTCGACGCGACGGGCGACCGCCGGCGGCGCCTGCGCCGCGCCACGCTCGGCGCCGCGGTGCTGGCGCTCCTGGCGAAGCCGATGGCCGTGAGCCTGCCGGCCGTCCTGCTGCTCCTCGACGCGTATCCGCTCGGGCGGCTCGCGGGCTTGCGCGAGGCGTGGCCTCGCGTGCGCGAGAAGCTTGCGCTCATCCTGCTGAGCGCGGCCGCGAGCGCGATCGCGGTCTGGGCGATGGCGACGGGCAGCAGGCTCAGCGGCGCGAGCCAGCTCGGCGTGCTCGACCGCGCGGCGATCTCGCTCTACGCGCTCGCCTTCTACCTCGAGAAGACGCTCGCGCCCACGGGCCTGGCGCCGCTCTACGAGCTGCCGTTCCGCCTCGAGCCGCTCGCGCCGCGCTTCCTCGCGAGCGCGGCGGCCGTCCTCGCGCTCACCGCGCTCGCCGTCCTCCTGCGCCGGCGCGCGCCGGCCCTCGCGGCGGTCGGCGCCGCGTACGTCGTGATCCTCCTGCCCGTCGTCGGCGTCGCGCACCAGGGCCCGCAGATCGCCGCCGACCGCTACACGTATCTCGCGAGCCTGCCGTGGGCGCTGCTCGCGGGCGGCGGCCTCGCGCGGGGCTGGCGCGGGCTCCGCGCGCGGCGCCCGGGGCGCCCCGCGGCGCTCGCGCTCGCGGCCATCGCGGGCGCGCTCCTCCTGACGCTCGGCGTGCTGACCTGGCGGCAGGCCGGGACCTGGCGCGACTCGGAGACGCTCTGGACGCGGGCGCTCGCGGCGAGCCCCTCCGCGATCGCGCACGCCAAGCTCGGCGTGCTGCGCGACGAGGCCGGCCGGCCGGACGAGGCGATCGCCCACTTCCGCGCGGCCCTCGACCTCCACCCGGACCTCGCGTACGCCCACAACAACTGGGGCATCGCGCTGGCCCGCCAGGGGAAGTGGGAGGAGGCGATCGAGCACTACCGCGGGGCGCTCCGGATCGCGCCCGACTCGGCCGAGTCGCACCTGAACCTCGCGGTCGCGCTCGACCGGGCGGGCCGGCCCGCGGAGGCGGCCGAGCACCTGCGCGCGGCCGGGCGCCTGCGCGGCGCGCGCTGAGCTACACTGGTCCCGCCGTGATCCTCGTGACCGGCTTCGAGCCGTTCGGCGGCCACACCCTGAACCCCTCCGAGGGCCTCGCCAAGGCGGTGGACGGCCGCCGGGTCGGCGCGCACGCGGTGCAAGGGCTCGTGCTGCCCGTCCACCACGCCGAGGCGTGGGCGGCTCTCGCGCCGGTCCTCGAGGCGACGGCGCCCGCCGCGGTGGTCCACCTCGGGCTCGCCGCCGGCCGCGCCCGCGTCGGCCTCGAGCGCGTCGCGCTGAACGTCATGGACTACGAGGTCGCGGACAACGCGGGCTTCCGGGCCGCAGGCGAGCCGTGCGTGCCCGGCGGCCCGGCGGCCTACCTCGCGACGCTGCCGCTCGACGAGCTCCGCCGGGCGCTCACGGCCGAGGGGATCCCGGCTTACGTCTCGAACAGCGCGGGCACCTACCTCTGCAACCAGACGCTCTACCGGACGCTCCACGCCGTCCGCGAGCTCGCGCGGCCGCCCCGCGTGGGCTTCGTCCACTTCCCGCTGCTGCCCGCGATGGTCGCGGCCTCCGGGCTCGAGCAGCCGAGCATGGACTTTCCGCTGATGCTCCGCGCCGTCGAGGTGATCCTCGCGGTGCTCGCCCGCTGAGCCGGCGACAGCCTCGGCGTCGAGTGGAACCCGGTACAATGATGGCGTGAGAGCGTTGCTGGTCGATCTGGACGACACGCTGCTCGACTACTCGGGCGGCGTGGACGAGCACTGGGCGGCCGCGGTCCACGCCTGCTGCGCGCCCGGCGGGCCCGTGGACCCGGCGCGCCTCGTCGCGGCCCTCGCGGAGACCCGGCGCTGGTTCTGGGACGACCCCGAGCGCCACCGCCGCGAGCGCGTGCACATGCTCGCCGCCTGGACCCACATCGTGGAGTTCGCCCTCGCGCGCCTGGGCCAGGCACCCGACGGGCTCGCCCCGGCGGTCGCGCGCGACTTCGCGGCGCGCCGGCGGCAGGCGATGCGGCTGTTCCCCGACACGACGGCGAGCCTCGCCGAGCTGCGCCGGCGCGGCGTGGGGCTCGCGCTCGTCACCAACGGCGACGCCGGCCAGCAGCGCGACAAGATCGAGCGCCACGGCCTGGCGGGCTTCTTCGACGCGATCGTGATCGAGGGCGAGTTCGGCGCCGGCAAGCCCGAGGAGGCCGTCTACCGCCACGCGCTCGCGTCCCTCGGCGCGGTGGCCCGGGAGGCGTGGATGGCGGGCGACCACCTCGAGTTCGACGTGGGGGCGCCGCAGCGGCTGGGCCTCCGCGGCGCGTGGGTGGATCGGGCCGGCCAGGGGCTGCCGGACGACAGCAGAGTGGTCCCCCACCGGATCGTCCGTTCGTTCGGCGAGCTGCTCGCGGCCCGGGGCTGAGCCGCGTCGGCTATCGCCGGTGCAGCGCCTCGCACCACCGGCGGTTGTCGTCGCCGCCCGCTTCGGCGCTCCCCGACAGGTACGCGGCCGCGCTCACCGCTGCGTCGTCGGCACCGTCGCGGGCCGGGCAGTGGCTCTCGCACCAGCGCACGTCGAGGATCTCGCGACTCGGGTCGGCATCGGGCTCACAACCGGGGCAGTAGGCGCGGGCGACGGACGGGGTGTCCGGCAGGTAATCCGTCACCGGTTCATGGCGAGAATCCGCATCGCCATCCCTCTACAGTCTAGTGTAGCCTGTGCCCCATGCAAAACTTAAACCGTCAGGTGCTCCTCCGGAATCGCCCGCGGGGCGAGCCCCGGCCCGCCGACTTCGAGCTGGTCGAGACGCCCGTGCCGGCGCCCGGCCAGGGCGAGGTGCTCTGCCGCACGATCTACCTCTCCCTGGACCCGTACATGCGCGGACGCATGGAGGAAGGGCGCTCGTACACGGGCGGGATGAATCCCGCGCTCGGCACGGTCATGGTGGGCGGCACCGTCAGCGAGGTCGTCGCCTCCAGCAACCCGGCGTTCCCGGAAGGCGCCCTCGTGCTCGGCGCGAACGGCTGGCAGGCGTACGCGCGGTCGAGCGGCGCGGGCCTCCGGACGCTCGATCCCCGGGTGGCGCCGATCTCGACCGCCCTCGGCGTGCTCGGCATGCCCGGGCTGACGGCGTACGTGGGCCTGCTCGACCTCGGCCGGCCCCGGCCCGGCGAGACCGTGGTGGTCTCGGCGGCGGCGGGAGCGGTCGGCTCGGTCGTGGGCCAGCTCGCCAGGCTCAAGGGCTGCCGCGCGGTGGGCGTGGCCGGCTCCGAGGCCAAGTGCGCGTACGTCGTCGAGGAGCTCGGCTTCGACGCGTGCGTGAACTACAAGACGGAGCCGCTCGAGCCGGCGCTCCGGAAGGCGTGCCCGGCCGGGATCGACGTCTACTTCGACAACGTCGGCGGCGACGTGCTCGCCGCGGCGCTCCGGCTCGTCAACCTGCGCGCGCGCATCCCGCTCTGCGGCCTGATCTCGCAGTACAACGCGACGGAGCCGCCGGCCGGCCCGAACCTGCGCCCCGTGCTCGTGAACCGCGTCCTGATCCAGGGCTTCATCGTCGCGGACCACCTGGACCGGCTCGGCGACTTCCTGCGCGAGTGCACGCCGTGGGTCCGGGAGGGAAGGCTCCGGTACCGCGAGGACGTGGTCGCCGGCCTCGAGCGGGCGCCCGAGGCGTTCATCGGGCTTCTGCACGGGCGGAACTTCGGCAAGCTGCTCGTCCAGGTCGGCGAGGACCCGACGCGCGCGGCCACCTCGACCGCGTGAAGATCGCCGACGTCCGCGCCTACCCGACGTCGTTCCCCGTGCCGCCCGAGGCGAGCGTCGTGCTCGGCATCGGCCGGACCGTCAAGCGCGACGCCGTCGTCGTCAGGGTCACCACCGACGGCGGGCTCGTCGGCTGGGGCGAGTCGCACCACGGGCGCGCCCCGGGCGCCGTCGCCCATCTCGTCAACACGACGCTCCGCCAGCTCGTGCTCGGCCTCGACGCCGCCGACGTGGTCGGCGTCTGGGCGCGCATCTACCGGATGCAGCTCGGCAGCCACGGCATGGGCGCAGGGACGTCGATCGCGATGAGCGGGATCGACATGGCGCTCTGGGACATCCGCGGCAAGGCCACGGGCTGGCCGCTCTACCGGCTGCTCGGCGGCTCGTCGCGGCCGATTCCCGCCTACGCCGGCGGCGTCTCCCTCGGCTGGCAGGAGCCCGCCGCCCTCGTGGACGAGGCCCGCGTCCACGTGGCGGCCGGGTTCCGCGCCGTGAAGCTCCGCCTCGGCGACACGCCCGCGCGCGACCTCGAGCGCGTCGCCGCCGTGCGGCAGGCACTCGGCCCGGACCTCGTCATCCTCACCGACGCCAACACGGGCTACTCGCTCCAGGACGCCCGGACCGCGCTGCCGGGGCTCGAGGCCCACGGCGTCGGCTGGCTGGAGGAGCCTTTCCCGGCCCACGACCACCGGAGCTACGCGCTCGCCGCGACGTGGAGCCGGGTGCCGCTCGCCGCGGGCGAGAACCACTACACGCGCTTCGAGTTCACGCGCGTGATCGAGGACCGGGCGATCACGATCCTCCAGCCCGACCTCGCGAAGACCGGCGGCATCACCGAGGGCCTCCGGATCGCGGCCCTCGCGGGGGCGTGGAAGCTGCCGATCCACCCGCACACGTCCATGACCGGCCTCAGCATGGCCGCGACGATCCACTTCCTCGCCGCCGTCGACAACGGCGGCTACTTCGAGGCCGACGTGTCCCGCGGCAACCTCTTCCGCGACGCGCTCACGAGCCCCCCGTACCGCCTGGACGCGGACGGCTGCGTCGCGCCCCTCGAGGCGCCCGGTCTCGGCGTCGAGGTCGACGAGGAGTTCCTGGCCAAGCACCCGGTCATCGAGGGGCCATCCTACGTCTGACGCGGCCGGAGGCGGCTTCACTCCATCCGGATGCGCGAGACCCGCATTGGCACGCGGAGGGAACGGGTTCTCGTCGACCCGTCCCCGGCGCCGACTCTCGGGCGAGCCGCCGCTCCCGCCGCCGCCCGACCGTCTCCCGAATTCGTCGTTCAGGAATGATTCGGGCTAGCGCCAATCCCCGGCGCGGCGCCGCCACCAGAGCGCGATCGCGGCGAGCGCGACGAGCCCCGTGGCGCCCGCGGCGCCGAGCGTGACGCGCACGCCGGCCAGCTCGGCGAGCGAGCCGACGAGGAAGGCGCCGATCGGCGTGGCGCCCCCGAACATGAGCGCGTAGAGCCCCATGATCCGGCCCCGCAGCTCGTCGGGGGCGCTGAGCTGCAGCGTCGTGTTGCAGCTCGCCATGAAGATGATCGCGCCGAACCCGGTCACGAACAGGAGCGGCACGGCGGCGCCGAAGCGCCCGACCTGGGCCAGCGCGAGCAGGCCGGCGCACGCGATGACCGCGGCCGTGAGGATCGCGGCGAGCGGCGGCCGGCGGCCCCCGAGGGTCGCGAGCGCCAGCGCGCCCGTGACCGCGCCGAACCCGACCGCGGACATGAGGAAGCCGAAGCCCTCCGCCCCCTCGCCGAGCACGTTCCGCGCGAGGAGCGGCACGTAGACGTTGAAGTTGAACACGCACACGCTCACCGCCAGCACCAGGCCCAGCACCATGGCGACGCGCGGGGTCGCGAGCGCGTAGCGGACGCCCGCGCCGACCTCCGCGAGCACCGTCCCGGGCGCGCGCGGCCGCGGGCGCCCCTCGGCGCGCACCGCGGCGAGCGCGCCGAGCACGACGAGGAAGGAGAGCCCGTTCAGGAGGAAGGCCGGCGCCACGCCGAAGCGGCCGATCAGGAGCCCGGCCACCGCGGGGCCGACGATCCGCGCGGTGTTGAACGCGGCCGAGTTCAGCGCGATCGCGTTGACCAGGTCCTCGCGGCCCGTCAGCTCGACCACGAACGCCTGGCGGGTCGGCATGTCGAGCACGCTGGCGCACCCGTAGAGCAGCGCGAGCCCGGCAACGTGCCAGTACTCGACGCGGCCGGTGAAGACGAGCGCGGCGAGCGTGAGCGCCTGGAGCGCGAGCGCGGCCTGCGTGCCGAGCAGCAGGCGGCGCTTCCGGACGCGGTCGGCGAGCGCCCCCGTCACGAGCGAGAAGAGGAGGATCGGCAGGAACTGGAGCGCCGAGACCAGGCCGAGCCGGAAGGGCGAGTTCGTGAGCTGGAGCACGAGCCAGGCCTGGGCGACCGACTGCATCCAGGTACCGACCAGCGAGACGAGCTGCCCGGACCAGAAGAGGCGGAAGTCGCGATGGCGGAGCGCCCTGAGCCCGGTCGGCAAGGTCACCCCCCGAGCCTACTCCCGCGGGCGATCTTGGCGTAGACTCTCGGCCTGGCCATGGAGCCGATCCCGTGACGGCGCTCGCCGGCATCCGCGTGCTCGACCAGACCCAGGTCATGGCCGGCCCCTTCTGCACGATGCTCCTCGCGGACATGGGCGCCGACGTCGTGAAGATCGAGCCGCCCGGCGGCGAGAGCATGCGCGGGGGTGAGCTCGAGCTGGCCCCCGGCGTCTCGGCCTCGTTCCTCGCCGTGAACCGCAACAAGCGCGGGATCGTGCTCGACCTCAAGCGGCCCGAGGGCGTCGCGGTCTTGAAGAAGCTCGCCGCGACGGCCGACGTGCTCGTCGAGAACTATCGGCCCGGCGTCGCCGCGCGCCTCGGGGTCGACTACGCGACGCTCGCCGCGGAGAACCCGCGCCTCGTCTACTGCTCGATCTCCGGCTTCGGCCAGACGGGCCCGTACGCGGGCCGCGGCGGCTTCGACCTGATCGCCCAGGGCATGAGCGGGATCATGAGCGCGACGGGGACGGAGGGTGGGCCGCCGGTCAAGGTCGGCGTCCCGATCACCGATCTCGGCGCCGGGCTCTTCGGCCTGGTGGGGATCCTCGCGGCGCTGCGCGCGCGGCGCGTGACGGGCCGCGGCCAGCTCGTGGATACCTCGCTCTTCGAGGCCGGGCTCGCGCTCTCGGCGTGGGAGGCGACCGAGTACTGGTACACGGGCGAGAACCCCCGCCCGCTCGGCACCGCGCACCGGCTCAACGCGCCCTACCAGGCCTTCCGCGCGCGCGACGGCTGGTTCACCGTCGGCGCCGCGAACGAGCGGCTCTGGCCGCGCTTCGCCGCGCTCCTCGGCCTCGAGCACCTCGTGACCGACCCGCGGTTCGCGCGGCCGGCGCCGCGGCTCAGGAACCGCGCCGACTTGCAGGAGCTGGTCGAGGCGGTCACGACCGGCGCGCCGCGCGCGCACTGGCTCGCGCTCTGCGAGGAGGCGGGCATCCCCGCCGGGCCGATCTACAGCGTGCCCGAGGCGCTCGGCGACCCGCACGCGCTCGCGCGCGGCATGGTGCAGGAAATCGAGCATCCCGGGGTGGGCCGCGTCAAGGCGCTCGGCAACCCGGTGAAGCTCTCCCGGTCGCCGGCGACCTTGCGCAAGAACGCGCCGCGGCTCGGCGAGGACACCGACGCGGTCCTGCGCGAGGCCGGCTACACGACGGACGCGCTCGAGGTCCTGCGCGCGGCGGGGGCCGTCCGGTGAAGGCGCTCGCGGGCCTTCGGGTCATCGACCTCACGCAGGCGATGGCGGCGCCGTTCTGCACGATGAACCTCGCCGACCTGGGCGCCGACGTCATCAAGGTCGAGCCGCCGGGCGAGGGCGAGCCCACGCGCCGCGGCTCGATCACGCGGCACGGCGAGAGCGCGACCTTCCTGACGATCAACCGGGGCAAGCGTGGCCTCACCGCCGACCTCAAGCGGCCGGAGGGCGTCGAGATCGTGAGGAAGCTGGCGCGCACGGCCGACGTGTTCGTGCAGAACTACCGACCGGGCGTCGCCGCGCGCCGCGGCCTCGGGTACGAGGACCTCGCCGCCGTCAATCCGCGGCTGATCTACTGCACGATCAGCGGCTTCGGCTCGACGGGCCCCTACGCCGCGCGCGGCGGCTACGACCTGATCGCGCAGGGCATGAGCGGCATCCTGAGCGTCACGGGCGACGAGGACGGCGCGCCGGCGAAGGCGGGCGTGCCGCTCAGCGACCTGGCGGCCGGCCTGTTCGGCGTCTACGGGATCCTCGTCGCGCTCGAGTCCCGCGAGCGCACGGGCCAGGGCCAGCACGTGGACACCTCGCTCCTCGAGGCCGCGCTCGCGCTGACCGTGTGGGAGTCGACCGAGTACTGGGCCACCGGCCGGGCGCCCGGGCCGCTCGGCTCGGCGCACCGGCTCTCGGCGCCCTACCAGGCCCTCCGCGCGAGCGACGGCTGGTTCACCGTCGGCACGAACAGCGACCGGCTCTTCGAGGCCCTCTGCCGCGCGCTCGGGCGGCCCGACCTGCCGCGCGACCCGCGCTTCGCGGGGCGGGTCGAGCGGCTCGCGAACCGCCGCGCGCTGATCCCCCTGCTCGAGCGCACGACGAGCGGAGCGCCGCGCGCCCACTGGCTCGAGCGGCTCGAGCGCGAGGGCGTGCCCTCGGGGCCGATCGCGAGCTACGCCGAGGCGCTCGCCGATCCGCACGCGCTGGCGCGCGGGATGGTCGTGGACCTCGTGCACCCGAAGGCCGGGCCCCTCAAGGCGCTCGGCGTGCCGGTCAAGCTCTCGGACACGCCCGGCGCCGTGGACCGGCCGGCGCCGCTCCTGGGCCAGGACACCGCCGCGATCCTCGCCGAGCTCGGCTACGGCGCCGAGGAGCAGCAGGCGCTCCGGGACCGGGGAATCGTCTGACCCCCGGCGAGCTGGCCGCGCTGATGGCGGGGCCCACGCCCCACGCGGTGCTCGACCTCCGCGAGCGGGCGGCCTACGAGCGGGGCCACCTCTTCCGCGCGACGTCGCTGCCGCGCCGGCTGCTCGAGTTCCGCCTGCCCGAGCTGGTCCCGGCGCCGGCCACGCCGCTCGCCGTCTACGACGCCGACG
>Ga0154364_1134_pt1 | contig 27189 bp, 29 predicted proteins | sample RifGroA2_FD_115892 | JGI IMG/M metagenome (GOLD analysis project Ga0154364, IMG submission 115892) | Candidatus Rokubacteria bacterium GWA2_73_35 | reverse complement strand
CCTCGAGCGGATCGCGGCGGCGGCGGAGGGCGAGCTCGCCGAGACGCACGGCGTCGGCCCCGAGATCGCGCGGTCGGTCGGGGCGTTCTTCGGCGACGCGGCCAACCGGCGCCTCGTCGAGCGCCTGCAGGCGGCCGGCGTCGTGACGACCGCGCCCGAGGCGCCGCGCGCGCCGCAGGTGCTCGCGGGCAAGACGCTGGTGCTGACCGGCGCGCTGCCGGGCCTCTCGCGCGAGGCCGCGCGGGAGCTGATCGAACGCCACGGCGGCCGGGTGGTCGCCGCGGTCTCGAGGAAGACGGACTACGTCGTCGTGGGCGAGGCGCCCGGGGGCAAGGCCGAGGACGCCCGCCGCCTGGGGGTGACGATGCTCGACGAAGCGGGACTTCTTGCCCTACTGGACGCGCGATGAACGGGCGAACGAAGCCACGCCGCATCTGGGGCAGGCCACCCACGGTGGTCGCCGTCCTCACGGCCCTCGCTACAATAGAGCCACGCCGCATCTGGAGCAGACCACCCACGGTGGCCGCCGTCCTCACGGCCCTCGCGACGATCGGCTGCATCGGCGCGACGACGGACTCCCCCGCGCCGCTCGACGTCAGGACGCCGGGAAGCTGGCGCCGGCTCGCGCCGATGCCGACGGCGCGGCAGGAGGTCGCGGTCGCGGTCCTCGACGGGCGCGTCTTCGTCATCGGCGGCTTCGGCTCCGGCGCCGAGCCCGCGGCAACCGTCGAGGCGTACGACCCGACGACCGACACCTGGGCGGCGCGTGCGCCGCTGCCGGCGCCGGTGCACCACGCCGCGGCCGCGGTCCTCGACGGCCGGTTGTTCGTCGCCGGCGGCTACACGGGGGGCCGCGTGCGGTGGACGCCGAGCGCCACGGTCTACGAGTACGACGCCGCGCGCAACTCGTGGGCGACGCGCGCGCCGCTCCGCGCGCCGCGCGGCGCCCTCGCGCTCGCGGCGCTCCGCGGCCGCCTCCACGCCGTGGGCGGCAGCGCCGACGGCGTGCGGGGCGCGCACGAGGTCTACGACCCGGCCGCCGACCGCTGGACGGAGGCGCCGCCGCTGCCGACGCCCCGCGACCACCTCGCCGCCGTCGCCTTCCGGGGGCGTCTGTGGGCGATCGGGGGCCGCGAGTCGTTCGCCGGCACGCAGCACACGGCCGTCGAGATCTACGACCCCGCGACGGACACGTGGGCCGCCGGGCCGCCGCTCCCCGTCGGCCGCGGCGGGCTCGCCGCGGCCGCCCTGGGTGACCGCCTGTTCGTCTTCGGCGGCGAGGCGCCGCTGCGCATCTTCAGCGCGACCGAGATGTACGAGGTCGCGGGCGACCGCTGGATCGGCAAGGACCCGATGCCGACGCCGCGCCACGGCATCGGCGCCGGCGTCGTCGGCGGCCGCATCTACGTGCCGGGCGGCGCCACGCAGCCGGGCTACGCGCGGACCGACGTCAACGAGGTCTACACGCCGTGAGGCGCGCGGCGCGCCCGCGCGCGCTGCTGCTCGGCGCCCTGCTGCTCGGCGCCGCGGGCGTCGCCCCGGCGGCGCCGGCCGGGCCCACCCGCGAGGAGGCGCTCGCCGCGCTCGCGGACCCGACGAGCGTCGAGGCGCGCCGGCGCGGCGCGCAGGGGCTCGGCGCGACCGGCACGATGGCGGACCTGCCCGCGCTCGTGCGCGCGCTCCGCGACGCCGACGCGGTCGTCCGGACCTTCGCCGAGCACGCGATGTGGCAGGTCTGGAGCCGGTCGGGCGACGACGACGTGGACCGCCTGCTGCAGATCGGGATCGAGCAGATGAACGCGCGCGAGGGCGAGGCCGCGGCCGAGACCTTCACGCGGGTCATCGCGCGGCGCCCGGACTTCGCCGAGGGCTGGAACAAGCGCGCCACGGTCTACTACCTGCTCGGCGAGTACCGGAAGTCGCTGGCCGACTGCGACGAGGTGCTGAGGCGCAACCCCTACCACTTCGGCGCGCTCTCCGGGTACGGCATGATCTACCTGCAGCTCGGCCGGCCCGCGCTGGCCCTTCCGTACTTCGAGAAGGCGCTCGACGTGAACCCGAACCTCGGGCAGGTGCGCGAGACCGCGGAGGCGCTGCGCCGGCTCCTGATCCAGCGGGGACGGGAAACGATCTGATGGAGACGCCGTCAACCCCACGGAGGTGGACGTGATCGAGGCCCTGCGGAAGATCTCGAGCCCGAGCGTGGCCAACGCGATCGAGACGTTCAACGTGCGCCCCCGGGACCAGGGCTTCATGTCCTCGGAGATCCGGACGCTGTTCCCCGAGCTCGGGCCGCTCGTCGGCCACGCGGTCACCGCGCTGATCCGCGCGGAGCCCGCACCGCTCCAGGACCACCGCGCGTCGACGTTCGCCTGGTGGGACTACGTCCTCTCGATCCCGGCGCCGCGCGTGATCGTCGTCCACGACCTCGACGACCCGCGGGGCCAGGGCGCCCAGTGGGGCGAGGTCCAGGCGAACATCCACCGGGCGCTGGGCTGCGTCGGCACGGTGACCGACGGCTCGGTGCGCGACCTCGACGAGGTGCGCGCGCTCGGCTTCCAGTTCGCCGCCGCGCACGTCTCGGTCTCGCACGCGTACGTCCACATGGTGGACTTCGGGCTGCCCGTGAAGGTCGGCGGGCTGTGGGTCAAGCCCGGCGACCTGATCCACGCCGACCAGCACGGCGTGGTCACGATCCCGCCGGAGATCGCCGCGCGCGTCCCGGAGGGCGTGGCGAAGGTCGAGGCGGACGAGCGGACGATCATCTCGTTCTGCCGCTCGGAGGCGTTCTCCGTGGAGGCCCTCAAGGCCCTGTACCGGCAGGTCCGCCCCGGCACGTACTAGGAGGGAGGCGCGCCGTGCAGCAGGTCACGACCAACGGGGTCACGCTCGCCGTGCGCGAGTGGCCGGGCCCGGAGCCCGCCATCGTCGCCGTCCACGGGCTCACCTCCAACCACACGGTCTGGACCGCGCTGGCCGACGCCCTCGCGGGCCGCCACCGCCTCCTCGCCTACGACCTGCGCGGCCGCGGCGACAGCGCCAAGCCCGCGAAGGGCTACAGCCTCGCCGAGCACGCCGCCGACCTCTCCGGGCTGCTCGACCACTTCGGCCTCGCGCGCGCGATCGTCGCGGGCCACTCGCTCGGCGCCCACATCGGGGTGCGCTTCGCCACGCTCTACCCGGAGCGGGTCGCCAGGCTCGTCCTCGTCGACGGCGGACTCGACGTCCGCGCGGAGATCATGGACTCGCTCGCGCCGGCGATCGGCCGGCTCGGCGTCGAGTTCCCGTCGCTCGAGGCCTTCCTCGGCATGCTGCGGGGGCTGCCGATGTTCGCCGGGCGCTGGAACGACTACCTGGCGCAGCACTACACCTACGACGTCGAGCCGGGCCCGGGCGGCGGCGTCCGCTCGAAGGTGGCGCGCCACGCGATCGAGGAGGAGGTGGCGAACCTCCAGCGGACGCGCCTCTGGGTCTGGCACCACCGGATCCAGGCGCCGACGCTCCTGCTGCGCGCGCCCGACGGCCTGCTGACCGCCACCGACTGCCTGATGACGCAGGAGGAGGCGGAGGCGATGGCGCACGCGATCCCGCGCTGCACCCTGGTCGTCGTGCCCGGGACGAACCACTACACGATCGTGCTCGGCGACAACCCGGTCGTGACGCGCGCGCTCACCGCGTTCCTCGCGGCCTGACCCGGCGCCGGGCATGGAGATCCGGGGCGCGGAGCGCGACGACCTCGCCGCGGTGCTGGCGCTCGCGGCCGACGTGATCGGCCCCGAGCGCGCGGCGCCGTTCGTCCGCTCCCACGTCGAGCGCCACCACCTGCTCGTCGCGGCGGACGCCGGCGGCGTCGTCGGCTGCCTGGCGTACCGCACGGACTGGTTCCAGTGCACGTTCGTGGCGCTCGTCAGCGTCGCCGAGGGCGCCCGCCGCCGCGGCATCGCGCGGGCGCTCTACCGGCGCGTCGAGGACGTCTCGCCGAGCCCGCGGCTCTACTCCTCGACCGAGGAGACCAACGCCGCGTCGATCCAGATGCACGCGGCGCTCGGGTTCAGCCCGTCGGGCTACATCGACAACCTGCCCCAGGGCTACCGGGAGCTGCTCTTCTACAAGCGGCTCAGGTCCTGAGCGGCTCGGATCCCGAGAAGGACGCCGGCGTGGACACCAAGGACGAGCTGCTGGACCGGGCGGCGCGCGAGTTCCGCGCCCTGCACGACACCCTGCGCGGCCTCAACGAGAGCGACACGACGCGGGTGTGGCTCGGCGCGTGGTCGGTCAGGGACATCGTGGCGCATATCTCGGGCTGGCACCGCGAGATGACGCCGGCGCTCGAGCGTCTGGCGCGAGGCGAGCGTCCGTTTCCCGAAGGCGTGAGCTACGACGACGTGGACGCCTGGAACGCGACGTTCGCGGCGGCGCGGCGGGGGACGTCGGTCGCCGACGCGCTGCTGGAGCTCGACCGCTCGCACGAGGACTTCATGCGCGCGGCGGCGGCGGGCCTGGCGGGCCGCGCAGGGGCTCTGAGGGCCTGAGCGCCCACGCGGGTGGGCGCCGCGCGCGGTCAGTGGGCCGTGGCGAGGGGCTGCCGCAGCCGGCGGACCAGCTCGTACAGCGCGCTCTTGCCGCCCCGGTAACCGGCGCCGCGCACCCGACGCAGGACCTCAGCGCCCGAGATCACCGGCTCCTCTCGCAGCCACTCGCTGATCTGTGGCGCGTACTGGGCCACCGTGGACGGGCGTCCGACCCCGCGCGGGCGGGCCACCACGGCAGCCGCCCCGCCGTTGGCGACGACCGCGGCCATCTCTCTGAAGATCATGGCTCGCTCCTCCATGCCCTAGCCAGAGAGCAAATCCGATACCGCGGGCGGGCCGGGGATGGATTTCCACCAATTTCAAGGACTTCCGCGATCCCCGGTCCATATGGGCTGGTAATTTTGTATCCGGAAAGGCTACTCCTGGGCTGGCCACACCTTTGCCGGGCGGCGCCGGCGTCGGGTGGCGCGGGGGTAGCTCAGGGCTTCTCCATCGCGCTCTTGATCGTGCGCGAGAGCTCGCTCGGGGTGAAGGGCTTGAGGACGAGCCCGTGGACGCCGGTCTCGGCGGCGTGGCCGAGCAGCTCCTGCGTGCCGTGGGCGGTGATCATGACGACCCGCAGCTTCGGGTGGAGCACCCACGCCCGCTCGATGAACTCGAAGCCGTTCAGCTCGGGCATCTTGTAGTCCACGATCAGGAGGTCCGCCGGGGGCCCGCTCGTGAGGTGGGCGAGGGCTTCCCGCGTGCTCGAGAAGCCGTGGACCGTGTGGCCCTGCTCGCCGAGGACCTTCAGGCACATCTGCACGATCGTCGGCTCGTCGTCCACCACCACGATGTTCATGCCTGGGCCCTCTCGTCACGCCGCAGTTTGTACTCGATCGAGTCCACGAGCGCCTGCCACGACGCCTCGATGATGTTGTCGGCCACCCCGACCGTCCCCCACGTCTCCTCGCCGTCGCCCGAGGTGATGAGCACGCGCGTCTTCGCCGCGGTGCCCTTGGACTCGCCGAGGATGCGGACCTTGTAGTCGAGGAGCTTCATTTCGCGCAGGTTGGGGTAGAACTCCTCCAGCGCCTTGCGGAGCGCGTGGTCGAGCGCGTTGACCGGGCCGTTGCCCGCCGCGGCGGTGTGCTCGGCGATGCCCTTGACGCGCAGGCGCACCGTCGCCTCGGCGACCGGCTCCTCGGTGATGCTCTGCTCCTCCACGATCACGCGGTAGGCCTCGAGCTCGAAGTACGGCCGGTGGCGTCCGAGCGCCCGCTCCATCAGGAGCTCGAACGAGGCCTCGGCGCCCTCGAACTGGAACCCCTGGTCCTCGAGCGCCTTGAGCTGGTCGAGGATGCGGCGCGAGTCGGGCGTGTCGTGGTCGAGGTCGATCCCGTACTCGCGCGCCTTCCAGAGGATGTTCGACCGGCCCGCGAGCTCGGAGACCAGGACGCGACGGTGGTTGCCGACCGCTTCGGGATCGACGTGCTCGTAGGTCTCCGGGTGCTTCTGCACGGCCGAGACGTGCATGCCGCCCTTGTGCGCGAAGGCCGAGTCGCCGACGTACGGCTGCGCGTCCCAGGGCTTGCGGTTGGCCAGCTCGGCGATGAAGCGCGAGACGTCGCGCAGCTCCCGGAGGTTGGGCGCCGGGATGCAGTCGAGCCCGAGCTTGAGCACGAGGTTCGGGATGACCGACACGAGGTTCGCGTTCCCGCAGCGCTCGCCGAAGCCGTTGATCGTCCCCTGCACCTGCCCGGCGCCCTCCGCCACGGCCGCCAGCGAGTTCGCCACCGCGCACTCGGCGTCGTTGTGCATGTGGACGCCGAGCGGCGCCTTCACGCGCTCGCGCACGGCGCGGACGATCGCGGCGACGTCGTGCGGAAGCGTGCCGCCGTTGGTGTCGCACAGCACGAGCCAGTGGGCGCCGGCCGCCTCCGCGGCCGCGAGCGCCGCGAGCGCGTACTCGCGGTTGGCGCGGAAGCCGTCGAAGAAGTGCTCGGCGTCGAACATGACCTCCTCCACGCGCGGGCGGAGGTACGCGATCGTGTCCGCGATCATCGCCAGGTTCTCCTCGGGCGTGGTGCCGAGCGCGTGCGAGACGTGGAAGTCCCACGTCTTGCCGACGATCGTCGCGACCGGCGCGCCGGCGTCGAGGAGGGCCCGCATGTTGGGGTCCGAGTCGGCCGTGCCGCCCGCGCGCCGGGTCATGCTGAAGGCGGCGAGCCTGGCGTGCTTGAGGGGCACGTCCTGCATGCGCCGGAAGAACCTGAGATCCTTGGGGTTGGAGCCGGGCCAGCCGCCCTCGATGTAGTGGACGCCGAGCGCGTCGAGCCGGCTCGCGAGCCGGACCTTGTCCTCCATCGAGAAGGCGACCCCCTCGCCCTGGGTGCCGTCCCGCAGCGTCGTGTCGTAGAGCTTGATCAAGCGGCGCATGGGGTTGACCGCCATCATGCGCCGCAGGCGGCGGGGGTGTCAAGAAACCGGGGACTTCCTGATCTCGTCGATCTTGCGGTCGCGCTCGCCGGCCAGCCGGTCGCTGTCGCGCCGCAGATTCTCGTTCAGCTGGTCGATCTCCTCGTGCGTCGTGGCCTTGCGCAGCGCGGCCTGGTGAAGGATCTCGAGCTCGGCGCTCTTGGCCTTGTGGAACTGGCGGACCTCGGCGATGGCGGACTTCTGCGCGTCGGTGAGGGGACGATCGTCGCCGCCGGCCTCCTGGTCCTTCTTCCGGAGGCGCTCCATCGCCAGCTCGTACGACCTCTTCGGGGCGTCGTCGGACATCACGTCCTCTTGGGACGCGCCTCTTCGAGCGCGTCCAGCGCCGAGCGCATCCTCACCACGCACACGTCATGATGGGCTCTCCCCACGGAGCTTGCGCAGGCGCTGTCTCAAAGCCGTCATGCAGTCATTCATGTTCTCCGCGAGGCGGAAGGCTCTGGTGCGCCGCTTCGGCCCGGGCTTGGTCTCGGGTCTCTTTGCCCTGAGCATACCCGATCGAGAGCGCGCTGGGGCTCCGGGGAGTGCCTCCCGACCCGGCCAGCGCCGGCCTTATAATACTGGGTCTCGCCAAATAGACTGATGGTCATGTCAGAACTCCAACCCCGCGTGACGAAGAAACACGAAGGCCAAGTGTAGCTGGCGTCGCTCGCGCGCGAAGCCCGCGTGGAGCGGCGGGCGCAGCGCGGCCAGGCTCGGCGCACAGACATTGGCCAACTCCCGCGTCCTGGTGTTGCCCCAGAGCTTGTTCGATCGGGTTCAGGGGCCGACCCCTTTCCGTGGCTCCAGAGTTTCAATCTCCTCTCCTCGGGACGATTCCATCGACGTGATTGCCCTCCAGATGCCAGAGGGCCAGCGGGAGGTTTCAATCCCCTCTCCTCGGGGCGCCGCCTGCCCGCCGTATTGCAGGTGGGTTTCATCTTCGCGTTCGATGCGCTCGGGCGCCTGGGCCTCGAAACCGGTGCCCTGGCTTCGGGAGGCTGGACCATCTGGTCCGGTTCACAGCCACCGTCAGGTTGGTCCCCGCGACCGCAGGCTGGAGGGTGAAGCGATTCTTAGCAGGACCGTGGGAGCGTGTCAATAGGTGAGATCGCAGGCTCCGACGAGACCCTCTCAGACGACCTTCGCCTCGCGCAGGCGCGCGATCTCCGCCCGCCGGAGCCCGAGTACGCGCCGGAGGACAGGCTCCGTGTGCTGGCCGAGCAGCGGGGGCGGCGCGGCCGCGCGGCCCGGGGTGGCGTGCAGGCGGATCGGCACCCCCATCACCGTCACCTGCCCGGCGCGCGGGTGCGGCAGCGTCACGATCATCCCGCGCGCCTTGAGGTGCTCGCTCGCGCAGACCTCGGGCACGCTCCGGATACGCCCGGCGGGCACGCCCGCGGCCTCGAGGCGCTTGAGCCACTCGTCGGCGGTGCGCGCGCCGAGGATCTCGTTGAGCAGCGGGATCAGCGTGTCGCGGTGCTGGACGCGCCGGGCCTCGGTGTCCCAGCGGGGATCGCGCGCGAGCTCCGGGCGCTCGAGCGCCGCGCAGCACCGCTCCCAGAGCGAGTTGTTGGCGACGCCGAGCGCCAGGTACGCGTCCGCGGCGCGGAACACCTCGTAGGGCACGATCGAGGGGTGCGCGTTGCCGCGGCGGGTCGGCCGGGCGCCGGTGCCGAAGTGGATCCCGGCCTGGTAGGTCAGCAGCGAGGCCATCACGTCGAGCATCGCGATCTCGACCTTCTGGCCACGGCGCGTGCGCTGCCGCGCCAGGAGCGCGAGCGTCACCCCCTGGGCGGCCGCCATGCCCGCGACGAGGTCGGCGATCGAATTGCCGACCTTCACGGGCGGGCCGTCGGGGAACCCCGTGAGGTCCATGATCCCCGACTCGGCCTGGACGATCAGGTCGTAGCCGCCGCGGTGCGCCTCCGGACCCGACTCGCCGAAGCCCGAGACCGCGCAGTAGACGAGCCGCGGGGTCGCCTTCGCGAGCGTCGCGTAGCCGAGCCCGAGCTTCTCCATCGTGCCCGTGCGGAAGTTCTCGAGGAGGACGTCGCTCTTGCGCGCGAGCCGGCGCAGGAGGGCGCGCCCCTCGTGGGCCTTGAGGTTGAGCGTGAGGCTCTGCTTGCCCCGGTTGACCGCCATGAAGTAGGTCGCCTCGCCCCCGACGAAGGGGGGCCAGCTGCGCGTGTCGTCCCCCTTGCCCGGCTCCTCCACCTTGATGACCTCGGCGCCCATGTCCGCGAGCTGCATCGCGCAGAAGGGGCCCGCGAGGATGCGCGTGAGATCGAGGACGCGGATCCCGCTGAGCGGTCCCTTAGCTCGCGCCACGCGACGGTCCTTTCCAGGCGCGCTTGGCGAGCGAGCGGGCGATCGCGGTGACCCGGTCGCCCGCGCGGCCGGCGCGCCGCCAGAACAGGCGCGCGCGGTCCAGCGCGCCCAGGTGCGAGAAGTAGTAGACCTCGTCCACCGCCTCGACCGCGACCGCCGCGCCGATCTTGAGCCCGCGCGTCTCGGCGCCGTGGCACACGAAGCGCGCGCCGCCCTCCAGCTCGACGAGCGCGATGTGCAGCGGCGAGCGGAACCCCTCGGGCGGCGAGTAGAGCGTGGTGAAGCTGACGACCTCGCCGGCGCCCGGCACCACCGTCGGCGTCATCTCGGCCGGATGCCGTGGACACCATCGAGCCGGTGGCGCCGTGACCAGCCCGCAGACGGGGCAGCGGGACGCCGCGATGCTCTCGATCATGGGTCGGAGCGCCGTCCGTGCGCGATCACACGGCCTCCAGCAGGGTGACCCAGTTGCTGGTCGCGAGGCCCCCGATCGAGTGCGTGAGCGCCACGCGGCCGTCGAGCTGGCGGCCCTCGGCGCGCCCGGTGAGCTGCCAGACGCACTCGACGATCTGGGCGAGCCCGGTGGCGGCCAGCGGGTGGCCGCGCGCCTTGAGGCCGCCCGAGGGGTTGACCGGCAGCCGCCCGTCGAGCGCGGTCTCGCCGTCGAGCGTCGCGCGCCCCGCCTTGCCCGGCGGGAGGAGCCCCGTGTCCTCGAGCGAGATCAGCTCGAACGGCGCGAACGCGTCGTGGATCTCGGCGAAGTCCACGCGCTCGGGGCCGAAGCCTGCCATCGCGAACGCCGCGTGCGCCGCCGCCCGGGTCGCGCGGAAGCTCGTCAGCTCCTCGCGATGGCGCAGGGCGAGCGTGTCGGCCCCCTGCCCGATGCCGGCCACGCGCACGCGCGCGCGCTCGGTGGTGAGCACGACGGCCGCGGCGCCGTCGGAGATCGGGCAGCAGTGGAGCAGGCGCAGCGGGTCGGCGACCATCCGGCTCGCGAGCACGTCCTCGGCGCTGACCGCCTGCTGGAAGTGCGCCAGCGGGTTGCGCGCGCCGTTGGCGTGGTTCTTGACCGCGACCTGGGCCATCTCGCGCGCGCCGAGGCCCCCGCGGGCCATGAGCGCGCGGGTCACGAGGCCGGCGAGCGCCGGCATGGTGGCGCCGTAGGAGCGCTCGTAGGGGTCGATCGAGCGGCCGATGATCTCGGAGACGCGCGGCGTCGGCAGGTGCGTCATCCGCTCGCCGCCGACGACCAGGACGGTGCGAGCGAGCCCCGCGGCGACCTCGGCGAAGCCCGCGTAGAGGGCCGCGGCGCCCGACGACGTCGCGGTCTCGACGCGCACGGCCGGCACCTCGGCGAACCCCATGTGGCTGGCGACGTTCGAGGCGAAGTTGCCGTCGCCGACGAACTCCTCTGGGTTCATCGTCGCGACCACGATCGCGTCGGGCCGCTCGAGCCCCGCCGCGGCGAGGGCGCCGAGGGCCGCCTCGGCCATCAGGTCTTGGAGACGCTCGGGCCGACGGCCGATCCGCGTCATGCCGACCCCGGCGATCCACACGTCAGCCATCGCGACCTAGAGCTTGCAGGCCGCGCGCGAAAAGGTCAACCGTCAGCCCGCACTAGGCACGGAGGGTCGTCGCGGGCGGCGGGCGATCCTGGCGCAGGGGGCCGCGCCTGCACCACCCGCCCGGGCGCCCCGGCGCCGCGCGTGCGTCGGGCGCGCTACGCGGCGTGACTCCGCCGCCGCGGCGGCGGGGGTGGCGCGGCGACGCCGAGCTCGCGGATCAGCCGCAGGAGGTACGTGCGCTGCAGCCCGAGCGCCCGCGCCGCGTGCGTGCGGTTGCCGCACGTCTGGTGGAGCGTGGTCTCGATCAGGCGGCGCTTGAACGCCGAGACGGCACCGTGGTAGTCGGCGGCCGGGAGCGCCGGGGCGGCTGGCATCGTCGCCATGGCCCCGGGCGCTCGCAACGCGCGTGCCAGCCGCGCCGGGCTCCGCTGGCGCTGACTTGCGGCGCACGGCACCGGCGAGGTGCACGGCCGGCGCGGCGCCCTGCCCCGTGCGCTGTGCAGCCGCGGCGCGCGGCGGGGCGGGGCAGGACAGGTGACGCACAATGAAAAGGGGCCCCGTGGAGGGGCCCCTCAGAGGGTCAGCGCGTCGGGCCGGCTCAGGACTTCGTGGCCGGCTTGACGCCCGGATTGTCCTTGAAGAACTGCTTGTTCAGCTCGGTGAAGTTCTTCCACTGGTCCGGGACCTCGTCCTCGGCGAAGATCGCCTTCACCGGGCACACGGGCTCGCACGCGCCGCAGTCGATGCACTCGTCCGGATGGATGTAGAGCATGGTCTCGCCCTCGTAGATGCAGTCCACGGGGCAGACCTCGACGCAGGCCTTGTCCTTGACGTTGATGCACGGCTCGGCGATCACGTACGGCATGGAATGCCTCCCAGCGTGGTTCCTCCCAGAGTGGTCAGACCAAACTTTTCTACCCGAACGTGCCGCCGTGTGTCAAGCGCCCGCCCTCACTGGGTCCGGAGCCGCGGGTCGAGGGCGTCGCGGAGCGAGTCGCCGAACAGGTTGAAGGCGAACACGGCGAGGCTGATCGCGAGCCCCGGGAAGATCGCCATCCAGGGGGCCGCCTCGGCGAACTCGACGGCGGCGCCCCGCAGCATCAGCCCCCACGCGGCCGTGGGCTCCTGCACGCCGAGGCCGAGGAACGAGAGCGAGGCCTCCAGCAGGATCGCCTGGCCGAGAAACGCGGTCAGCAGGATCAGGTAGGGCGCCATCACGTTCGGCAGCATGTGGCGGAGGATGATCCGCCCGTGGCCGAACCCGGCGGCGCGGGCGGCGTCGATGTACGGCATCTCCCGGATCGAGAGCGCGCTCGCGCGGATCACGAGCGCGCAGCGCGGGATCATCGGGATCGTGATCGCGGTGATCAGGTTCGGCAGGTTGTTGCCGAGGATCGCGACGATCGCGAGCGCCAGGATGATCAGCGGGAACGAGAGGAAGACGTCCATCACCCGCTGCACGTAGAGGTCCACCCGCCCGCCGAAGTAGGCGCTGCCGACGCCCAGGACGGCGCCCACCGTCGCGCCGAAGAAGGCGGCGCCGAACCCGACGAACAGCGCCGTGCGCGAGCCGTAGATCAGGCGCGCGAGCACGTCGCGGCCGAAGGCGTCGGTGCCGAGCCAGTGGCTGGCCGAGGGGGGCGCGAGCATCGCCGCGAAGTCCACGGCGACCGGGTTGTAGGGGGTGAGCAGGTTCGCGAGCAGCGCGACCACGAGCATCAGGAGCACGACGGCCGCGCCGACCGCGCCGAGCGGCCGGCGCCGGACGAAGTCCCGGGCGGCGTCGACCCACGGCCGGGCCGGCGCGCCGTCCAGCTCGCCGAGACGCTCCGTCGCCCGCTCGATCGCCATCGCCTACCGGAACCGGATGCGCGGGTCGAGCCACGCGTAGAGGATGTCCACCGCGAAGTTCACGACGATGAAGAACCCCGAGACGATCAGGACCAGCGCCTGGATCAGGGTGTAATCGCGCTGGGCCACGGCCTGGACGAAGAGCAGGCCCAGCCCGTTCAGGTTGAACACCTGCTCGGTGACGACGAGCCCGCCGAGCAGGAACGCGAACTCGAGCGCCACCACGGCCAGCACCGGGAGCATCGCGTTCTTGAGCGCGTGCCGCGACAGGACGAGCTTCTCGATGAGCCCCTTGGCCCGCGCGGTCCGGATGTAGTCCTCCCGCAGCACCTCGAGCATCGCCGAGCGCGTCATCCGCGTCGCCACCGCCGAGTAGCGGTAGCCCACCGCGAGGGCCGGCCAGATGAGCTGCAGGAAGTTCTGCCAGGGGTCCACCCAGAACGGCGTGTAGACCATCGGGGGCAGCCACTTGAACACGATGAGGAGCAGCAGGATGAACACGATCCCGAGCCAGAACGACGGCGTCGCCAGGCCCGCGATCGAGAAGACGCGCACGACGTAGTCCACCCACGTGTCCTGCTTGAGGGCGGAAATCACCCCGAGCGGGATCGCCAGGAGGACCGCGACCAGGGTGGCCATGATCGCCACCTGCATGGACAGCGCGAACCGGAGCTTGATCTCCTCGCCGATCGGCGCCCCCGTCCACATGGACGTGCCGAAGTCGAGCCGCACGGCGCCCCAGAGCCACGTGAGGAACTGCTCCCAGACCGGCCGGTCGAGCCCGAACCGGACGCGCTCCTGCTGGAGGATCTCCTCGGACACCGCGCCGCGGTCGCCGGACATCCTGATTTCGACCACGTCGCCCGGCACGACGCGCATCAGGAAGAAGATCAGCACCGCCACGCCGAGCAGCGTGGGAAACATCAACAAGAATCGCTTCAGCAGGTATTTCCACATGGCGCCGCCGGCGGCGCCCGGCCGGGGGCCTCCCGGCGCGGACGCCGCCACGCCCTAGCCGGCTACTCGCTGAGCCAGACCGTGTCCAGCATGTTGTTCAGGTAGTGGGCGGGCGTGATGGTCCAGCCCTTCACCTTCGAGCTGTGCGGGATGATCCGGTTCCACTGGAGCGTGTACATCACGTGGACCTCCTCGTCGAGGAGGCGCTTCTCGAGCGCCCGGAGGTACTTCCGGCGCTCCTCGGCGTCCACGGCCCGCGCCTGCTTCTGGTACAGCTCGTCGATGACCTTGTCCTGGTGCTTGCCGTAGTTCGCGTCCGAGCTCGTGACGAACCGCCCGAGGTCGAGGTCGGGCTCGACGATGAAGCCGCAGGCGAAGTCCATCGCCACCTCGAAGTCGCCGCGCTTGAGCATCGGGTGGTAGGCCGAGGCCTCGACGATCTCCTGCTTGACGTTGAGCCCGATCTGCCGCCACTGGTCGATGAGCCAGATCCCGATCGGCTCGTAGGGCTGCGGGATGCCCCGGTTCTTGAACGTGAAGGCGAAGCCGTCCGGGACGCCGGCCTCCCGGAGGAGCCGCTTCGCCTCGGCGCGCGACTTGCCGATGTCGCGAGAGTAGCCCGCGAGCTTCTCGAGCTCCGCCGGCGGCGTCGCCCACGGCGTGCCGGGGACCTGGATGCCCGCCACGTCCCGCACGATGGCGATCCTCGAGAGGTTCTTCGAGGCCTCGTAACGATCGAGCGCGAGGGTGAGCGCGCGGCGCACCCGCTTGTCGTCGAACGGCTTCCGGGTGTGGTTCATCGCGACCATCAGCACGCAGTCCCACGGGCTCTCCTGGACGGTGATCTTGTCGCCGAGGGCCTGCTTCAGGCTGTCGCGGTCGGCCGGCGTGAACCCGCGGAACTGGATGTGGGCCCGCTCGCCGCGGACCGCGGCCACCTGCGCCGAGGACGAGCTGATGAAGAGCGCGCGGTAGCCGTCGAGGTACGGCTTGCCCTTGTCCCAGTAGTTGGGGTTCTTCTTGCCGACCCAGTGGGAGCCCTTGACGTACTCGACGAACGTGAAGGGCCCCGTCCCCATCACGTTCCGCTCGTACCAGCGCATGTCCTTCGCGAGGATGTCCGCCTTGTAGATGAAGTTCCACGGGGAGGCCAGGTTCAGGAGGAAGGAAGACTCGGGCCACTTGAGCCGGAAGCGCACGGTGTAGGGATCGGGCGCCTCGACCGCCTCGACGGCCTGGTAGGTCGTCCGGCGCGAGGACTTCAGTCCCGGCGGCGGGAAGATGATCTTGTCGTAGGAGGCCTTGATGTCCCTCGAGGTCATGTCGCTGCCGTCGTGGAACTTGACGCCCCGGCGGATCTTGAACGTGTAGGTCAGCCCGTCCTTGGCGATCGTCCAGGACTCGGCGAGGTCCCCGACCGGCTTGGTGCCGGTCCGGTCGAACGGCTCGACGCGCAGGAGCGTGTTGTAGTGGGGCGCCACCGGGTGGATGACCCCGAAGGTCTCCTCCTGGTGCGCGTCGTAGGACGGCGGCTGCGAGGGCACGGCGAAGATCAGCTCGCCGCCGTAGCGGGGCTTCTCCTGCGCGCGGGCCGGCGGCGCCGCCAGCGCCACGGCGAGGATGAGGGTCAGCAGACCGGCGTATCGTCGCATCAGCCACCTCCATTGGTCGCGCTGCTCTGGGTCACCCGAGAACTCGTGGGCATCGGTGAAACGCTGCTGCAAGTTACTCGCCACGCGCGCATCCTGTCAAGCCAGGAAACACGCCGCCCAGTGGCCGGGCTTGATCTCGCGCAGCTCGGGCACCTCCTCGCGGCAGCGGGCGACGGCGACCGGGCACCGCGGGTGGAAGACGCAGCCCGAGGGCGGGTGGAGCGGGCTCGGGACCTCCCCGCGGAGCACCGTCCGCTCCCGGCTCGCCTCGAGCTCGGGGTCCGGGATCGGGACCGCCGACAGGAGCGCCCGGGTGTAGGGGTGCAGGGGCTCGTCGTAGAGCGACTTCCGGTCGGCCAGCTCCACGATCCGGCCCAGGTACATCACGGCCACGCGGTCGGAGATGTGCCGCACGACCGAGAGGTCGTGAGCGATGAACAGATAGGTCAGGCCGAACTCCGCCTGGAGGTCCTCCAGCAGGTTGATGATCTGGGCCTGGATCGAGACGTCGAGCGCCGAGACGGGCTCGTCGCAGATGATCAGCGCGGGCTCCATGGCGAGGGCGCGCGCGATGCCCACGCGCTGCCGCTGGCCGCCCGAGAGCTGGTGCGGGTAGCGGTGGGCGTGCTGCGGCAGGAGCCCGACGTGCCGGAGCAGATCCTGCACGCGCGCCGCGCGCGCGTGCCGGTCGGGCACGATCCCGTGCACGCCGAGCGGCTCGGCCAGGATCTGGCCGACGGTCATCCGGGGGTTGAGCGAGCTGTACGGGTCCTGGAAGATCACCTGGATCCGGCGCCGGAAGGCCCGGAGGGCGGTCTCGTCGAGCGCCGTGAGGTCCCGGCCTTCGAAGAGAATCGCCCCGCTCGTCGGCCGCTCGAGCTGCAGGATGCACCGCCCCGTCGTCGTCTTGCCGCAGCCCGACTCGCCGACGAGGCCGAGGGTCTCGCCGCGGCGGATCGTGAAGCTCACCCCGTCCACCGCGCGGACCACCCCGGTGGTGCCGCCGAGCAGGCCGGTGCGCACGTGGAACTCCTTGACGAGCTGCCTGACCTCGAGCAGCGGCGCGTCGCTCATTGGAGCGACCTCCGCGAGGCCGGCGTGAACCGTGGGTGGCCTGCTGGAGGCGCGTGTGGCTTCATCGCCCCGCCACGCCCGCGAGCCGCGCCGCCTCCCAGCAGGCGCTCACGTGGCCGTCGCCCGCGACCGGGACGAGCGGCGGGACCTCGGCCGCGCAGCGCTCGACGCGGAACGCGCAGCGCGGCGCGAAGGCGCAGCCCGGCGGCAGGCGGGTGAGGTCGGGCGGCTGTCCGTCGATCGGCGCGAGGCGCGCGCGCTCGGGCTCGTCCAGGCGCGGCACCGAGCGCAAGAGGCCGAGGGTGTAGGGGTGGCGCGGCGTGGCGTAGATCTCGCGCGCGGTCCCCCGCTCGACGATCTTGCCCGCGTACATGACGTTCACGCGGTCGGCGTAGCGCGCGACGACACCGAGGTTGTGGGTGATGATCAGCATGGCGGCGCCGAGGCGCCGCGAGAGGTCCTTCATCAGCTCCAGGATCTGGGCCTGGATCGTCACGTCGAGGGCCGTGGTCGGCTCGTCGGCGAGGATCAGCGCCGGGTCGCACGCCAGCGCCATCGCGATCATCATCCGCTGCCGCATCCCCCCGCTGAACTGGTGCGGGTACTGTGCGAGCCGCCGCTCCGGGTCGGGGATGCCCACCAGGCCGAGCAACTCGACCGCCCGCCGCCGCGCCGGCTCGCGCCCCATGCCGAGGTGGGTCTCGAGCCCCTCCGTGAGCTGGCGGCCGATGGACAGCACGGGGTTGAGCGAGGTCATGGGTTCCTGGAAGATCATCGCGATCTCGCGGCCGCGGACGTGGCGCATCTCCTCCTCGGAGAGCCCGAGGAGGTCCCGGCCCTTGAAGAGGATCTCGCCGCCGACGATGCGGCCCGCGGGCCCGGCGACGAGCCGCATGATCGAGAGCGCGCTGACGCTCTTGCCGCAGCCCGACTCGCCCACGAGCGCGACCGTCTCGCCCTCGGCGACGTCCCAGGAGACGTCGTCCACCGCGCGGACGACGCCGCCCCGCGTCACGAACTGCGTCACCAGCGAGCGGACCTCGAGCAGGCTACCCACGGCTCGCGCGAGTGTAGCAGATCAGCGGCAGCGCGCGGCGGCCAGGTGGGAGCCCGCCCGGGCCTCGAGGGTGGCGTACTCGCGGCAGACGGCCTCGGCGACGCACGGCCAGCGGTGCTGGGCGGCCCGGCGGACCCCTTCCCGCCCGACCCGCCAGGCGAGGTCGGGGTCGGCGAGCAGCGCGGCGATGCGCTCGGCCAGGGCCGCCACGTCCCCCTCGGGCACGAGGAAGCCCGTGACGCCGTCGTGCACCGTCGTGGTGAGGCCGCCCACGCGCGAGGCGATCACGGGGCTCCCGCACGCCATCGCCTCGAGCGCGACCATGCCGAAGGACTCGTAGTGGGACGGCAGGACGGTCACGTCGGCGGCGGCGTAGTAGGCGGGCAGGACGTCCTGCGGCTGGGCCCCGAGGAACCGCGCCGCCTCGCCGAGGCCGAGCCTGAGGGCGCGGGCGCGCAGCGAGGCCTCGTGGCCGTCGGCGGGCTCGTCGGCCTCGCCGCCGATCACGAGCAGGCGGAGGTCCCGGCCCCCCGCGCGGAGCCGCGCCACCGCGTCGAGGAGCGTGCCGAGGCCCTTGATCGGCGCGATCCGCCCGACGTAGAGCACCACGGGCCGGCCGTCGAGCCCGAGGGCGCGCCGCGCCGCCTGCCTGTCGCGCGGCGCGAACAGCTCGGTGTCGACGCCGCACGGGATCACGGCGACCCGCCGCGGGTCGGCCCCGTAGTAGAGGCCGAGGTGCGCGCGCTCCACGACGTTGGCCGCCACGATCCTGTCGGCCGACCGGATGATCCGCTCCTCCGCGGCGATGCGCGCCGCCGGCTCCCGCTCGGCCGCGGCCGGCGCGACCCGGTTCTTCAGGCGCCCGAGGGTGTGGAACATCTGGAGCACGGGCGCCCCCCAGCGCCCGCGCAGCGCCAGCCCCGCGGCGCCCGAGAGCCAGTAGTGCGCATGGATCAGGTCGTAGTCGCCGTCGGCGATCCGCCACGCGTCCGCGCCGTCCACGAAGTCGTCGAGGTGGTCGACGACGCGCTCGCGCGGCATCGGGGCCTCGGGGCCGGCCGCCAGGTGGATCACCCGCACGCGCGGGGCGAACGGGACCACCCGCGGGATCGCGGGGTTCTGGGAGCGCGTGAACACGTCCACCAGGACGCCCATGCGGCCGAGCTCGCGCGAGAGCTCGCGGACGTAGACGTTCATCCCGCCCGTCTGCTTGCCGCCGAGCGCGGCCAGCGGGCAGGTGTGCACGCTGAGCATCGCGACGCGGAGATTCACGGCGATTCGGGCGGCGCGATGCGCACGCGGCACACGTCCTCGGCGACCGGCTCGAACTCGTACTTGTAGCGCTCCTCGCCGCGCAGGAAGTCGAACCGGCGCCGGCCGCGCGCGATCGCGTCGCGCACGAGGTGCGCGAGCAGGACGACGCCCGGCGAGAGCGCGGCGTGGTCCGGGTGAAAGCCCGAGTTGTAGAGCCCGACCGTGTCGTCCCACTCGAGCACGACGAACGCCGCGAGCGGCCCCGCCGCGGCGTCGAGGAACCACAGGCGCGCCCCGCCCCGCGCGGCGAGCGCGACGACCGCGCGGCGGAAGAACGCCTCCATGCGCGCGTCCATGAAGCGCGCCTTCCCCGCCCGCGAGCGCCGGTGCAGGTCGAGGAAGTCGCCGAGCCGCGCCTCGATCTCCGCGGCCGCGTGGAGACACGTCGCGCGCGCCTCGGGCCGCTCGCGCGCGAGCCGCCTCTGCTTTCGCCCGAGCTCGTGCCGGTGCTTGCCGCCGAGCCCGGCGAGGTAGGCGTCCCACGACGCCGGCAGCGCGAGCACCGGGCAGCGCTCCTCGACCTCCGCGGTCGCGGCGAGCCCGCTGGCGCCGGCGAGCCGCGGGAGCGCGGTCACCGTCGGCGAGGCCGCGGGCACGGCGTGGAGCTCCCACGCGGCGCGCTCCCCGGCGCGCGCCTCGAGCAGGGCCGTCCACGCCTCCTCCTCGAAGCCCGCGCGCGCGATGAGGTCGAGATAGTCGGAGATGTCGGCACCGCCGATCGCGCGGAGCACGCCCGGCCCGGCCTCCCAGAGGGGCAGGATCGCCACGAGGCGTCCGGCCTCGTCCTCGACGGTGCGGATCTCGAGCCGCGCCTGCGGGACGAAGGCGCGGACCCACTCGCGCTGCCAGGTGAAGCCGAGGAAGGGGGTGCGGAGCCGCGAGGCCTCGACGAGCGCGTCCCAGGCGGCCGCGCCCACCGCCTCGAGGCGGTCGTGCGTCTGGACCTTCACTCGTCGGCCCCGGGCGCGTCCAGGGGCGCAGCAGGGGCCGGCCCCTCGCCCGCGGCCTCGCCCCCGCCCTCCGTCATCGCCTCGTCCATGGCGGCCTCGAAGTCCTCGCCGAGGTCGTCGCCGAGCTCCCGGCCCATCGTCTTCATGAACCGCGCGACGCTGCCCGGATCGTTCTCGTCGAGGTCGCCCGTGCTCGCGGAGTCGGCGAGTGACTCGAGGCGGGCCTCCTCGGATTTGACGGTGGCGAAGCGCGACAGCACGCGCGAGAGCGAGGCGCCGCCACAGCGGGGACAGGTCGGGGGCGGCGCCGTCGAGGGCCGGAGCACGAGCAGGCTCACGCGCCGCCGGCAATCACGACAGTCGTACTCGTAAATCGGCATACCGCAAGGCAGTTTAGCATGCCGCGCGGGCGGGTCCCGGACACGCCTGTCATGTCACGATGACCCCGGTGCCAGCGTGCCCGCCTGCGCGCCCCGCGAAGTCCGCGTCCGGCAACACGTGCGGCCGGCCGGCATCCTTCTTGCTGCCCAGGGCGGTCGTGAACGACCTGAGCCTCGGCGAGCGCGAGCGCAGGATCCTCGAAGCAGTGAGCTCGCTGGCGCGCTCCCTCCAGGCGGAGCGCGAGCGGCTCGCGCGGCGCCTCGGCCAGCTCGAGCAGGAGCTCGACGTGCTGGCCTCGCGGCTCGACGGCGAGCCCGCCCTCATCGCCCCGGCGCTCCCGCGGCGCTCCTGAACAGCTCCTCCATCCGGCGCACGGCCCGGCCCCAGTCGAAGGCGGTCCGCACGAGGGCCTGCCCCGCCCGCGCGAGCCGCTCGCGCAGCGGGGCGTCCGCGGCGAGCCGCTCGAGCTTCGCCGCCAGGTCGGCGACGTCGCGGCGCCGCGCGACGAGCGCGGTCTCCCCGTCGCGGGCGTAGTCCCGGCAGCCGCCGTTGTCGTAGGTCACGAGGGCCGCCCCGCACGCCATCGCCTCCATCGGCGGCATCCCGAGCCCCTCGTCCCAGGACGGGCAGAGGTAGATCTCCGCGCTCGCGTAGATCGCGCCGAGACGCGCCTGCGGTGGGTTCGCGTAGAACTCGTCGTACGTGGCGGGGCCGTCGGGAGGCTTCACGCCGAAGCCGACCAGGTGGAGGGTCGGCACGGCCCGCCGCGCGCGGCGCACGGCCTCGAGCCCGTCGGCGACGCCCTTCCACGGGTACTCGTGGTGGAGCATGAGCACGCGCGGCCGCGGGCTCTCCACGGCGAGCGGTCCGGGCCGGAACAGCTCGAGGTCCACCGGCGTCACGAGCACCTCGGCGTCGCTCCCGAAGCGCTCGCGCATGACGTCCCGGAGCCACGTCGAGATCACGAGCTTCCTGAGCGGCAGGCGGTAGGTGGCGTCCACCGTCTCGGGCGCGCCGTGGTAGAGGCTCTCGTAGTGCTGGACGAGGTAGAACTTCGCGCCGCAGCGCGCCGGCGCCGCCGCGACCACCGGCGCCGACTGCCAGGCCGTCGCCACCAGCGCGTCGCCGTCGGGGAGGCCGTCCGCGTCCCACTCTCCGACCCAGCGGACGCGGGCCCTGAATCCCGGCATCCACGCGGGCCCGGCCCCCGCGAGCCTGCGCCGGAGCGCCCGCACGGCGCCCTTCGCCGGCACGACCACGGCGACCGCGTGGCCGAGCGCCGCCAGCCGGTCGGCGTACGTGAGGATCGCGCGGACGCCGCCGGCGATCCGGAGGTGGGGGCAGAGGAACGTGAGCCTCAAATGGCCATCGAGACCTGGCCGGTCCTCCGGTAGGCGGCGGGATCGAGGAGCACGTTGAGGCACCACACCTCGTCCGAGCCGAGCGCGCGCTCGAGGGCGGGCGCCAGCTCGCGCGGCTCCCGGACGAGCGCGCCCCGGCCGCCGAGCGCCTCGGCCATCAGGTCGTAGCGGGTCGTCGGCAGCGAGGTGGCGACGGCCCGCGCCTCGCCGAAGAACGAGCGCTGCGGGTTGCGGATCTGCCCCCAGCCGCCGTCGTTGCCGACGACGCACGTGAGCGGCGTGCGGAAGCGGACGGCGGTCTCGAGCTCCATGCCGTTGAGCCCGAACGCGCCGTCGCCCGCGATCAGCAGCACCCGCCGCTCGGGGAAGAGGAGCTTCGCCGCGATCGCGAACGAGGGCCCCACGCCGAGGCAGCCGAATGGCCCGGGGTCGAGCCACTGGCCGGGCCGGTGGAGGGGGATGACCTTGGACGCGCAGCCCACCACGTCGCCGCCGTCGCCCACCACGATCGTGTCGGGCGTGACCACGCGCGCCAGCTCGGCCGCCAGCCGGTAGTGGGAGATGGGCGTCGCCTCCGACGCGCACTCGGCGGCGAGCCTCGCGCGCGCGTCCCGCTCCTCGGCGGCGAGCCGCGCCCGCCAGGGCTCGATGCGCGCGGCGAGCCCTCCCGGCACGGCCTCGGCGAGCTGGGCCAGCACACGGCCCGTGTGCCCGGCGATCCCCACCTCGAGCGGCCGGTTGCGCCCCAGCTCGAGCGGGTCGCAATCGATCATGCAGACGCGCGCGTCCTCGGCGAACGTCGGCGGGCGCCCGTACCCGAGGCGGAAGTCGAGCTGCGCGCCGACGACGAGCACGAGGTCGGCGGCCGCGAGGGCCGCGCCGCGGGCCAGGGCGAAGGCGAGCGGGTGGTCGGCGGGCAGCACGCCCCGCCCCGCCCCGTTCATGAACACGGGCACGCCCGCGGCCTCAGCGACGGCCGCGAGCGGCTTCGCGGCGTCGTCCCAGAAGACACCGCTGCCGGCGACGAGGACGGGACGCTCGGCGCGCGCGAGGAGCGCGGCCATGCGCGCGACCGCGTCCGGGTCGCCGAGGGCCGGCGCGCGGTGGACGTAGCCCGTCGGGATCGGGGCCAGCCGGTCCTCGAGCGTGGTCATCAGGAGGTCCACCGGCAGCTCGACGAAGACCGGCCCGGGGCGGCCGCTGAGCGCCGTGCGGATCGCGGTCGTCAGCACCTCGGGGATCTGCCGCGTCTCCGCCACCGACCACGCCCCCTTCGTGATCGGGCGCAGGAGCCCGACCTGCTCGGTCTCCTGGAGCGCGCCGAGCCCGCGCAGCCCGAGGGGCGCGGCGCCGCCGAGCAGGACGAGAGGGCTGCGCGCGGCGTGGGCGTTGGCGACGCCCGTGACGGCGTCGGTCACGCCCGGCCCCGCGGTCACGACGGCGACGCCGACGTTCCGCGTGAGCCGCGCGTAGGCGTCGGCGGCGTGGGCCGCGGCCTGCTCGTGGCGCATGTCGACGATGCCGATGCCCTCGTCCAGGCAGCCGTCGTAGATCGGCAGCACGTGGCCGCCGCAGAGGGTGAACACGTGGCCGACGCCCGCCTGCTTGAGGGTCCGCGCGACCAGCCGCCCGCCCGTCAGATCCGCCATGTCCGCAGTCCTTTCAGCTGATTCCGCCGCTCGGCTCGCACGCCTCCCGACCCATCTCACCGCTCGGCTCGCCGCACGACGCGGCTCACCTCGCACCGCCATCACCAGAACTTCTCCCACTTCACGGACTTGCGCTCCAGCCCCTTCGCGACGAGGAGGTCGCGCACGGCGTGGATCGTCGCCTCGCCGCCGGCGACGTACGCCACGAGCCCGCCGACGTCGCTCGCCACCCGGCCCACGACCTCGGCGAGGCCGCCCGCGGCCTCGCGCCACGGCCCGTCGGCGCTCGCGACCACCGCGTGATAGACGAACGCGGGATGCCGCCGCGCGAGCGAGCGGCACTCGGCATCGTAGACGAGACCGCCGGGATCCCGCGCCCAGGCGACGAGCCGCGCGGGCCGGCCGAAGCCGGTCTCGTCGAGCCAGGCGAGGATCGAGCGGACCGGCACGATCCCGATCTCCTCGGCGACGAACAGCGGGCGCCGCGCGTCGGCCCGCGCGAGCACGAAGCCGCCGAGCGGCCCCGTGAACCCGACGGCGGCGCCCGGCGCGAGCCCGGCGAACCAGCGCGAGCCGAGCCCGCCCGGCGACACATCGGCGCAGAGCGTGAGCACCCGCGGCCGGGTGGGCGGCGAGGCGATCGAGTAGGCGCGCACGGTCTTCGGGCCGAAGGGCACCGACACCCACTGGCCCGCGGCGAAGTCGAGCTCGGGCGGCTCCTCCATGCGGAGGTCGGCCTCGAGCACCCGGGGCGTCAGGCGCCGCACGGCCACCACCCGCGCCCGGCACGCCCGCGCCTTGCCCGCCATCCTCAGCGGGGGGCGAGGCGCGGGAGGATCTCCGCGGCGATCCGCTCGAGGTGCTCCGGCTGCTCCTCGTGGTCGACGATCGTGTCGAGGATGAAGTAGGTGCAGCCGGCCTCGCGGAAGCGCTCGAGACGCTCGAGGCACTGATCGGGCGTGCCGATGATCCCGTACTTCTCCGCCAGCCCGGAGAAGTCCTGCGCGTAGCGCCGGCTGAGCGTGCGCACCCACGTCGCCCGGGCGCTCTCGTAGTCGCGCCCGAGCGTGATGAACGTGAGGTGCGCGCAGGCGAAGCCGTCGAGGCGGCGCCCGGCCGCCTCGGCCGCCTCGCGGATCCGCGCGACGCTCTCGCGGTAGCGCTCGGGCCCCACCACGTAGGAGATCCAGCCGTCGCCCTGCCGGCCCGCGCGGCGGAGCGCCGCCTCCGAGCGCCCGCCCAGCCAGATCGGCGGCCCCGGCCGCTGGACCGGCTTCGGGTCGATGGACACGTCCTTGAACCGCGTGAACCGCCCCTCGAACGTCGCCGGCGTGTCGCGCCAGAGCGTGCGCACGACGTCGATCGCCTCCGTGACGCGCGCGCCCCGCTCGCCCCGCGGCACGCCGCACAGCTCCCACTCCTTCGCGATCTCGCCGCCCACGCCGACACCGAAGATGAAGCGGCCGCCCGTCAGCACGTCGAGCGTCGCCGTCATCTTCGCCGCGACCGCCGGCCCGCGGAGCGCGAGCAGGTAGACGCACGTGCCGATCCGCAGCCGGCGCGTGATCGGCGCGTACGAGGCGAGCACCGTGAGCGACTCGTGCATCGGCACGTTGAACGCGACGTGGTCGCCGCTCCACACCGAGTCGAAACCCAGCTCCTCGAGGCGGCGCACGATCGCCCACTGGCGCTCGGGCGGGTGCGAGCGGAGCTGCGCGCCGAAGCGGGTCGGGTCGCTCACGCCCTGAGTGCATGGGGGGCTCCGGGCGCCCCCCAAGCCCCCCAGCCCTCGGGGCGCCCCGGCACAGCCGTGGCGCCCCTCGACGACGCGATGTGTTCACAGGCCCTCACCGCGGGAACGCGTCCTTCACGCCGCCGTCCACCGTGAGCGTGCAGCCCGTGGTCTTCGCGGAGCGGTCGGAGGCGAGGAACAACGCAGCCTCGGCGACGTCCTCCGGCAGGACCCGCACGCCCAGCAGGTTGCGCTTGCGGTAGAACTCCTCGAGCTCCCCGACGGCGATCCCCTGCGCCGCGGCCCGCTCGCGCCGGATCTCCTCAGACCACAGGCGCGAGTCCTGGAAGACCGCGTCCGGGTTGACGATGTTCGAGCGGATCCCGTGGGGCGCCCCCTCCAGCGCCAGCACCTTCGCGAGCTGCGCCTCGGCCGCCTTGGACGCCGAGTAGGCGGCGAAGTCCTTGCCGGGCGACATCACGTTCTTGGTCGCGACGAACACCAGGGCGCCGCCGAGCCCCTGCGCGACCATCACCCGCAGCGCCTCGCGCGCCACGAGGAAGTGGCCGGTCGCGTTCACGGCGAACGCGCGCTCCCAGTCCTCCAGCCGGAGGTCGACCACCGGCGCCGAGTGCGCGGTGCCCGCGTTCGAGACGAGCACGTCGAGGCCGCCGTACGCGAGCAGTGTCGCCTCGAACGCCGCGCGCACGGAGGCCTCGCGCGTCACGTCCATCCCGACGCCGAGCGCCCGCCCGGCGCCCGCGGCCGCGACGATCTCCTCGGCGGTGAGCGCCGCGCCGGCCTCGTCCACGTCGCCCACGACGACGTGGGCGCCCTCGGCGGCGAGGCGCCGCGCGATCGCGCGCCCGATGCCGGAGGCGCCGCCGGTGACGAGCGCGACCCGGCGCGCCAGCTCCCTCTCGGGCGGCGCCAGCGTGAGCTTGTAGAGCTCGAGCGGCCAGTACTCGACGTCGAAGGCGTCGCGCGCCGAGAGCGAGACGTACGCGCCGAAGGCGGAGGCGCCCCCGATCACGTCGATCGTGTGGTGGTAGATGTCCTGGACGATGCCCGCCGTCCGCCGGTCGCGGCCGGCCGTGAACATGCCGAGCCCCGGCACGAGCACGACGCGGGGCCACGGATCGCCCAGCTCGGCGCCCGGGACGCGGTGCGCCTCGACGTAGCGGGTGTAGTCGCGGACGAAGGCTAGGACCGCCTGCTCGACCGCGGCCGCGAGCGCGGGGCCGCGCAGGGCCCCGTCGGTCCGGACGAAGCAGGGCAGGCGCTTCGTGTAGATCGTGTGGTCGGGCGTCGCGGGGCCGACCTGGGAGAGCCGCGGCGCGTCGGCGGCGCCGACGAACTCCGTCACCGTCGGCGCGTCGTCGAACGTCACGACCACGCGGCGCGTCCGGGAGAGCAGGCCGCGCAGGCGCGGTACCAGCGCCACGGCCTCGGCCCGCCGCGCCTCGGCCGGGAGCGCCGCCACGCGCGGCGCGCCGAAGACCCGCCGCCCGCGCGTCCGCTCGGCGATCGCCGCCTCGGCGCCCGTGATCAGCTCGATCGTGGCCTCGTAGGCCTCGCGCACGCTGGCACCCCAGGTGATCGTGCCGTGGCGCTCCAGGACGAGCGCCTTCGCCTCCGGGTGCTCGGCGATCGCGTCGGCGACCTCGCGCGAGATCCGGAAGCCCGGCCGCAGGTAGCGGAGCGTGAGCACGTCCTTGCCGTAGACCGCCGGGAACACCTCGTGCACGCGGTCGTTGTTGGTGAGCGACACGATCGCGTCGGCGTGCGTGTGGACCACGCAGCGCGCGGGGAGGAAGCCGTGGAGCAGCGTCTCGATGGACGGGCGCACGCCGCCCGGCTCCTGGAGCGCGTGCCCGAGGTAGGCGACCATCTCCTGGTCGCCCATGTCCTCGCGCGGCAGGAGCGCGTGGATGTCGTCCATGCGCACGCCCGGGAAGTCCTTGCGCTCGACCGACTTGAGGTCGGAGCCCGAGCCCTTGACGCGGAGGACCTCGACCTCGCGCCCGCGGTGGTCGCGCTCGGTCCGCTTGATCGAGGTGTTGCCGCCGCCCCAGACGACCAGCGCGGTCTCGGCGCCGACCAGGCGCGACGCGTGGACGAGGAGGTCGAGGCCGTCGAGCGAGCCCGCCTCAGCGTCGTTCCACCGGGAGCGCACGACCCCACGATATCATGAGCGGGAGTGGACGGGGACCCTCCTCCGCCCCTATCAGTCCGTGGTTAAACTCTCGCCGCTCAGCTCACGCGCACGGGAGTCCATGAGGTGGACAGGACGCGCGGCAGTGATCGCCGGACGCGCCAGAAGCGT
>Ga0154364_1194_pt1 | contig 28488 bp, 25 predicted proteins | sample RifGroA2_FD_115892 | JGI IMG/M metagenome (GOLD analysis project Ga0154364, IMG submission 115892) | Candidatus Rokubacteria bacterium GWA2_73_35 | reverse complement strand
ATCGTCGACCGGTCCGGCTGGTAGGCGAGCCCCTTGGGCACGGGGATGTCCTCGAACTCGCTCCGCACGGCCTTCGCCGGGGCGGAGGCGCAGGCCGTGGCGAGCGCGAGCACGAGGGTCAGGAGGGCGAGCCGCTCTCTTCTCATGCCACGAGCGTAGCAAGGCGCCCGCGCGCCGGCCAAGGAATTTAGGGCAGGCGGACCAGCCGGGCGAAGTCGGCCTCGACGGCGCGGCCCACGGCCTCGAGCTGCTCGGCGCCGAGGTCCTCGTCGAGGATGAGGACCACGATGGCGCGCCCCCGCTTGGAGCGGCGCCCGACGTGCATGGAGGCGATGTTGACGTTCTGCTGGCCGAGGATCGAGCCGATCCGCCCCACCATGCCGGGCCGGTCCTCGTACGAGAGCACGAGGACGTAGCCCTCCGGGGTGAACTCGATGTCGAGGTCGCGCAGCCGGACGACGCGGGGCTGGCCGTCGAAGACGGTGCCGGCGATGATCTTCCGCCCCTCCCGCGTGCGCGTCGTGACGCTCAGCACGCTCTTGTAGCCCGAGCTCTCGGGCTCGCGGCCGATGCGCACCTCGACGCCGCGCTCGGCCGCGACCAGCCGCGCGTTGACGAGGTTGACCGGGCGCGCCATGACCGGCGCGAGCAGGCCGGCGAGCACCCCCCGGGCGAGCAGCTCGGGGTCCGCGTCCGCGAGCCCGCCGGCGAGCGTGACCTCGACGCTCTCGAGGTGCTCGGGGTCGAGCTGCACGCTGAAGCGGCCGAGCCGCTCGGCCAGCGCCACGAACGGCCGCAGGCCGGCGAGCGCGGCGGCGTCGCCCAGCGGGATGTTGACCGCGAACTCGACCAGCTCGCCGTCGCGGAACGCCACGAGCTGGCGCGCCACGTCCACCGCCACGTTCACCTGCGCCTCGCTCGAGTTCGCGCCGAGGTGGGGCGTGACGACCACGTGCGGGTGCTGGACGAGCCGGCGGACGGCCTCGCCGCGCGGCGGCTCCTCGCTCCACACGTCGATCGCCGCGCCGGCGACGTGCCCGGACTCGAGCGCCGCGAGCAGGTCGGGCTCGTTGACGATGCCGCCGCGGGCGCAGTTCACGATGCGGACGCCGCGCGGCGCGAGCGCGAGCTCGCGCGCGGCGCACATGTTCTCCGTCTCCGCGGTGAGCGGCACGTGGAACGTGACGACGTCGGACTCGCGCAGGAGCGTCTCCCAGTCCACGAGGCGCGCCCCGAGGTCCTTCGCCCGGCTCTCGGGGATGTAGGGGTCGTGCACGAGCAGCGTGGTCTCGAACCCGCGCAGCCGCGCGGCCACGCGCGAGCCGACCTTGCCGAGCCCGACCACGCCGACGGTCTTGCGGTACAGCTCGGCGCCGTAGATCCCGCGGTTCCACTCGAGCGCCTTGAGGCGCGCGTGCGCCTCGGGGATGCGCCGGACGAGCGCGAGCAGCATCCCGACCGTGTGCTCCGCGGCCGAGACGACGTTGCCGTACGGCGCGTTGCACACGACGATGCCCCGCTGCGAGCAGGCCTCGACGTCCACGTTGTCGATCCCGACCCCCGCGCGCCCGACGATCCGGAGCCGCGGGGCGTGGTCGAGGAGCCGGGCGTCCACCGCGGTGCCGGAGCGCGTGACCAGCGCTTCGTACTCCGGCAGCCGCGCGTAGAGCGCCTCGCGCGTGGGCCGGGCGAGCTCGTCGACCTCGAGGCCCCGCTCGCGGAGGTAGCGGAGCCCCTCGGGCGCGATCGCGTCGACGACCAGGACGCGCATGGCCCGCGCTCAGCCCTGGGTCGAGTAGCCGCCGTCCACGGGGATGGCGGTGCCGGTCACGAAGTCCGAGGCCCGGCCCGCCAGGAAGACCGCGACGCCCGCCATGTCGTCGATCTCGCCCCAGCGGCCGGCGGGCGTGCGCCGCAGCACGCTCTCGTTGAGCCCCGGGATCTGGCGGCGCGCGGTCTGGGTCAGCTCGGTGTCGATCCAGCCGGGCAGCACGGCGTTGACCTGGATGTTGTCCCGGGCCCACGCCGAGGCGAGCGAGCGCGTGAGCTGGACGATCCCGCCCTTGCTGGCGCCGTACGCCGGCGCGAACCCCGCGCCGAAGATGGACAGCATCGAGCCGATGTTGACGATCTTGCCGCCGCCCTGCGCCTTCATGGGGGCGTAGGCCGCGCGCGAGCAGAGGAAGGCCGACGTGAGGTTGGTCTCGAGGACCTGGTGCCACTCGGCGAGGCTCAGCTCGTGGGCCGGCTTGCGGATGTTGATCCCCGCGTTGTTGACCAGGACGTCGAGCCGGCCGCAGCGCTCGACGGTGCCCCGGACGAGCGCGGCGACCGACGCCTCGTCGGCGACGTCCACCGCGAGCGCGAGCGCGCCGGCGCCGCCGAGCTTCTCGAGCTCCGCGACGGCGGCCCGCGACTTGTCCTGGTTGCGCGCCGCGACGACGACGCGCGCGCCGGCAGCGGCGAGGCCCCGCGCCATGCCGAGCCCGATGCCGCCGTTGCCGCCGGTGACGATGGCCACTCTGCCCCTGAGGTCGAACAGGTCGTGCACGGGAACCTCCCGGAGAACGCGTTTGGGCTCCGCCCGCATCTTACCCGAAGTCGTGGGACGGGACGTGGTGGGCGAGCGCCGGCAGGCCCCGCACGCGGGCCGCGCGGATCGAGACCACGCCGTCCTGCCGCTGCGCCACGCCCTCGACGAGCAGGAACGGCTCGTCTACCAGGGTCGCGCGGGCGCGCGCGAAGAGCCCGGGCGTCACGATCACGTTCGCGATCCCCGTCTCGTCCTCCAGGGAGAGGAAGACGAACCCCTTGGCGGTGCCCGGGCGCTGGCGGACGATGACGCTGCCCGCGACCCGCACCCGCGCGCCGTCCTCGACCCCCCCGAGCTCGCGCGCGGCGCGCACGCCCCGGCGCCGGAGCGCCGCGCGCCGCAGCGCCATCGGGTGGGGGCCGAGCGTCAGGCCCGTCCCCGCGTAGTCGGCGACGAGCCGCTCGGCTTCCGTCATCTCCGGGAGCGGGGACGCCCGGGCGTCCGGGGCCCCGTGGGCCGCCGCGAGCAGCGGCCCCGGCGGCGGGAGCGCGACCGTCCAGAGGTCCGCCCGGCGCGTCCCGCCGAGCGGGGCCAGCGCCCCGATCGCCGCGAGCGTGGCCAGCTCGTCGCGCGCCAGGCCGGCGCGCCGCGCGAGGTCGGCGATGGACGCGAACGGCCGCTCCCCCCGGGCGCTCACGATGGCCCGCGCGGCGCCCTCGCGCAGTCCCCGGACGTATCGGAGCCCCAGCCTGACCGCGCCGGCCTCGATCCCGCAGGGCCAGTCCGAGCGCGTGACGTCGATCGGCAGGAAGCGGAGCCCGTGGCGCTCGGCGTCCTTGACGAGCGTGGCCGGGTGGTAGAACCCCATCGGCTGGTTGTTGAGGAGCGCCGTGTAGAACGCGGCCGGGTGGTGCACGCGCAGCCACGCGCTCGCGTACGCGAGCAGCGCGAAGCTCGAGGCGTGCGAGTTGTGGACGATGAGACCATCGGCGAGGAAGTTGTGGTCGGTCTCGACGTGGAGATCGTACGTCTCACGGACACCGGCCGGCTCGATCTCGACGATCCGATCCCAGGCGACCAGCTCGTGCGGAGGCCAGTGCCTTCTCCCCGGGACCGGAAGCGCCTGCGCGGCGGCGATGTGATCGCCGACTCGGAGCGATGCGAGCGGGTGCCATCCGCCCGGAGTGAGCACGGGGTGCTCCGCCGTCGCCGTGACCGCCCGGCCGAGCGCGGTGCGGACGCGGTAGACCATCCGGAGCCCGCTCGGCGTGGCGTCGAGCACGCGGCGGCGGCGGAGCTTCATGTTCGCGTCGCAGGCGAGCGTGTGCCCGATGCGCGCGCGTCCGCTCACGACGTCTTCGATCGCGACCCAGCGCCCCGTGTCGGCGTCGATCACGCGCGTCTCGCCCACGACGCACTCCGGGAAGCCGTAGAGCGCGAACGAGGTGATCGCGTGCACGATCTCCTCCGCCGCGCGCCCCCCGATCCCCTGCCGCGCCATGCCCGCGCGGAGCTTCGCCTCCACCTCGCCCATGCGCCGCGCGCTGCGCTTGAAGCCGAACGCGCGCCGCAGCTCCTCGGCCTCGACGGCGCTGAAGCCGGCCGCCGTCATCGCCATCCGGAGGAGCTGCTCCTGGAAGAGCGGCACGCCGAGCGTGCGCTTCAAGATCGGCTCGAGGCACGGGTGCGGGTAGGTCACGGGCTCGCGCCCGCGCCGGCGCCGGATGTAGGGATGCACCATGTCGCCCACGATCGGCCCGGGGCGGATGATCGCGACCTGCACGACGAGGTCGTAGAAGCGCTCGGGGCGGACGCGCGGGAGCGTCGCCATCTGGGCGCGGCTCTCGACCTGGAAGACGCCGAGCGTGTCCGCCTCCTGGAGGCTCCGGTACACGGCGGGGTCGTCGGGCGGCAGCCTAGCCAGGTCCACCTCCCCGCCCGTCTCGCCGACGAGGCGGATCGCGTCCTGGAGCACCGCCATCATGCCGAGCCCGAGCAGGTCCACCTTGACGATGCCGAGCGCCGCGCAGTCGTCCTTGTCCCACTGGATCACGGTGCGGCCCGGCATCGTCGCGGGCTCGAGCGGCACCACGTCGTCGAGGCGGCCCGCGGCGATCACCATGCCGCCCGAGTGCTGGCCGAGGTGGCGCGGCAGGTCCTGGATGCGCGTCCAGAGCGCGGCGAACGCGCGGATGCGGGGCTGGCGCGGATCCACGCCCGCCTCCGCGAGGTGACGCGTCAGCAGCTCGTCCGGGTCCTGGTAGCCCCAGGTCGAGACGAGGCCGGCGAGCCTCTCCTGGAGGTCGCGCGGCAGGCCGAGCGCCTTGCCCACCTCGCGCGCGGCCGAGCGGCCCCGGTAGGTGATCACGTTGGCGGTCATCCCTGCCCCGTGCCGCCCGTAGCGGCGGTAGACGTACTGGATGACCGCCTCGCGGCGCTCGCCGCTCGGCAGGTCGAGGTCGATGTCGGGCCACTCGCCCCGCGCCTCGGAGAGGAAGCGCTCGAACAGGAGGTCCATGCCGACGGGGTCCACCGCCGTGATCCCGAGCGCGTAGCAGACCGCGCTGTTGGCGGCCGAGCCGCGCCCCTGCACGAGGATGTCCTGGGCGCGACAGTGCTCGACCAGGTCCCACACGATCAGGAAGTAGCCCGCGAGGCCCAGGCGCCCGATGACGTCGAGCTCGTGGGCGATCTGGCGGCGCGCCCGCGCCGCGAGCGGTCCGGTCCCGTAGCGCGCGCGGGCGCCCCGCAGGGCCAGCTCGCGCAGGTGGGCGAGGGGCGGCTGCCCCGGCGGCAGCGGGAAGTCGGGGAAGCGGTAGCCGAGGTCCTCGAGCGTGAAGGAGAGGCGACGCGCCAGCTCGCCCGACGCCGCGAGCGCGTCGGGCAGGTCGCCGAAGCGCCGCGCCATCGCCGCCCCGCCCCGGAGGTGCCGCTCGCCGTTCGGCGTGAGGAGCCGGCCGGCGTGGTCGAGGTCGGTCTTCTCGCGGATGCACGTGAAGACGTCGGCGAGCTGTCGGCCCTCCGGCCGGGCGTGGAGCGGCTGGTTCGTCGCCGCGAGCGGCACGCCGAGCGCGCGCGCGAGGGCGACCAGCCCCTGGAGCCCGCGCTCCTGCTCGCGGTCGAGGTGGCGCTGGACCTCGACGTAGCATCCCGCGCGCCCGAAGATCGCGCGCAGGCGCGCGAGGCACTCGCGCGCGCCGGCCGCGTCGCCCGCGGCGAGCCGGCGGGCGAGCGGGCCGCGCGCGCCGCCGGTCAGGCACACGAGCCCGTCGGCGTGCGCCGCGAGGTCGTCGAGCGTGACGGCGGCCGCGCCCTTGGGGGCGCCGAGCTTCGCCCGCGTGAGCAGGCGGCAGAGGTTCCGGTAGCCCTCGCGGTCCTCCACGAGGAGCGGCAGGCGCGAGCCGTCGGCGAGCGTGAGCTCGCTGCCGATGATCGGCCGGACGCCCGCGGCGAGCGCGGCGCGCGTGAACCGCGCGGCGCCGTACACGCCGTCCCGGTCCACCAGGGCGAGCGCCGGCATGCCGAGCCGCGCCGCCTCGGCGACGTAGGCCTCGGGCAGCTCGGCGCCCTCGAGGAACGAGAACGCGGACTGCGCGTGCAGCTCGACGAACATGGCTCAGGGGGGAGTGGGAGGCGGGGGGGTCTCCTCGACCACGACTGCAACAACCACGGGTCTCGGAGGCCCCCCCGCCCCCCACTCCCACTGCACACGCCCACACCCGCCGCGCGTCACTGCCCCTTCTCCCGCTCAGTCGTAGACGCCGTCGAGGTACCACTCGCCCGTCCGGCGGTCGTGGGCGAGCCGGCAGAGCGTGCCGTCGCCGAGCGCGGCGTCCCACTCGTCACGCGCCCACACCCCCGTGTCCCACCACTCGCCCGACCCGCGCCAGGGCCCGGCGCGGGCGACGACGCGCCGGCCGTCGGCGCGCGCCGGCTGCTCGCCGTCCGTCTCGACGTCCACGCGCCGCGGCGGCCGCACCCGCCGGAGCGCGAGCCTCGGCGCCCCCTCGGCGGGGGCGGGGGGCGGGTCCTGGCAGGCGACGCGCTCTCCGAGGATCCCGTCCTCAGGCGGCGCGAACGGCACGAGCGCGTGGGCGTCGGGACGGTGCGAGTCCTCGACCCGCGCCGCGCCGACGTTGCCGGGGCCGGCGAGCGCCGCGAGCCGCGCGAGCACGGCGGCGAGCTCGCGCTGGGGCGGCGCGGGCGGCTGCCAGAGCCCCGCCTGCCCCGCGCACACCGCGACCGGGCGCGCGCGCGCCGCGACGCGTGTCACGGGCGCCCCGGGCGGACGGGCCTCGAGCGCGAGCGTCACGAGCGTCAGCATCGGCGCGGGCTCGCTCAGCGGCGTCGCGAGGGCGACGCCGAGCGCGTGATGGCCGCCGCGCGCCAGCTCGAGCGTGACCTCGAGGGCGTCGGCCGCAAGGTGCGCGGCCGCCAGGCGCGCGCAGAGGCGCCCGAGAACAACTTCAAGGACGGCGGAGAGCGCCGTGAGCGAGTCGAGCTCCCAGTCGAGCCCCTGCGCCTCCTCCCAGAACGGCGGCGGGGCCCAGGGGACGAACGGATCGTGGTCGCGGCCGAGCGCCAAGTCATAGGCGCGGAGCCCGGCGGGGCCGAGCCGCGTCCCGAGCCCGTCACGCGGCAGCGCGGCCAGCTCGCCGAGCGTCGCCACGCCCCAGCGGGCGAGCGTCGCGGCGAGGTCCGCGTCGAGGCCGAGCACCGCGAGCGGCGCGCCGGCGAGCGCCTCCCGCGCGCGCCCCGGCGGGACGACCGTCACCGCGGCGCGCGCGCTCGCGGCCACGAGCCGGGCCGTGGTGCGGCTGTCGGCGAGCGCCACGCGCGCGGCGAACCCCACCGCGCGGGCCCGGTTGAGGAGGCGCCGGCCGACGACCGCAGGGTCGCCGACGAGCCGCGCGAGCCCGGCCGCATCGACGTGGACGACCCCCGGCGCCCAGTCCTCGATCCGCGGGGACACGCTCGAGGCCGCCTCGAGCAGGGCGTGGCGCCCCGACGTCACGCGCGCCTCCGCCCACGGGCGGGTGACGAGCGCGGGGCAGCGCGCCCGCGCCTCCGTCTCGGTCATCCCCGGCCGCACGCTCGCCTCCCGGGCGGCCGCGTTCGCGTCGAGGACGCGCGGGACCGGGGCCGCCAGCCCGAGCACCGCGAGGGGCCCGGCACGGAGCGCGGGCTCGCAGCGCGCCGCGGCGGCCGCCGTGAAGTCGTCCACCCACACGCACGCGAACCGGCTCACGCGCAGAACCCGAGCGGGGCCGCGCCGGCTCCGCGGGCGGCGCGCGCGCGGAGCACGCGCGCGTGCGCCCGCACGTGCGCCAGGCGCGTGGGCACGGGCCCGGGCCCGGCCCACTCGAGCCGGTCGCGGACGGTCTCGACGACCAGCGACGCGGCCGGGCCGGTGACCCGGCCGCGGCCGACGACCACGAGCGCCGACGCCGTCCGCTCGACGGCGAACCGGAGGCGGAACGCCGCCGCGTGGGACAGCGGTGTCGCCGTCTCGCCGAGGTCGAGCCCGACCAGCGCGAAGCCCTGGCAGCGGACGAGCAGGTCCGCGGCCCGGAGCGCCACGTCACGGCGGCCGCCGCAGCGCACCCACAGGAGACGGGCGAGGTCCACGCCCGCGCGCGCGGCCGAGGCGGGATCGAGCGCGCCGTCGGCGTCCACGAGCGCGGCGACCGCGCCGCGCCCGGTGACCTCGCCGAGGCACGCGACGAGGAGGCTCGTGCGCCCCGACGACAGGCGGCCGACGATCTCGGTGATGGTCCCGGGAACGACCATGGGACTAGAAAGCTAAACACGTGACGAGTATCAGGCAAGAGGAAGATGTGGGGGTGCCTGAGGGCCGGGACCACCAGATGGTGCGGTCAGACGGTCGCGGTGGCCTGGGAGGCGGGCACGGCCGGCTCGGGCGCGTAGAACGACGACTCGCCCTCCCCGTGCAGGCAGTCGCGCGTGAACTCGATCAGGTGATGGCTCACGACCGCGACGTTGATCAGCTCCTCGAGCTTCCTCGCGCGGAGCAGGGGCCACGCCGTGCGCCAGAACGTCCGCCGGTAGTGGCCGCGCACGCCGATGCGCCAGACGATGCGCCCGAGAAGCCCGAACCCCATCAGCGCGTTCCGCCACGAGGCGCGCTCCGGGCTCACGGGGAACGCGAGGCGGTTCCCGAAGGTGTGGCGCAGGTTGTGGGCGAACCGCGCGTAGACCGCCTCCGGGGCGTACGCCTCCGTGATGCAGCGCCGCCACGCGCCGAGCACCGTCTCGTACGGCAGCCGGAAGACGACGTTCGAGGCGCGCCCGCCGTCGTGCCGCAGGCGGTCCTCCCGCTCGAGCCGCCGCCAGAGCGGCGTCTTCGGCAGCGCGTAGAGCACGTTGATCGTGAGCATGGGGATCTGCGAGGCGCGGATGAACTCGAGGATGCGGTTGGCGGTCTCCTCGGTGTCGGTGTCGAGCCCGACGATGATCCCCGAGACCACCTCGAGCCCGTGGTCGTTGAGGCGCCGCACCGCCTCGAGCACGGGCAGGCGGAGGTTCTGGTCCTTCGAGATCGAGTGCAGCGCGTGGGGCTCGGGGGTCTCGATCCCGCAGAAGACGGTGACGAACCCGGCCTCGCGCATCAGCTCGAGCACACGCCCGTTCTTGGCGAGGTTGAGCGTCGCCTCGCAGGCGAGCCGGAGCGGGTAGCGCCGGCGCGCCTGCCACTCGACCAGGTGCGGCAGCAGGTCGAGCGCCGCGCGCTGGTTGCCGATGAAGTTGTCGTCCACGAAGTAGACGCTCGTCGCGCCCCCGGCCACGATCTCGTCGAGCTCCGCCAGCACCTGCCCCGGCGTCTTGAGCCGCGGGTTGCGCCCGTAGAGCGCGGGGATGTCGCAGAACTCGCACGTGTAGGGGCAGCCGCTCGAGAACTGGATGTTGGCGAGGAAGTACTCGCGCAGGTCGATCAGCCCGTACGCGGGCCGCGGGAAGTCCACGAGCGCGAGCCGCTCGTCGGTCTCGAAGCGGAGCTGGCCGGGCGGCCGGTCCGCGTGCGTGTCGAGCCACTCGATCACCCGGTCCGTCGCGTCGCCCAGCTCGCCCAGGTGGAGGAGGTCGGCCTCGGGGTAGTACTCGGGGCAGCCCGAGACCGACGGCCCGCCGAGGACGACGGGCCGGCCGTGGGCGTGGGCGCGCGCGATCACCTCCGCGATCCACGCCCGCTGCACGTGCATGCCCGAGGTGAGCACGGCGTCCGCCCAGCGGAAGTCCGCGTCCGTGGCGCGGCGCGAGTTCTCGTCGATGAAGCGGACCTCCCAGGCCTCGGGCAGGTACGCGGCCATGACGAGCAGCCCCTGGGGCGGCATGAAGGCGCGCACGCGGCCGCCGAAGAGCGGGTACGCGTGCTGGAACGTGCCGAACGAGCGCGCGTACGCCGGGTAGATGCAGAGGAGGCGCCGACGGCGGGTTGCGCGATACGGGGTGCGCATTGGCCACGAGCATAGCGCATTCGGACTAGGTGCGCCCGCCGCGCTGCGTTCGGCTAGAATGCGGCCTCGGGAGGGACCCATGGAACTCAAGAGCGTGCAGGCCGTGGTGACGGGGGGCGCGTCGGGGCTCGGGCGCGCGACGGTCGAGCGGATCGTGAAGGCGGGCGGGCGCGCGGCGATCCTCGATCTGCCGACGTCCCGGGGCGCCGAGGTCTCGAAGGCCCTCGGCGCGGAGGCGCCGTTCACGCCGGCCGACGTCACGAGCGCGGCCGACGTGGAGCGGGCGCTCGGCGAGGCGCGCCAGCAGCTCGGGGGCGTGAACGTCCTCGTCAACTGCGCCGGGATCGGCACCGCCGCGAAGACCGTGAGCAAGGGCAACCCGGCCCGGCTCGAGGACTTCACGCGGGTCATCACCGTCAACCTGATCGGCCACTTCAACGCGATCCGCCTCGCCGCGGCGCTCATGGCGCAGAACGCGCCCGGCCCCGACGGCGAGCGCGGCGTCATCGTCAACACCGCCTCGGTCGCGGCGTTCGACGGCCAGGTCGGCCAGGCCGCCTACTCGGCCTCCAAGGGCGGCATCGTCGGCATGACCCTGCCGATCGCGCGCGACCTGGCCGAGCTGGGCATCCGCGTGTGCACGATCGCCCCCGGCATCTTCGACACGCCGTTGCTCGGCACGCTGCCCGAGCCGGTGCGCGTCTCGCTCGCCAAGCAGGTGCCGTTCCCCTCGCGGTTCGGGCAGCCCGCCGAGTACGCGGCGCTCGCCTGCCAGATCATCGAGAACGGCATGCTGAACGGCGAGACGATCCGCCTCGACGGCGCGATCCGCATGGCTCCGCGATAGCCCGCCGCTCGCGGACGGTCTACGAGACGCGCTCGCGGCTCTCGGGGCGCATCCGCGTCGTGGACGACCGGCGCGAGCGGAGGCTGATCGTCGCAGGCGACATCCTGTCGATCCTCCCGCGCGACGGCGACTGGGCGCGCCTCGCGCGCGAGTACTGGTGGGCCGCGCTCACCACGCTGCCGCTCCCGCCCAGGCCCCGGGCGCTCCTCGTCGGCCTCGGCGGCGGCACGCAGGTCCACCTCCTCCAGCGCCTGGCGGCGCCGCGCCTGATCACGGTCGTCGAGCGCGACCCCGCGATCCTGCGCGTCGCCGGCCGCTGGTTCGGCCTCGCCGCGCTCGGGCGGCTCGAGTTCCTCTGCGCCGAGGCCGCCCGCGCCCTGGTCGCGCTCGCGACCGCGCGGCGCCGGTTCGACTTCGTGATGGAGGACGCCGCCTACGCCGACGCGCCCGAGCGCGGCCGACCGCTGGCGCTGGCGCTCGCCAGCCTCGTCGCGCCGGGCGGCGTGCTCGTCGTCAACCGCCACCGCCGCGCCGACGGCCGCGAGCTGGCGCGCCTGCTGCGCCCGCGCTTCGCGCGGGTCGTGCTCCGGCGCGTGCGCCGCGGGGGCGAGAACGTGCTCGTGTGCTGCGCGCGCCCTCTACGGAGCTAATCGGGGATAACGCTGTCTCAGCCAGCCCAATACGGTGCTCTTCAACTTCCGCACCTCCACCACGAGCTCTTTGACTTCGCTTTCCGCTATCTCTCCGACCGCATCGTAGTGGGAACGATGTCGCTTGTCCTTTGCCTGCTGAAGATAGTCGGCTACCTCGCGATGATCTGGCCCCAGAATCTCTGCTAAGGCTTCGAATGCCACCCAATGATGGCCCCGTTGCGCCGTACTCCTGTAGCCGGCCGCGGCGAGCACGATCGTCGCCAGCTGGAGGGCGGCTTCATACGCGGTCTGAAATCTGAGGTCGTCGGAGATCGCCGTCACCGTCGCGTCCTTGAGTGAGCGGTCGACCACCCGAAGCCGATCGCGCATCTCGCGGCGGCTGGCCCGATGACGTCTAAGCCGATCTTCCTGTAAGAACCTTCTTAAGAGCTGACTCATTGCCCATCACGAAGATCTTCGTGTCGCTGACGACTTCCTTGATGAATGGGCTACCCTCGCGATACTTCCTGCGAAATTCGTCGGCGCTGTAGGTCGATGGATTCACCTCGCGATTGAGAGACCGGCGTACGGCTGCAATCGCGGGAGCGACCTGGCGCCCGGAGATGTCTCCGATCAACATCACATCGATGTCGCTTCCGGCGGCCTCGTCCCCCCGAGCAACAGAGCCGTAGATAAAGGCAACCCGAATCCTGTCACTCAACGCCTTCAGGTGGGTGCGGAGAACGTCCCCGAACCCGACGGTCTTCAGGATCAGGGCCTTGAGCTCTTGATAGACGGGGTGGCTGGGATCCACGCGATAGTAGATGCGATTGCCGCGGGACACCTGGCCGATGATCTGGGCTTCCCGGAGCTTCCTCAGGGCCGTCTGCACGAGGAACAGGCGTTCGCCAGTCAGCGCGACCAGCTCTCGCTGGTAGAAGTCCCGTGCTGGATTCGACAGGAAGAGCTTGAGCAGGGCGACGATGGCCCGCCCGCCGAAGAGACGGCTGATGCCGGCTGCTGGGGCTCTCGGGCGCGCAAGCCGACGCTTTCGCCCTCGACCACTTCTTTTGGTCATATGACCAATACCATTGGTGCTGAGGATAGCAGATCGGTCCGACACGACCAAGCAGGCCGCCGCGATCCATTCTGGTCCGGAGCGCCGCCTGCCGGCGCCCGGTCAGGCGCGGGGGAGGCGCTTGTACTTGAGGCGGTGGGGGCGCTCGGCCTCGGCGCCGAGGCGCCGCCGGCGGTCGGCCTCGTAGTCCGCGTAGTTGCCCTCGAACCAGACGACGCGCCCCTCGTCCTCGAAGGCCAGCATGTGGGTCGCGATGCGGTCGAGGAACCAGCGGTCGTGGCTGATCACGACGGCGCAGCCCGCGAACTCGAGGAGCGCGTCCTCCAGGGCGCGCAGCGTGTCCACGTCGAGGTCGTTCGTCGGCTCGTCGAGCAGCAGGAGGTTCGCGCCGCCCCGGAGCATCGTGGCCAGGTGCAGGCGGTTGCGCTCGCCGCCGGACAGGTCGCCGACGCGCTTCTGCTGGTCGGGCCCCTTGAAGTTGAAGGAGGCGACGTAGGCGCGGGACGCCACGCTCCGCCCACCGAGGTCGAGCGTCTCGGCGCCGCCCGAGATCGCCTCCCAGACGCTCCGCGCCGGGTCGAGCGCGTCGCGGCTCTGGTCCACGTGGGCCACGCGCACGGTCTCGCCCACCCGCAGCGTCCCCGCGTCAGGCGTCTCCTGGCCGACGAGCATGCGGAAGAGCGTGGTCTTGCCCGCGCCGTTCGGGCCGATGACGCCGACGATGCCGCCGCGGGGCAGCTTGAACGAGAGGTCGTCGATCAGCACGCGGTCGCCGTAGCCTTTCGCCAGGTGGCCCGCCTCGACGACGACGTCGCCCAGGCGCGGCCCCGGCGGGATCGCGATCTCGAGCCTCGCGGCGCGCTCGGCGAAGGGCTCGCTGACCAGCGCGTCGTACGCCTGGAGGCGCGCCTTGCCCTTCGCCTGCCGGGCGCGGGGCGCCATGCGCACCCACTCGAGCTCCCGCGCGAGCGTCCGCTGCCGCGAGAGGTCGGCCTTCTCCTCGCGCGCGAGCCGCTCCTGCTTCTGCGCGAGCCACGAGGAGTAGTTGCCCTCCCAGGGGATCCCGTGGCCGCGGTCCAGCTCGAGGATCCAGCCCGCGACGTTGTCGAGGAAGTAGCGGTCGTGCGTGACGGCCACGACCGTCCCCGGGTACTCCTTGAGGAAGCGCTCGAGCCACGCCACCGACTCGGCGTCGAGGTGGTTCGTGGGCTCGTCGAGCAGCAGCATGTCCGGGCGCGAGAGGAGCAGCCGGCAGAGGGCGACGCGCCGGCGCTCGCCGCCCGAGATCGCCCGGACGTCCATGTCGCCCGGCGGGCAGCGGAGCGCGTCCATGGCCAGCTCGACGGTGCGGTCGAGGTCCCAGGCCCCCGCCGCGTCGATCTGATCTTGCAGGCGCGCCTGCTCCTCGAGGAGCTTCTCCATCTCGTCGGCCTCGAGGGGCTCGCCGAGCCGGCCGCTCACCGCCTCGAAGCGCGTGAGCAGCGCGCGCGTCCCGGCCACGCCGTCCTCGACGTTGCCGCGGACGTCCTTCGTGGCGTCGAGCGCCGGCTCCTGGGGCAGGAAGCCGATCCTGAGGCCCGCGGCCGGGAACGCCTCGCCGAGGAAGTCGCGGTCCACCCCCGCCATGATCCGGAGCAGCGAGGACTTGCCCGCGCCGTTGGCGCCGAGCACGCCGATCTTGGCGCCGTGGAAGAACGACAGCCAGATGCCGCGCAGGATCTCCCGCTTGGGCGGGACGACCTTGCGGAGGTCCTTCATCACGAACGCGTACTCGCCGGCCATCTATTCGTCGTCGGGGGGAGCGGGCGCCGCTCCTCCCCGACACCCCCCACCGCTTCCGAGCAGGCGGCGGTGGTCCGGCATCATGCAGTGGTCCTGCACCACGCGGATGCCCGCGCGCGCGAGGCGCTCGGCCGCCGCGTCGTTCCGGATGCCGAGCTGGAACCAGACGACGCGCGGCCGCCACCCGAGCGCGAGGATCTCGTCGGCGTGGCCCGGCAGGTACTCGGGCCGGCGGAAGACCTCGACGACGTCCACGGGCTCGGGGAGGTCGGCCAGACGCGCCACGGTCGTCGCGTCGTGGAGCGCGCTGCCGGCGAGCTTGGGATTCACGGGAAGGATCCGGTAGCCGTGCGCACGCAGGTACGCGGGCACGTAATACGCGGGCTCCCCGGCGCCGACCTTCGCGCCGAGCACCGCGATCGTCCGGCACTCGCGGAGGATCGCGGTGAGCCCCGCGTCGTCGGTCACGAGGTATCGCCGCCAGTCCATGGTCATGCTCGCGCAGCCTCTCACACGGCCGCGAGCGCCGCAACGATCTCCCGGCCGAACGTCTCGGCGCGCCAGCGGCGGACGCCGTCCACCTCGGCGAGCGCCTCGACGTCGCGCGGCGCCGCGAGCGCGATCGCCGTGATCAGCCGGTTCGGGAGCAGGAGCCCGGGCTCGAGGCCGGCGCGCTCGACGGCGCCCGCCCGCCAGCGCCGGAGCGTGTCGATGCGGCGCGTCGCGGCCCCGGGGATGCGCGCGCGCGGCTGGCGCGCGAACACCGGCAGCGCGTCCTCGGGCAGCGCGAGGCCGCGGGCGACCGCCTCGAGGAGCGCCTCGCCCCAGCGGCCGATGACCTTCGGCGTGCAGCCGGGGATCCCGGCGAGCGCCGCGCGGTCGGCCGGCAGCGCCTGCGCGAGCCGCACGAGCGTCTCGTCGCCGACGATCTTGAACGGCGGCCGGTCGGCCCCGAGGGCCAGACGCTCGCGCAGCGCGTGGAGCTCGCGCAGCACCACGAGGCCCCGCGGCGCAAGCTCGCGCGCGCCGCGCAGGCCGGCGAACGCGTTCGGGTCGGCCGGGCGCTCGGCGACGGGCTGGACCGCCAGCGCCGCGCACTCCTCCTCGACCCACGCGAGCCGCCCGACCCGCCCCAGCTCCTCGCTGAGCCGCCCTCGGAGCGCGCCGAGGTGGAGGACGTCCGCCTCCGCGTAGCGGAGCTGGGCCTCCGAGAGCGGGCGCGCCGACCAGTCGTCCTTCTGCCGCGAGGGCGGCAGCGTGACGTCGAGGTACGTGGCGAGGAGCGCGTCGAGGCCGGTCGCGGGCGCGCCGAGGAAGCGCGCTGCCACAGACGTATCGAACACCGACGCGAAGCGGAGGCCGTGACGGCGCTTGAGGTGCGCGAGGTCGTTGTCGCCCGCGTGCAGGACGAGGGTGACGCCGGGCGACGCGAAGACCTGGCCGAGCGGCGCCAGGTCGGCGACCGCCAGCGGGTCCACGAGCCACACCTCGCCGCCGGGCACGGCGAGCTGCACGAGCGCGAGCCGCTCCGGGTAGTGGTGCAGGCTGTCGCCCTCGGTGTCGAGGGCCACCTCGGGCGCCGCGGCGAGCCGCGCGGCGAGGGCGCCGAGGTCGGCGGGGTCCTGGATCCAGCGCGAGGGGCTCGTGGCTAGCGCTTCCCCTCGAGGACCGCCCGCTCCATCCGCTGGAAGCGCTTGCGGAGCGGCTCGAGTCCCTCGTCGTGGGTGATCACGTAGGGCCGGTTGGCGCGGATCGCGTCGAGGACCATCCCGGCGACCGCCTCCGGCGCGAGGAACCGTCCGATCAGCTCGACGGGCGCCGCGGCGGTCGGCGTCGGGTTCGCGAGCGCGGCCGGGCGGTTGCGCTCGCTCTCGCCGATCCGCGTCGAGACGCCCATCGGGCAGAGCACGGAGACGCCGATCCCGTAGGGGCGCAGGTCCTTGGCGAGCGTCTCCGAGAGCCCCACGACGGCGTACTTCGAGGTGTTGTAGACGCCGAGGCCCTGGCTGGCGATGAGCCCGGCCATCGACGCCGTGTTCACAATGTGCGCCGGCTCCTTCTGAGCGATCATCCGCGGCAGGAACGCCTCGAGGCCGTGGATCACGCCCCAGAGATTCACGCCGAGCACCCACTGCCAGTCGCGGTGCGTGGCCTGCTCGATCCCGCCCGACGTCGCGACGCCCGCGTTGTTGCAGAGGACGTGCACGCGCCCGAAGGCGGCGAAGGCGCGGTCGGCCAGGGCCTGCACGGAGGCGAGGTCCGCGACGTCCGTCGGCACGGCGAGCGCCTCGCCGCCCTCCGCGCGGATCGCGCCGGCGACCTCGGCCATCCCCGCCTCGTCCACGTCGGCGAGCGCGACCCTCATCCCCTCGCGCGCGAACGCGTGCGCCAGGGCGCGGCCGATGCCGCTGCCGCCCCCCGTCACCACGGCGGTCCGGCCCTTCAGCTCCATGCTCCTCCCCTCTCGTCCAGGAAGCCCTTCTCGTCCAGGAAGCCCAGAACGGTCTCCAGCTCGCGCAGATCGGCGGGCGTGCGCAGCGAGGCGACGACTCCGGCGGCTTCGGCTTCCATCAGCGTATCCGGGCGCAGGTCGTCGGTCAACGCGACGACGGGCGGGGCCGGACGCTCGCGCGCGAGCCGGCCGCGCGCCTCGCCCCAGGAGGCCGCCGCGAGCACGCGGGCGCCGGGCCTCAGGCCCGCGAGCGCCCGGGCGAGCGCGGCCCGCCGCGCGGCGTCGGCGTCAACCACGAGGATCGTCTTCGCCATCGTCTCCACGGTCGTCTCCACCGGCGACGAGTGTACCGCGCCGCGCGCCGGCGGCCGGCGTGATAGGATGCCGGGCACCCGCGGAGGTCACCATGGCGAAGGAGATCGTGATCGTCCATCATGCCGACCGGCGCACCGACGTGACGATGCCCTACGCGCCCGGGATCGTCGTGCGCCGGGGCGACCTCGTGTTCCTCTCGGGCGTCACGGCCGCCGCCGTCTACCACAGCCACCCCCACCGCGAGGAGGAGTTCGACCTGCCCGGCACGATGCGCGAGCAGGCCGAGCTGGCGATGGCGAACCTCGCGAAGACGCTCGAGGCCGCCGGCTGCTCGCTCCGCGATCTCGTCTGGGCCACGCGCTACCTGACCGACGTCCGCGAGCAGGACGACCTGAACCGCGTGTGGGGCCGCCACCTCGCCGGCCACCTGCCGACGACGACGACGGTCGAGGTGCCGCGGCTGGCGACGCACCCGCGCTGCAAGCTCGAGATCGCGGCGATCGCGGTGACCGACGCCGGGCACGCGGGGCGGCGGCCGGCCCGCCGCGCGCGGGCGACGCCCCGGGCCGTCCAGCGCCCGCGGCGCGCCGGGGCGCCGGGCGAGCGCGCCCGGGAGCCGCGGGAGCGCGGCCGGGAGCAGCGCGAGCGCCCCACGAGGCCGCGGAGGCGGTGAGCGCGACGCTCGGCTGGGTCGGCCTCGGCGCGATGGGCAGCCGCCTGGCGTCGCGCCTGCTCGCCGCGGGCCACGCGGTGGTCGGCTGGAACCGCACGCCCGACAAGGCGCGCGCCCTCGCCGGCGCCGGCCTGCGCCCCGGCGCCTCACCCCGCGCCGTCGCCGAAGCCGCGGAGGCCGTCTTCAGCATGGTGACCGACGACGCCGCGCTCCGCGCCGTCGCCCTCGGCCCCGACGGCATCGTGGCGGGCTTGCACCCCGGCGCGGTCTTCGTCGAGATGTCCACCGTCGGCCCGGCGGTGACGCGCGAGGTCGGCGCGGCGGTGGCCGCGCGCGGCGCCACCATGCTCGACGTGCCGGTGTCCGGCAGCACGATCACCGTGGAGCGCGGCGAGGCCTCGTTCCAGGTCGGCGGCGACCCGGCGGCCCTCGCGCGCGTCCGGCCCTGGCTCGGCGCGATGGGCTCGGGCGGCGTCACCCACGTGGGCGAGCTGGGCCTCGCCAAGACCATGAAGGTCGCGACCAACCTCGGCCTCGCCGTCCAGATGCTCGCCTTCGCCGAGGCCGTGCTGCTCGCCGAGAAGTCCGGGATCGCCCGCGAGGCCGCCGTGGAGGCGCTGCTCCGGTCGGTGATCGCCTCGCCGATGGTCAAGTACCGCGGGCCCTTCGTGCTCGGCCGGATGCCGCGCGAGGCGTGGTTCCCGGTGCCGATGGTCCAGAAGGACCTCCAGCTCGCGCTCGATCAGGCCCACGCCGTCGGCGTCCCGCTCCCCACCACCGCGCTCGTCCAGCAGTGGCTCACGATGGCGCGCGGCCTCGGCCTGGCCCAGCTCGACTTCGGCGCGCTCTTCGACGTGCTGGCGTCGCTCAGCGGCCTGCCGCCGAGCCCGAACCGCTAGCCCGCGGCGTCCGTTCGTAGTACATTGTACGACATGAGATCGGCCGTCACGATTCGGCTGGACCCTGGCCTCGAAAAGCTGCTCGACCGGCTCTGCAAGCAGACCGGTCGGACCCGAAGCGAGCTTGTCCGTGATGCCCTCCGACGGCAATTGAGCCTGATGAGATTCGAACGGCTCCGACGTCGAGCCCTGCCGTTTGCCGAGGCGCGCGGGTACCTGACGGACGACGACATCGCGCGCGATGTTTCGTGAGGGTCTTCCTGGACACCAACGTGCTGGTCAGCGCGTTCGCAACGCGAGGAGTGTGCGTGGATGTCCTGCGCGTGGTGCTCGCCGAGCACACCCAAGTGACCGGCGAGGTGGTCCTGGAGGAACTCGGGCGGGTGCTGCGGAAGCGCATCGGCTTGCCGCCGCAGGCCGTGAAGGAGATCGACGAGTTTCTGCGGGAGCACGAGGTAGTCCCCAAGCCCGCGGCGCGCGCCACGCTGCCAAAGCGCGACCCCGATGACCAGTGGGTCGTAGCCTCCGCGATCCAGGGTCGCGCGGACGTGCTGGTGACCGGCGACAGAGACCTGCTGGATATCGCCCGCGTCGCGCCCATCAGAATCGTGGACCCGCGAGGGTTCTGGGACCTCCTCCGCACGAACGGGTAGCAGCCCCTGCCGGCCCGTCCAACGTCGGCGTTGACCCGCGAGCGCCCGACCGAGCCGAAGGCGAGGAAGGGTGATCGGCGGGTCAAACGGCATGGTCAACAGCTTCGCGCCGTGCGGCTGAGGCGGCATCGTTGTGGAGCCGTCGGACAATCAGCTCAACGTTGAGCGGTAAGAGCCGCCTGTCGAGCGCGGGATCCTCATCATGGTAGCGGTCATTGCTACGGCCGTAGTGCACCACGAAGGCGAAGACGCGCGGGTAGCGAATGGAGTAGATGACCGACTGCCCGAGGGCCTCTGCGAGAGCTTTCGAGGCCGATTGGCGGGCACGAATGAGCTTCACCTCAATAGCTGCGAGCGGGGTGCCGTCCTCAGTGATCTCAACATCGGGCCAGAAGCTGGTGCCGCGAAGCCTGAGATTCGTCTTGCTGGTTCCTCCGACGCTGATGGCTGTCCGGAAAGCTGCGGAAGGGAACGACTGCCGGAGCGCAGCCTGGAGAGCGGCTTCAACGACGGGCTGAAGGTCTCTCTGCTCATCACGATAGCCATCAGCGAGCGGCATACGGATGAGGTTTCGCGAACTGCCTGAGCGATCAAGGCTGAGTCCGTCATGGGCTACGCGCTCCCCGATGTCGGGACGTGCTGTCTGTCGAACGTAACGTTCGGGCTTTTATCCGTCGTGCCCCGAAGACGACTGATTTCGAGACTACCAAGCCCTCGGCGATCGTCGATCCTGCGCCTCCGAGCGATCCGATTTCGGGGTGGCGATCATCGTCGACTGCCTTCGCTGCGCGCCAGGCGCCCGCGAGCCCGAAGGCACCCACGGCGAGGCCCACCGGCATGAACGCCGTTGTCGCGAGATAGAGCCGCGCGCGAGCCCTGCCCCGCACTCGGATCTCGCGCAGCTCGTCAGGGGAGTACTCCATTGCTCATTCGCCGCTGTCTGTCAAACGGTCAGGCTGAGCGGCCGGCGTCGAGCCGGGCCGCTCAAGTCTGCTGTTATGCCGCCCCTCCGAACGTAGCCACCGGGACGACTCGGTCCTTGGTGAGCTGGCGCCGGTGCAGCCGAATGCGCTCGATCTCGCGGAGCGTATTAGCCGTGAGATAGCTTTCGCCACAGCTCGGACAACTCACTACTGGAACCGCTTCGATCAGGAAGGCTGCCTTGCCCTTTCCGAAGCTGCGGGTGACCCGTCGGATCCGCGCCCCCTTTTTGCCGCACACGTCGCACACGATGGTCATTGGGCCTCACCCTCAACGAGGTATACGGTCAGGATCACGAGCCGGCGCGTCCGGCCAATCTTGGCGACGACCACCATAGCAGTGCTGTCGACGGCCTGCCCCCGCACCAGGTACTTCCATTCACGGCGCTGGCGGTCTCGCTGTCTCTCCACGATGCTGCCGGTCAGCAGGCACCTCTCCACATCGAATATCGTAAGCTCATCATCCTCCATCGCGTCCTGGGCGTGCAGGGTCACGACGTATTGGCTGACACGCACCAACCTTCGCATCCGCTCCAGGACGCGTTCGAACACCTCGCCCTCCCTGCGTCAACCTCTGTCGGCATAACGTCAAGGCCTTTATCCGTCGTGCGTCGTGGCGCACCGTCCCGACGCTGCGCATTGGTGCCGGCTGCCGCGTTCGGTGTCGCCGATCACGTGCTGCACGACGGATAAAACCAGTTGGATTAGACCCCGCCGCCTCTTGGTCCGTCGCTTGCCATTATGGGGATTCTATCGGGGTACGTGCCCAAATCGGAGGCACCCCTCCCAGGAGCCGATCGAGCGGCTAAAGATGGGCGCGTCGCGTGGCTGCCGAGACGCGGAGCGGACCAGCTGGCACCGGACGCACAGGCGCTCACGTTCGACTCAGCCAGGACCTTCTCACTGACGGTGTTCCTCCACCTTTCGAAACCTACCGCGTCAGCGGTTTAATTCAACTCGAATTCGGCTGCGGGATAGGCTGGTCTGCGTAATGCAGCAAACGCTGCGAGGTTCTGCAGCCTATCGCGAAACTATCCACACCCTGGGTTCTGCGCCATCAATCCCTTGTCCTCGCCGTCTTGCGCTCCGCCGGCTGGGCGCCGACGAGTCGTGATAGCCTGCGAGGCCGCGCAGCGTATCCTGGCGCGGTTGGCCTGAAACGCTGCGAGGGCGCGCCCATCAGCCGCGCCAACTATAGCGCGCAACGGAACCTGGCGACAGCCGGCCGGCGGAGCGCCCACTCGAGGCGCCTCAGCGCAGCATGAGGGTGGCGCGACCGGAGGCGGTGTCCACGGTGAGCGTGAAGGCGTCGAGCACGTCGCGGCCGAGGAGGCCGTCCACGCGCTCGGCGCGGCCCGCGGGCGGCAGCTCGTGGACGATGACCGCGACGGGCCCGATCCGGGCGCCCGCGACGTCGAGCAGCGGCACGGTCACGAGCTTCGCCGCCGCCTCGCCGGTGGCGCCGACGATCCGGATCGGACGCCCCGGCTGCCCGCCGAACCCCGCGCGCTCCATCACCGCGGGGGAGAGGACGGTCCGCTCGGCGCCGGTGTCCACGACCAGCGTGAGCGGCACGCCGTTGAGCCGCACGGCGACCGTGATCGGCGCGCGCCGGTCGAAGGTGAACGTCGCGCCCTCGGGCGGGGCACCCGGGGGTGGGGTCGGCCGCGGCTGCGGGGCGCGCAGGCGGAGCGCGGCGGCGCGGTGCTCGGCGGGGATCGTGGTGAGGTCGGCGGTGTAGTGGACGGTGCCGTCGGGCGCGGTCCAGCGATAGAGGTCCGCGGCCGCGGGCGCGGCGAGGAGGCCGGTCACGACGGCGGCGAGCAGGAGCGCGCGGCCCGTCACTAGTCCTCGACCGGGAGCGTGACGGGCTCCCCTGCCCCGTAGAAGTACGTGCCGCGCCCGGCGGCGGCGCCCACGACGGCGATGTCGAAGCAGCCCGGGTCCTCCACGACGGGGATCGGCAGGTCGGGATGGTCGTGCATCCAGCCGAGCTCCGGGTGCGCCGCCGCCATCGCCTGCGGCTCCTTGTTGAGCATCATGGTCTTGAACGGCAGCCGCGCCTCGCGGTAGAGCGCCTCCTGGATCTGGCGCCGGCCCCAGCCGGCCTTGTGGAAGATCTGGGCGTGCTCGGGGCAGATGAAGAGCGTGTTGTGCTCGCGCTCCTCGGTGCGGCTTCGCGGGTCGGCGCGCCGGCCGATGAGCCAGAGCCCGGTGCCCACCTGGGCCACGTTGGTGGCGGCCGTCGCGAAGACGCGCACGAGATCCTCCGGCGTCGTCGAGCGGAAGTCGTGAAGCTCGCAGATGCCGTACACGAAGTGCACGGTCACCGTGGACGCCCCCTTCGGGAAACCGCGCGTGACGTGATACGGCTCCCACGGGCTCTCGGCCTCGTTCTCGGCGCAGCAGCAGGCGTACTTCACCGGCGAGCCGATCGTGTCCATGTCCGAGACGCCGACGTAGGTGTGGCCGACGTTCATCATGGTGAGGCGCACGGCGCGGCCGAGCACGGTGTTGCTGGCCGAGGGCGCCCCGGGGCCGAGGGCGCACATGCCGGAATTGATGTTGGCGACGCGGCCCTTCGGGCCGTTCACCAGCACGAGCGGGGCGTGCGGCCCGGTGGACATCGCCTTGTTGCGGATGTACATCTTCGGCTCGGCCAGGCACCGCACCGCCGCGATCAGGAGCGGCAGGTGCTCGGGCCCGCAGCCCGCCAGCACGGCGTTGATCGCGAGCTTCTCCACCGTCGCGATGCCGAAGCCGGGCTCGAGCACGGCGACCTGGTCGCCGGGGGCGCGCTTCGTCCCGCGCAACATCGCCGCCACCGCCCGCTCGGTCGGGGCGACCAGCGGGAAGCCGTCACCCCAGCCGCGCTTGAGGAAGTCGGCCTGCAGGCGTCCCCACGCGTCGAGGAGGTCGTCCCCCTCATAGGCGAGCCGCTCCTCGAGCGCCGGCCGCTCGACGGCCCGCGCCTCGACGGCCTTGGTCAGCCCCGCCACCACCTGGTCGAAGGCGGCCTCGGCCATCCGGTGGACGTCCTCGGGCTTCTGGTTGGTGAAGGGCAGCGGCACGACGGCCAGCGGCAGCCCCGGGAGGCCGAAGCTCGCGGCGCTCCGGTGGGCGTCGTGCACGAAGGTCTGCGCGGTGAAGAGCACGGTCGGGATCCCCCGCCGCTCCAGCTCGACCATGTCGTGGGCACCCCACGACGTGCAGGAGCCTCAGTCCGCGGTCGTGCCCACGACGACCTGCACCTCGGAGGCGATGCGGTCGGCGTCCTCCGCCGTGCAGTGGCGCATGAGCCAGCCGACCGAGCCCGTGTAGCGGCGGAACGTCGCCTTCGGGAAGCGCGCGCGCAGGAGCGCCTCGGTGCGGTCGAGCGCGGCGTCGCCGCCGGCCTTCATGTTCCAGTAGAGCCCGATCGGGAGGCCGTCGAGGTCCGGCGGCCGGCGGGCCGGCGCGACCGAGTGCTCGACCGTCTTCGCCACGGGATTCAGGATCTCGAGACGTGCCATGGGCGGACTCCTCCTCCTGGGCGGCGAGCTACACGACGGCCTTCCTCGTGCGGAGGTCGGCGATCTCGGCCGCGCTGTACCCGGCCTCGGCCAGCACCTCGTCGGTGTGCTCGCCGCGGCCCGGCGCGTGGCGGTGCACGTCGGGCCTGAGCCGCGAGAAGCCGAGCGGCATGCCGACCACCGGGATGTCGCCGAGCTTCGGGTGCCGCATGCGGCGGATCACGGAGCGGGTCGCCGTCTGCGGATCGTTCAGCATCTGGTCCACGGTGTTGACCGGCGTCGCGGGCACCCCCGCCTCGTCGAGGGTCTTCAGGAGGGCGTCGCGGTCGTGGCCGCCGATCGCCTCCTCCAGCGCGCTCTCCAGCTCTCGCCGGTGCTCGACGCGCTCGATGTTGATCGCGAAGCGCGGGTCGTCGGCCATGGCGGGCAGCCCGAGCGCCGTCACGAGCCGGCGCCAGAGCCGGTCGTTGGCGCCCGCGATGAACACCCACTGCCCGTCACGGCAGCGGAAGTTGCGGTACGGCGAGAGCGCCGGGTGCGAGGAGCCGAGGGCCTTCGGCACGGCGCCGGCCAGCAGGTAGCCCTCGGCCTGGAAGTTCAGGAGGCCGACGGCGGTCTCGAGCAGCGAGCCGTCCACGCGCTGGCCGAGGCCGGTCCTCTCGCGGTCGAGGAGCGCGGTCACGATGCCGAAGGCGCACAGGATCCCGGTGGTCAGGTCGAGGAAGGACACGCCGCAGCGCACCGGCGGGCCGCCGGGCTCGCCGGTGATGGACATGATGCCGCTGAAGGCCTGCATCAGCGCCTCGTAGCCGGCGCCCTGGGCGCGCGGGCCGGTGCGGCCGAAGGCCGAGACCGAGCAGTAGATGAGGCGCGGGTTCTCGGCGGCGAGCGTGTCGTAGGCGAGCCCGAACTCCTCCATGGTGCCGGTGCGGAAGTTCTCGATCAGCACGTCGGCCCGGCGCGCCAGCCGCCGTACGACCCGGACGCCCTCGGGCGCCTTCAGGTCCACGACGATCCCGCGCTTGTTGCGGTTGTTGACGAGGTAGCCGGCCGCCTCGCCGTCCTTGTGGGGCGGCCAGGTGCGCGACTCGTCGCCCGTCTGCGGGTCCTCCACCTTGACGACGTCCGCGCCGAGGTCGCCGAGGAGCGCGCCGCAGAAGGGCCCGGCCAGCACGCGGGAGAGATCGAGCACGCGGATGCCGTCGAGGGAGAGGGCCGGTGTGGTCATGTGCGCTACTATACCTCCATGTCGGCGCTGCGCGACGCGCTCACCCGACGCCTCCTCGTGCTCGACGGGGCGATGGGCACGATGCTCCAGGCGGCCAGCCTCACCGCGGACGACTTCGGCGGGGCCCGGTACGAGGGCTGCAACGAGCACCTGAACCTCACGCGGCCCGACGTGGTCCAGGCGATCCACCGGGCGTATCGCGACGCCGGCGCCGACCTGGTCTCGACCAACACCTTCGGCTGCGCGCCCTACGTGCTCGGCGAGTACGGCCTGGCCGAGCGCGCGTACGAGATCGCGCGCGCGGGCGCGCGCCTGGCGCGCGAGGCGGCCGGCGACGGCTTCGTCGTGGGCGCGATGGGGCCGGGGACGCGCTCGATCAGCGTCACGCGCAACGTGACGTTCGACGAGGTCCTCGCGGCCTACGAGGTCCAGGCCCGCGCGCTCGCCGACGGCGGCGTGGACGCGCTGCTCCTCGAGACCTGCCAGGACACGCTCAACGTCAAGGCCGCCGCCCTCGGCGTGCGGCGCGCCCTGGCCGCCGCGGGCGCGGAGCTACCGCTCTGGGTGAGCGGCACGATCGAGCCGACGGGCACGATGCTCGCCGGCCAGGGCGTCGAGGCCCTCTACGTCGCGCTCGAGCACCTCGACCTCTTCGCGATCGGGCTCAACTGCGCGACCGGGCCCGAGTTCATGACCGACCACCTGCGCTCGCTCGCCGCGATGTCCACGCGCTTCGTGAGCGTCTACCCGAACGCGGGCCTGCCGGACGAGCGGGGCCAGTACGCGGAGACGCCCGGGAGCCTCGCGTTCAAGCTCCGGCGCTTCGTGGACGAGGGCTGGGTCAACCTCGTCGGCGGCTGCTGCGGCACGACGCCGGCCCACATCCGGGCGATCGCCGAGCTGGTCCGGGGCCGGCCGCCGCGCGTCCCCTCCTCGCGGGAGCCCCAGGCCGTGAGCGGGATCGAGGTCGTCTACCCGACCGACGACACCCGCCCGCTCTTCGTCGGCGAGCGGACCAACGTCATCGGCTCCCGGCGCTTCAAGGAGCTGGTCGTGGCCGAGCGGTTCGAGGAGGCGGCCGAGATCGGCCGCGCCCAGGTGCGGAACGGCGCCCAGGTCCTCGACGTCTGCCTCGCCAACCCCGACCGCGACGAGGCCGCCGACACCGACCGCTTCCTGGCCCGGCTCACCCGCATGGTGAAGGTCCCGCTCATGATCGACTCCACCGACGCCGGGGTGATCGAGCTGGCGCTCCGCCACTGCCAGGGCAAGGCGATCGTCAACTCGGTCAACCTCGAGGACGGCGAGGAGCGGTTCGCGCGGGTCGTCCCGCTGCTCAAGGCCTACGGCGGCGCGGTCGTGGTGGGCTGCATCGACGAGGACAAGCAGCAGGGCATGGCGGTCACCCGCCAGCGCAAGCTCGCCATCGCCGAGCGGAGCCACGCGCTGCTGACCGGCACGTACGGCGTGCCGGCGCGCGACATCATCTTCGACGCGCTGGTGTTCCCGGTCGGCACCGGCGACGCCAACTACGTCGGCTCCGCCGTCGAGACCATCGAGGGCCTGCGCGCCATCAAGGCGCGCTTCCCCGAGTGCAAGACGATCCTCGGCATCTCGAACGTGTCGTTCGGGCTGCCGGCGGCCGGGCGCGAGGTGCTCAACTCCGTCTTCCTCTACCACTGCACCAAGGCCGGCCTCGACTGCGCCATCGTGAACACCGAGCGCCTCGAGCGCTATCCCTCCATCCCCGAGGAGGAGCGGCGGCTGGCCGAGGACCTGCTCTACGCCCGCGGCGCCGATCCGGTCGCCGCCTTCGCCGCCTGGTTCCGCGACCGGACGAAGGCGCCGCCGGCGGCGCGCGAGCGCCTCACGCTCGACGAGCGGCTGGCCCGCTACATCGTCGAGGGCAGCCGCGACGGCCTCGCCGAGGATCTGGACGCGAAGCTCCGGGAGGCGCCGCCGCTCGACATCATCAACGGCCCGCTCATGCGGGGCATGGACGAGGTCGGGCGGCTCTTCAACGACAACCAGCTCATCGTCGCCGAGGTGCTCCAGTCGGCCGAGGCCATGAAGGCCGCGGTCGCCCACCTCGAGCCGTTCATGGAGAAGGCCGAGGCGGCCACCCGGGCCACGATCGTGTTGGCCACCGTCAAGGGCGACGTCCACGACATCGGCAAGAACCTCGTCGAGATCATCCTGGGCAACAACGGCTACCGCGTGATCAACCTCGGCATCAAGGTCCCGCCCGAGGAGCTGATCGCCGCGTATCACGCGCACAAGCCCGACGCGATCGGCCTGTCGGGGCTCCTCGTGAAGTCGGCCCAGCAGATGGTCGTCACGGCCCAGGACCTGCGCGTCGCCGGGATCGAGCTGCCGCTGTTCGTCGGGGGCGCGGCGCTCACCCGGAAGTTCACGGCGACCCGGATCGCGCCCGAGTACGGCGGGCTCACGCTCTACGCGAAGGACGCGATGGACGGGCTCGACCTGGCCAACCGGCTCTTCGCGGCGCCGACGCGCGAGGCGCTCACCCAGCGCGTCAAGCGCGAGCAGGCGGCGCTCGCCGCGGGCGCCGCCGAGGCGCCGGGCCCCGCCCAGGCGCCCGCGGCGGCGGCGCCGACGCGCGTCCGGGTGGCGGTGCCCGAGCCGCCCGACTTCGCACCGCACATCCTGCGCGACGTGCCCCTCGCCCACGTCTATCCCTACCTGAACCTCCAGATGCTCTACGGCAAGCACCTCGGCCTCCGGGGGCTGGTCGAGCGCCTGCTCGCCGACGGCGATCCGAAGGCGCGCGAGCTGCGCGAGTTGGTCGAGGGCCTGAAGGTCGAGGTCGCGGCGCGGGGCCTGCTCACGGCCCACGCGATCTACCGCTGGTGGCGGGCCCGCGCCGCGGACGACGCGGTCGTGCTCTCCGAGGGCGGGCGCGAGGTCGCGCGCTTCGCGTTCCCGCGCCAGCGCGGCGGCGAGCGCCTGTGCCTGGCCGACTGGGTGCGGGACGACACCGACGACGCGGTCGCGCTCTTCGCGGTGACGTGCGGCCGGGGGGTGCGCGAGCTGGCCGAGCGCTGGAAGGCCGAGGGCGCCTACGTCCGCTCGCACGCCCTCCAGGCGCTGGCCATCGAGTGCGCCGAGGCCCTCGCCGAGATGCTGCACGCGCGGCTCCGGACGCTCTGGGGGTTTCCGGATCCGCCCGAGCTGACGATCGCCGACAGGCTCAAGGGGCGCTATCGCGGGATCCGGGTGTCGTTCGGCTACCCCGCCTGCCCGAACCTCGCCGACCAGGCGACGCTGTTCAGGCTGCTCGAGCCGGGGGCGATCGGGCTCGGCCTCACGGAGGGGTTCATGATGGACCCGGAGGCGTCGGTCTCGGCCCTGGTGTTCCACCACCCCGACGCCAGGTACTTCAAGGCCGAGTAGGGTCCGGAAAAGCTT
>Ga0154364_1188_pt1 | contig 28726 bp, 27 predicted proteins | sample RifGroA2_FD_115892 | JGI IMG/M metagenome (GOLD analysis project Ga0154364, IMG submission 115892) | Candidatus Rokubacteria bacterium GWA2_73_35 | reverse complement strand
CCTGGCTCGTCGCGGGCGACCGCGAGATCGCGCCGAGCTTCGTCCAGAACGAGCGGACCGCGCTGCGGCAGGACGGCGGCCGGTACCTCGCGCGATCCGTGTACGGCTTCCCGACCCGCGACCTCGACGGGAGGGCGCGCGTGCAGCTTGTGATCCGCGATCCGGACGGCCGGGACGTCGGTCGCTTCACGATCGACCTGTCCGCGATGCGCTGACGGGGCGAGGCTCGTGAGGCGCCACGGCTGGGTGGGCCTCGGCATCGTCGCCGGCACCGAGGCGCTGCTGTTCGCGGGCGAGCCGACCGTCGGACGGTGGTTCACGCCCCTGGTGTGGACGGGCTACGTTCTCGCCGCGGACGCGCTCGTCGCCCGCCTCACCGGCCGCTCGTACCTCACGACCGACCGCCTCGAGGGCGCGCTCGTCGCCCTCGTCTCGGTCGGCGCCTGGTGGCTCTTCGAGTGGTACAACGCGCCGCGCTTCTGGCGCGGCGGCGACGACCTCCGGGGCCTCTGGTGGCAGTACCACGCGCTGGAGCCGAACCTCCTGCTGCGGCGCGTGGGCTACGACTGGGCCTTCGCGACGATCTTCCCCGCGCTCTTCCTGACGGCCGCGGCCCTGCGCGCGACGGTGTTCGCGGGGCTCTCCGTGCGGCCGTGGCGCCCGCCGCCCGCGCTCCTGCGCGGCGCGGTCGCCGCCGGCGCCGTGGCGGTCGCGCTGCCCCTGCTCGCCCCCTCGGCGTGGCTCGTCCCGCTGGTCTGGACCGGCTTCGTCCTGCTCCTCGAGCCGCTGAACTTCCGGCGCGGCCGCCCGTCCTGGCTCGCCGCCCTCGAGCGCGGCGACGCGTCGCTGCTCTGCGCGCTGCTCGCCGCGGGCGCGCTGTGCGGCGTGCTCTGGGAGTTCTGGAACTACTGGGCGGTCACGCGCTGGACGTACACGGTGCCGTACGCCAGCGACCTGAAGGTCTTCGAGATGCCGGTGGTCGGCTACCTCGGCTTCCTGCCCTTCGCGCTCGAGTGCTTCGCGATGTACCACTGGGTGCGCGGCCGGCTCGGCGCGCGCGAGGCCCCGGCGGTGGTCTAGCCCGGCTCGAGCCAGGACAGGACCACGCGGCCGGGGCTGTCAAGCGCAGGCGCGTCCGGCCCCGAGGCTACTCTGCCCGACCGAACGCCTTGATCTCCTCGATCTCCTGCGGCGAGAGCTTGCGCGGGACTTCGCCGCGGCCGACCTTCTCCGCCTGGACGTGGTGGCGAATGTCGTCGACCACCCCGGGGTTTGCCAGGGTGGTCGTGTCACCGACGTCGGTGAAGTTGGAGATCGCGGCGATGACCCTGCGCATGATCTTTCCGGAGCGTGTCTTCGGCATGTCCGGAACGATCCAGATATTCTTGGGCCGGGCGATCTTGCCGATCTCGGTCTCGATCGCCTTGGCCACCTTCTCCTCGATGGCGCGGCTCGGAGCGACCCCCGGCTTGACCGACACGTACATCTCGACCGCCCGCCCGCGAAGCTCGTCCATCACCGGGACCGCGGCGGCCTCGGCGATCTCCTCGACCGTGAGGCTCGCCGACTCGAGCTCTTTCGTTCCGAGCCGGTGCCCGGCCACGTTGATCACGTCGTCGACCCGGCCCAGGATCCGGAAGTAGCCGTCGGCGGCCTGGACCGCGCCGTCGCCCGCGAAGTACGGCCAGTCCCGCCAGTCCTTGCTCTGCTTGTTCCGGCAGTACTTCTCGTAGTAGATCTGCACGAACCGCTCGGGCTGGCCCCAGATCGTCTGGAAGATCCCGGGCCAGGGGTTGCGGATACAGATGTTACCGGCGCGGCCGCTTCCGGCCTCGACCACCGCGCCGTTCTCGTCGTAGATCACCGGGTAGACGCCGAGGACCCCCGGCCCGCAGCTCCCGGGCTTCATCGGCTTCAGAGCGGGCAGGGTGCTGCCCAGGAATCCTCCGTTCTCGGTCTGCCACCAGGTGTCGACGATGACGGCTTCGCCCTTGCCGACGACGTCGTGGTACCAGCGCCAGACGTCCGGCTCGATGGGCTCGCCCACCGTGGTCATGTGCTTGAAGTGGTAGTCGTACTTGGGCGGCTCGTCCGGACCGAGCTTTCGCAGCATGCGGATCGTCGTGGGGGCGGTGTGGAAGATGGTTACCCCGAGCCGCTCGGCGATCCGCCAGGGGCGACCGGGATCGGGATACGCGGGCACGCCCTCGTACATCACGCTGGTGGTCCCGAGCGACAGGGGGCCGTAGACGATGTAGGAGTGGCCCGTGATCCAGCCGATGTCGGCGAAGCACCAGTAGGTGTCCTCGGGGTGGATGTCCTGGTAATACTTCGAGGTGCCGGTGACGTAGGCGAGGTAGCCGCCGGTGCTGTGCTGGCAGCCTTTGGGGCGGGCGGTCGTGCCGCTCGTGTACATGAGAAACAGCGGCGCCTCGGCTGGCATGGAGACCGGCTCGACCACTGTCCGGCGATAGTCACGCAGCAGATCGTCCACGAAGAAATCCCGGCCGGGGACCATCGGACTCCTGGACGCGTACTGGCCAGGGTGGCGGCGCCAGACCAGCACCTTGTCGACCCCGGCCCCGAGGTCGCGCGCCTTGGCCACTGCCTCGTCGGCCCTGGCCTTGTGGTCGATCAGCTCGCCGTTGCGGTAGTAGCCGTCCATCGTCACCAGGATGTGGCTGCCCGAATCGGCGATCCGCTCGCCGCACGCCACACCGCTGAACCCGCCGAACACCTCGGAGTGGACCACGCCGAGCCGGGCGCACGCGAGCATCGAGACGGGCAGCTCGGGGACCATCGGCAGATGGAAGGTCACCCGGTCGCCCACGCGGACCCCGCAGAAGTCCCGGAGGAGCGCGGCGAACTCGTTGACCCGCCTGTAGAGCTCCTGGTAGGTGATCGCCTTGGTCTCTTCGGTCTCCAGCTCGGGCACCCAGATGAACGCCGCCTTGTTCCGACTCGTCGCCAGGTGGCGGTCCACGCAGTTGTACGAGGCGTTCAGGCGGCCCCCGACGAACCACTTCCAGAACGGGGGGTTACTGGTGTCCAGCGTCGTGTGCCAGTAGGCGTCCCAGGTGAGCAGGTCCGCATATTCCTTGAAGCACTCGGGGAAGCGCTGTTCGCTGAACCGCTCGAAGATGGCCGGGTCGGCCGCGTTCGCCTGGCCGATGAACTTCGCGGGGGGGTGGTAATAGTTCTCCTCCCGCCAGTGCACGGCGATCTGCGCCTCGGAGAGCTGCGTCCCCTGTTCTGCCGCCATACGTCCGCCTCCCGCCGGAAGATGACTCGGGTCCGAAGTGCCTACGCAGCGCGAGGGCCCCGCCGCCCACGGTGAGCGGGGGCTTCGCACGCGTAGGCGCAGACATACCCGGCGTCGGCCGACCTGTCAAGGCCCGCGTCCGTGACACCCGCGAGAGACTCGATGGCTCTCTTCCTCGATTCTTCGCGGAGAGTCCGGGCCAGGGGGCGGGGGGAAAGCGGCGCGGTGCTATAATCCGCGCGCGCCGAATCCAATCCACGGGAGGTCGCGCCGATGAAAGCCGTTCGCGTGCACACGCTCGGTGGCCCCGAGGCCCTCAGGTACGAGGACGTCCCCGAGCCGACACCCAAGGCGGGCGAGGCGGTCGTTAAGGTCGACGCCGCCGGGCTCAACTACATCGATGTCTACTTCCGGACCGGGGTGTACAAGGCGGCGCTGCCGGTCACGCTCGGCATGGAGGCGGGCGGCACGGTGACGGCGGTCGGGCCGGGCGTCACGGAGGTGCAGGCGGGCGACCGGGTCGCCTACACGGGCGTGCCGGGCGCGTACGCGGAGCTCGCCGCGGTGCCGGCCCAGCGGCTCGTCGTGCTCCCGGCCGGCGTCGGCACCAGGCAGGGCGCCGCGGCGATGCTCCAGGGCATGACCGCCCACTATCTCGCGTCCTCCACCTGGCCGCTCAAGAGCGGCGACACGTGCCTGGTCCACGCCGCGGCGGGCGGCGTCGGCCTGCTCCTCTGCCAGATGGCGCGGATGCGCGGGGCGCGCGTGATCGGCACGGTCTCCACCGAGGCGAAGGCCCGGCTCGCCCGCGAGGCCGGCGCCGACGAGGTGATCCTCTACACGACGCAGGACTTCGAGGCCGAGGTGAAGCGGCTGACCGACGGCAAGGGCGTGCAGGTCGTCTACGACTCGGTCGGCAAGACGACGTTCGACAAGGGGTTCAACTGCCTGGCGCCCCGCGGGATGATGATCCTGTACGGCCAATCGAGCGGACCCGTCGGGACGTTCGACCCCCAGGTCCTGAACCAGAAGGGCTCGGTTTTCCTCACGCGTCCGAGTCTCTTCCACTACACCGCGACGCGGGCCGAGCTGCTCGCGCGCGCGGGCGAGGTGCTCGGCTGGGTCCGCGACGGCGCGCTCAAGCTCCGGACGGAGCTCGAGTTCCCGCTCAAGGACGCGGCCGAGGCGCACCGGGCGCTCGAGGCGCGCCGGACGACCGGCAAGGTGCTGCTGATCCCGTGAACGTCGCGCAGCTCCTCGAGGCCTCGGCGCGCTACCACGCGGAGCGGCCCGCGCTCGTCGCCGGGGACCGCCGCTTCACCTACCGCGAGCTGGACGCCGCCTGCTCCCTCCTCGCCGGCCGGCTCCGGCGGCTCGGGCTCGAGCCCGGCGACCGGCTGGGCCTGCACCTGCCGAACTCGGCGGAGTTCGTGCTGGTCTACTATGCCGCGCAGAAGCTCGGCGTGGTGCCGCTCTCGCTCAACGTCACGTACGCGGGCGAAGAGATCGCCTACATCGCGGGCGACGCCACGCCCAGGGCCATCGTGACCGCGGCGGCCGTGGCGGGCAACCTGCCGCCGCGCGACCGGATGCCGTCCGTGCGCCACGTGCTCCACGCCGACGAGCTCGCCGGCCTCCCGGGCGGGGAGCCGGCGCGCGCGCTCGACCTCGACCGCGAGGCGACCGCGGCGATCCTCTACACCTCGGCGACGACGGGACGCCCGAAGGGCGTCATGCTCACGCACGCCAACGTCGTCTCCAACGCGTACGCCACCGCGCACCACCTGCGCATGACGCCGGAGGACCGGGGGCTCTGCGCGGTGCCGATGTTCCACTGCTTCGGCCAGAACTTCGTCATGAACGCGCTCGTGACCACGGGCGGACTCCTCGTCGTCCACGAGCGCTTCGTGCCCGACCAGTTTCTCCAGGCGGTCGCGCGCCACCGCATTACGCTCCTCTACGGCGTGCCGACGATGTACATCCTGTTCCTCTCGATGGACCGGGCGCTCGACTTCGGCTCGGTCCGGATCTTCTTCTCGGCGGCCGCGACGCTGCCGACCGACGTCGAGCGGCGCTGGGGCGAGCGCTACGGGCGCCCGATCAACCAGGGCTACGGGCTCACCGAGTGCTCGCCGTTCGCGGCGTGGAACCACGACTTCGCGATCCGGCCGGGCTCGGTCGGCACGCCGATCGAGGGGGTGGAGATGCGGGTCGTCGACGGCGAGGGGCGCGAGGTGCCCGACGGCGAGCTCGGCGAGATCCTCATCAAGGGCCCGAACGTGATGAAGGGCTACTTCGGCAACGACGCGGCCACGGCCGAGGCGATCCGGCAGGGCTGGCTCCACTCGGGCGACATCGGCTCCCGCGACGCCGACGGCTACTACTACCTCGTCGACCGCGTGAAGGACATGATCAACGTGGCCGGCTTCAAGGTGTTCCCGCGCGAGGTCGAGGAAGTGCTCTACCGCCACGAGGCGGTCAAGGAAGCCGCGGTGGTCGGTATGCCGGACCCGGTCCGCGGCGAGGCCGTGAAGGCCTTCGTCGTGCTCCAGGAGGGCCGAAGCGCAACGGCCGAGGCACTCCAGGAGGTGTGCCGGGGCGCGGTCGCCTCCTACAAGGTGCCGGAGAAGATCGAGTTCATCGCCGCCCTCCCCAAGAATCCAACCGGCAAGATCTTGAAGAAGGAGCTTCGTCGCCTCGGCTAGACCGGGAAGTTCCTGACCAGTCGGGTGAGGCCGGCCGAATCGGGACAGGCCGGCGGCCGATGGGAGACGTCCCTAAGGCCCCGTTTTCGCGGTGCTCCTTTTCCTGGCTCCACTCTTGCTCTGCACCATGCGATGGCTGTCGACTGTCCGCTGCCAAGGGAGTGGACCATGAGACGTCTGGCCTCGCTCTCGCTCGTCTCGCTCGCGGTGATGGTCTGGCTCACGATCGACGCCGACCCCGCCTGGGCGCGCGCCCGGGGCTTCGGCGCTCGCGGCTCCAGCGCGTACTCGACGGCGCCCCGCCCGCCGGCACGCGTCGCGCCGGCGGCGCCGTCAAACCCGACGCGCCTCGACGCGGGAGGTCGGCGGGTCGCGGCGCCCGCGGCCGGGCTCGGCGGGTTCGTGGTCGGCGGGCTCCTGGGCCGGATGCTCTTCGGCGCCGGCGGGACCGGCGCGGGCGTCGGCCCCGTCGAGCTATTGCTCGTCGCCGGCGGCCTGTACCTCGTCGTCTCGTTCTTCCGCCACCCCAAGGCGACGACGCCCGGGCCCGCCCACGCGCTCGCGGACGCGTCGGCCGCCGTGCCGATCGCGTCGCCGAGCGCGCCCGCTCGGGGGGCCGTGCCGAGCCCGCCGCTCGCGCGCCCGGGGCCGCGGCGGGAGGCCATCGCGACGCTCGACCGCGCGGGCCTCTCCGACGCCGCGCGCGCCCTGTTCGTGGTCGTGCAGAGCGGGCTCGCGCTCCGGGACATGGGCATGGTCCGCAACCGCCTGACGCCCGAGATGCACGCGTCGCTCCAGGCCGAGTGCGACCGGCTGCGCGCGGCCCGGCAGTCGCCCCACATCGAGACGATCGACGTCGCGCAGGCCGAGGTGGAGGACGCCTGGCGAGAGCTGGGCCAGGAGTTCGCGACCGTGCGGCTCCGCGGCACGCTCTTCGCGTACGCGGTCGACGACACCACCGGCACGGTGCTCGAGGGCTCCGGGAGCGAGGCGCGGGGCTTCGAGGAGCACTGGGCGTTCACGCGCCAGGCCGGCGCGAAGCCCTGGAGGCTCGCGGCGCTCCAGACGGGGTGAGCGGGTGCCGGGTAGGCTAGCGAGTCTCGTGGAATCGGGTGACGCTGCGCCGGAGCCCGGCGCGAGCGGGGGCCCCGCGACCCGGGCCGGCGTCACCCGATTCCACGAGACTCATTAGTTATCCGACGCCGACAAGCTCTGGGATCCCGGCCTTCGCCGTCGGCGCCCTGCGGTCGTGCTATCTTCGGCATCATCCTCCCGTGAACCCCACACACGATCGACGCGGGTCCGTCGCGATCGGAGGGCTCCTGGCCCTCGCCTCCATCGTCGTGACGCTCGTCGCCCTCGAGCTCGGCGTTCGCTTGGTCGCCCCGCAGGACGTGGATCTCTACGACGCCGACAAGCTCCTGCGAAACGACACGGAAGCTGGGTTCCGCCTGTATCGGGCGCGCGCGGCCAGCCATTTCAGCGGGGTTGACGTGCGCATCAACAGCCTCGGCTTTCGGGACCGCGAGGTGCTCCTTCCCAAGCCGGCCGAGGTCTTTCGCATCCTCGCCGTCGGCGATTCGGTCACCTTCGGGTTCGGAGTCGAGCTGGCGGAGACCTACGCCAAGCGGCTCGAGAGGCGCCTCAGCACCCTCGCCGGCGGTGGCCGGCGGGTCGAGGTGGTGAACGCAGGGCTCGGCGACACCGGACTCGACTACTCCCTGTTTGTGCTGCAGACCCGGGCCCGGCGCCTCGAAGCCGACCTCGTCCTGGTCGGGATCGTCCTGAACGACATCTACGACTACGAGGAAGCGGCGCAGGGCCGTGCGGCGGCCGGACGGGTCTCCCGCCGGCTGCGCGACCTGAACTATGGCCTCCTCCGACGCTCGCACCTGTACCTGGTCAACTACCTCGCGCTGAGGTCGGCGCTGTACCGTAGAGGCCTCCTCGACATCAACGCCATCCGTGGGCACAGCTTCCTGGCGCTCGCCGACTCCTCGGAGCGCCAGGCGCGCGCCTGGCGCTCGAGCCTCGCCCTTCTCGAGCGCCTCGTGCAAGCGGGGAAAGACGCGCGGATCCCGCTGGTGTTCGTCGTCTTTCCCCTGGGCCTCCAGCTCGACGAGCAAGCCCTCCAGACCTACCGCGACGCGCTCGGCATCCGCGTGGGCGCGAGCGCCCTCGCCGGCATCCCCCAGCGGCGCCTGGCCGACTTCGCCGCGGCGCACGGCACTCCGCTGGTCGACCTCCTGCCAGCCTTTCGCGCGTCACGCGGAGAGTGGCTGTTTCTGCGCGGGCGGTCGATCTCGCACGACTGGGTCCACCCCTCGCCGGCGGGTCATCGGGTGGCCGCCGAGGAGATCGCCCGGGCGCTCGCGAGGCTCGGCGTCCTACGGCAGGGGTAGCAGGGCGAGGATCTCGGCCTTCCCTTATCGCCCGGAACCGTGCCGAGTCGGGGCGACGGTGCCGAGCTTGTCCTCCAAGGCCACCTTGAGCTCGGTTGTCGTTGCCCTGATCAACGCGGCTTCGGCGGCGCCGGTGGACGAGGCGGAGGCCGGCGCGGCGGACGGGTCGGCTTTGGCGCCGGTGGGGCCGGCGCGGTCTTCTGGCGTACCCAGCCTTCGAGGTTCTGGCGTGATCCCCGCCCCCTCACCGACTCACCTCGTCCGCCTCGAACTCGTCCGCCGTGAACCCGCGCGTGCGCTCGATCTGGATCGCCATGACGATGCTCCGCCCCGAGTATACGACCGAGACGCCACGAGCGGCGCCACGATCCCGTGATCGCCTCGATCGTCGGACCGGCAACGGGCTCTTACCTCCCGGGTAGGCTAGAATAGGGCCCGGAGGGACATCCATGACATCCCGAGGCTTCCTGGTTGTTCTCGGACTTGCGCTCAGCGCGCTGCTCCTGGCCGACACTGCGAGCGTCTGGGCGCGCGCCGCCAGGGGCGGTAGCCGCGGCTCGCGCTCCTACTCGGCGCCGGCGCGGCCGTCGTCGCCCGCCATGCCCACGACGCCCTCGAGCCCGTCGCGCTCGCTGAGCCAGCCGGGGGCCACGACGCCGTCGGCGGGACGGCCGGGCCTCTTCGGGGGACTCATGGGTGGCCTCGCGGGCTTCGCGCTGGGCGGCCTCATCGGCTCGATGCTCTTCGGCGGCCTTCGCGGAGGCTTGGGCGGCGGCATCGGTCTGCTCGAGCTGCTGATCCTCGGCGGCGCCGTCTTGTTCCTGGTGCGGATGTTCCGCAGCCGTCCGGCGCCCGAGCCCGCGTACGCCGGGGCCGCGGCCGGCGGCAGCGCGTACGGCGCCCCCGGCTCGACCTGGACCGGCGCGCAGGGCGGTCCCGCGGTCGCGGAGGCGGCCACGCCCTCGGACCTCGCGCGTGGCCTGGGCCACATCGGCCAGATGGACACGGACTTCGATCCCGAGGCGTTCAGCCGGTGGGCCCGGGCGGTGTTCAACGACGTCCAGCAGGGGATCGTCCGCCGCGACATGAGCGCGCTCGACGACCGGCTCACGCCGCAGGAGTACGCGCGCCTGCAGGCCCAGTGCGACCAGCTCCGCGGCGCCCGCCAGACCAACCGCATCGAGCAGATCGTGTTCGACCGCGCCGAGATCAGCGAGGCCTGGCAGGAGAGCGGCCAGGACTGGGTGACGGTGTACTTCGTGGTCTCGCTCGTGGACTACACGGTGGACGACGCCTCGGGCGGTCTCGTGGACGGCTCGAAGAGCCCGCAGGGCGTCGAGGAGTTCTGGACCTTCACCCGGCCGGTCGGCCCCAAGCCCTGGAGGCTCTCCGCGATCCAGCCGGCCTAGGCTCGCGCGGTGAAGTGGGTCTTCGGCGTCCTCGCGGCGATCGTCCTCCTGGCGGTCGCCGCGGGGCTCGCCCTGCCGTTCCTCGTCGACACCCCCCGCGTCCAGGCGCTCATCGCCGGCAACGCCGCCCAGGCGCTCGGCCGTCCCGTGAAGTTCGCCTCGGCGTCGGTCGCGCTCCTGCCGCTGCCCGCCGTCGAGCTCCGACGCCTCGAGGTCGCCGAGGACCCGGCGTTCGGCCGCACGCCGTTCCTCACGCTCGAGCGGGGGCGCCTGCGGCTCCGCCTGCGCCCGCTGCTCGCGGGGCGCGTGGAGTTCGGCGACCTGGTCCTCGAGGGGCCGGTGATCACGCTCGTCCAGGGCGCCGACGGACGGTTCAACGTCGCGAGCCTCGGCGGCGGCTCGGCCGAGGCGCGGGGCCCCGCGCGTCCGGGGCGCGGCGCCGGCGGCCCGGGCGGCCCCGCGGGCGCCGGCGCGCCCGCGCTCGCCTCGCGCGTCCGGATCGAGCGCGGCGTCGTGACCTACGCCTCGCGGGCGGGGCAGGGGCCTGCGGTGCGCTGGCGCCTCGAGGACGTCGACGTGACGCTCGCCAACGGCGGCCCGGCACTCGCCTTCGAGGGCGAGGCGCGGCTCGCGCCCGGCGACGTGGTCGCGAAGGTCCGCGAGGGCCGGCTCGCCCTCGACGGGCGGGGCCTGCTCGAGGCGCCGCTGGCCGCCCGGGTGACGCTCGACGGCAAGGACGTCAGTGCGCTCGTGGCGGCCGTCGCGGGCCCGGCGACCGGCGTCGCGGGGCCGGTGCGGGCGACGCTCGCGGTCACGGGCACGCTCGGGGCGCCGCGGGCGGCCGGCGACCTCGAGCTCGCGAGCGCGCGCGTCACGCGCGTGCAGCCCGCGTGCCCCGAGCCCACGCGCCGCACGCTCGCGCTCGACAGCCTCAGGGTCGCCGCGGCGTGGCAGGACGCGCGCTTCACCGGCCGGCCCGTCACGACGCGCCTCGGCGGCGGCACGCTCACGGCGAACGTCACCGCGAGCCTCGAGCGCGGCGTGCGGATCCAGGTCACCGACCTCGCGATCAAGGCGCTTCCGCTCGAGCGCGTGCTCGTCGACTTCCTCTGCCAGGGCTACGCGGTGGCGGCCCCGCTCGAGCTCACCGGCGCGCTCGCGTTCAGCGGGGCGGACCCGCTCGGCACGCTCTCGGGGCCCGGTCGGCTCCGCATCGGGCCCGGGCGGGTCGTCGGCGCGCAGGCGCTCCGGCTCATGGACGGCGTGGTGCGGCTGGGCGGCGCCGTCTCGGCGCTGCTCGCCGCCGACGTTCCCGCGGCCCTCTTCGGCTCGCCGCTCGAGTTCGACTCGATCACCGGCACCTACCGGATCGCGGACGGCGTGGCGACGACGCGAGACCTCCTCTACACGAGCCGGGCAATGAAGGTCGCCGTCGCGGGCGACTACGCGCTCGGCACCGGGCGGATGAACCTCACGCTCCGCATCAACCACGGGCGCGGGGAGGTGAAGGCCCTCGTCGCCGGCACGGCCGCCGCCCCCTCGATCCGCGTCGTGCCCTCGACGATCCTCCGCGACGTCAGGCCGCGGGAGATCGAGAGCGGACTCCAGGACTTGCTGCGCCGCTTCCGCCGCTAATGAGTCCCGCGGAATACGCTAACGCCCGGGCCCGGGGCGCGAAGGCCCCGGTCGCACCGGGCTGGCTCGCCTGGATGCCGTCGCTCGCTCGGGCGGGGCTGCGCGCGACCCCCCATCCCCCCACGGGGCGGCACGAGGGCAGTCGACCCGCGGCGGCGCGCTCGCCCCGCCCGGAGCGGAGCGCGGCGACACGGCTCGCCAGACGGTGCTCCCGGGGCCCCCGCGCCCCGGGCTCGCGCCCATCGCCGTCGACGTAGTCCGCGAGACTCATTGGCCGCCCCGCCGGAGGCCGTGCGCGCCGGCGGCCGACCCGGCACGACGTCGCCGCCGAGCCACCCGCTAGCGCGTCGCGGTGAAGCGGCCGCCGCCGAGCCGGCCCGCCTCCACGAGGCCCACGAAGAACGCGTAGAGGCGGTCGTACTCCCCGAAGCGCGCCTCGCCGAGCCGCGCCACGGTGTCCGCGCGCATCGCGCGAAACATCCTGAGACGCGCGCGTAAGACCTGGCGCCACGCGTCGGACAGGTCCTCGGCCTCCACCGCGCCGAACCCCACGCGGCCGAGCAGCGCGCGATAGCCCTCGAGCGTCTGGAGCGAGGTCGCCGCCATCCACTCCCGGAGCTGCTCGCGCGCGCGGTCGCCGAGGCCCGGCCGGGCGACCCAGTCGGTGAAGGCGAGCCGGCCGCCCGGTGCGAGCACGCGGTGGCACTCGGCGAGGACCGACGGCTTGCGCTCGATGTGCAGGAACGCTTCCTGGCTCAGGCACGCGTCGAACGCGCCGGCGGCGAAGGGCAGCGTCGTCGCGTCGCCGCGGACGACGCTGACGCGCCCGGCCAGGCCCACGCGCCGGGTCAGCCGGGCGCCGCCGGCGGCGCGGCCGGCGTGGAGCTCGACGCCCACGACGCGGCAGCCGCGCCGGCTCGCGAGGAAGCGCGCCGGGCCCGCGAGACCCGCGCACACGTCGAGGACCCGGCTCCGCGCGATGACGCCGGCACGCCGGGCGAGCGTGTCGACCGCGTCGAGCCCGCCGTAGTGGTCCTGGTCGAACTCGAACAGGTCCTCGGCCGTGAGCGCGCCCTCGACGCCACCGCGGCGCCGGGCGACGGCGGCCAGCACCTGCGCCTCGCTGATCGGATGGCGGTCGTAGAAATCGACGACGCGGTCGGGCATCCCTTGAAGCCTCCCCCCGCGTATGATAAAAGCAAACCCGGTCTTCACACCTCTGCGGCGAGGGAGCCCATGAGCGGCGAGCACAAGGGGGGTCTCGAGGACGTCGTCGTCTCGACGTCGGACATCTGCCTCATCGACGGCAACGAGGGCCGCCTGGTCTATCGCGGCTACGACGTCGACGAGCTGGTCGAGCACTCGAGCTTCGAGGAGGTCGTCTACCTCCTCTGGCACGGCGGCCTCCCGACCCGGAAGGAGCTCGTGGCCCACACGCGGGCGCTCGCGTCCACGGCGAACCGGCGGCTGCCGCCGAAGCTCCTCGCGATCCTGCGCGCGCTGCCGAGGAAGACCACGCCGATGGAGGTGCTCCGGACCGGCGTGTCGGCGCTCTCCGCGTTCGACCCGGACGCCGCGGACAACTCGCGCGACGCCACGCTCCGCAAGTCGATCCGGCTCACGGCACAGCTCCCGACCCTGGTCGCCGCGTGGGAGCGGATCCGCCGCGGCAAGACGCCCGTGGCGCCGGATCCGCGGCTCGGCCTCGCGGCGAACTTCCTCGCCATGATGCGGGGCGCCCGGCCGAGCCCGCTCGCCGTGAAGACGTTCGACGTGGGCCTCATCCTGCACGCCGACCACGAGTTCAACGCCTCGACGTTCGCCGCCCGCGTGACCGCGGCGACCCTGTCCGACGTGCACTCGGCGATCACCTCCGCGATCGGCGCCTTGAAGGGCCCGCTCCACGGCGGCGCCAACGAGCAGGTCATGCGCATGGTCGAGCGGATCAAGACGCCCGTGCGCGCCGAGGCGTGGATCCGGAAGGCGCTCGCGGACAAGGCGCGCGTCATGGGCTTCGGCCATCGCGTGTACCGCGTCGAGGACCCGCGCGCCCGGCACCTGCGCCGTCTGGCGACGGAGCTGGGCCGGCAGACCGGCGACACGAGCGCCGTCGAGATCCTCGACATCGTCGCGCGCCTCGTCTCCGCCGACAAGCACATCTACCCGAACGTGGACCTGTACTCGGGCGCGGCGTACGCGTCGATGGGCATCCCGACCGACGCGTTCACGCCGATCTTCGCGATCAGCCGGGTGGCGGGCTGGACGGCGCACGTCATGGAGCAGCACGCCAACAACCGGCTGATCCGGCCGCGCTCGGAGTACACGGGGTCGACGCACCTCGCCTACGTTCCGCTCGACCGGCGCTAGGACGGACGGCGCGTCGCGCGGCGCATGGACGCGCGAGTCACCCTGGTGATGGTGGTGTTCGACGGCCTCGCGCTGACCCGCGCCTGCCTCGAGAGCCTGCGCACGACGACGGCGCCGTTCCGGCTCGCCGTCGTGGACAACGGCTCGACCGACGGGACGGCGGAGCTCTTCGAGCGCTTCGCGTACCCGTACCCGCTCGCGTTCGAGCGGCGCCCCGCGGGCGGCCCGGTCATCGCCGCGCTCAACCGCGCCTGGCGCCTCGCGGAGACCGAGATCCTCTGCTTCCTGCACAACGACACCGAGGCGGTCGAGCCCGCGTGGCTCGCGCGGCTGCTCGCGGCGCTCGACACGTCCGGCGCGGGCCTCGCCGGCCTCTACGGCGCCAAGCGGCTCCGCCGCGACGGCCGCGCCGTCGGCCGGACGATCGTCCACAGCCTGGCCGAGGGGCCCACGGTGCGCGCGCCCTGGGAGGAGGTGGCGTTCGTCGACTCCGTCTGCATGTGCCTGCCCCGGGCGCTCATGGAGGAAATCGGCGGCTTCGACGAGGGCTACGGGTTCTACCACGGCCACGATCGCGATCTGTCTCTCGCGGTCCGCGAGCGCGGCCGGCGCTGCCTCGTCGTCCACGCCCCGTTCGTCCACCGCGGGGGCGGGACGCGGGCGCGGGACTTCGCGCGCGACCCCGCGCGCGAGCGCGCGGATCTCGGCTTGCGCGACGCGTCGCTGGCGCGCTTCGCGGCCAAATGGCGCCATCGGCTGCCGTGCGACGCGCGGTCCCGCGGCGCGCGCCTGCGCGACTGGCTGCGCGCGGGGCTCGCGTGAGACCGCTCGGCGTCGGGATCGTCGGCGCGGGCTTCGCCGCCGAGCTGCACGCGGTGAACTACCGGCCGCTGCGCGGCGCGAGAGCGGAGCTGGCCGCCGTCTGCGCCCGGACGCGCGCCGGCGCGGAGGCGTTCGCCGCGCGCCACGGCATCCCGCGCGTCTTCACCGACTACCGGGCGCTCGTCGAGGCGCCGGACGTCGAGGTCGTGGACATCTGCTCGACGACCGACACGCACCACGAGATCGCGATCGCCGCGGCGCGCGCCGGCAGGCACGTGATCGTCGAGAAGCCGCTGACCGGCGCCTTCTGCGAGGCGACCGAGCCGCGGGAGGCGATGCGCGCGCGGGCGCTCGCGAACGCCGACGCGGTGCTCGACGCCGTGGCGCGGGCCGGCGTGACGCTCTGCTACGCGGAGGACTTCGTCTACGCGCCGCCCGTCGCGAAGCTCCGGCGGCTCGTCGAGGCGAGCGGGGGCGCGATCCTCGAGCTCCGGGCCGAGGAGAGCCACTCGGGGTCCCACGCCGCGTACGCCGCGCGCTGGCGGACCTCCGGCGGCGGTTCGCTCCTCCGGATGGGCTCGCACCCGGTCGGCGCGGTGCTGCACCTCAAGCACTGGGAGGGGCAGCGCCGCCGCGGCCGCCCGATCCGCGCGCGAGCGGTCACGGCCGAGGTGGCGAGCCTCACGCGCCTGCCGTCGATCGTGGGGCTGCGCCGCTACCTGTCCACCCGGGCGGAGGACGTCGAGGACTGGGCGGTCGCGGTCGTCACGTTCGAGGACGGCACGCTGGCGACGGTCCACGCGACCGACGTCACGCTCGGCGGCGTGCGGAACGTCGTGAGCGCGTACCTCACGAACGGGGTCGTCCACGCGAACATCACGCCCAACACCACGCTCGCCGCGTACGCGCCCGACGCGGCCGTGTGGGGTGACGAGTACATCAGCGAGAAAGTCGAGACCAAGGCCGGCTGGCAGTTCCCGAGCCCCGAGGAGGACTGGATGCGCGGGTACCCCCAGGAGCTGGAGGACTTCGTGGGCGCCGTCCGGGAGCGGCGCGAGCCCCTCGCGGGGGCCCTGCTGGCCCGGGAGGTGGTCGAGGTGATCTACGCGGCCTACGTCTCCGCGGCGACGGGCCGGCGGGTCGAGCTCGGACGGCCATGATTCCCTTCGTGAAGGGTCACGGCCTCGGCAACGACTACATCGTGATGAGCGAGGAGGACCTGCCCGGACCCCTCTCCGCGCGGGCGATCGTGAGGATCTGCGACCGCAACCGGGGCGTCGGCTCCGACGGGATCCTGCTGCGCGTGCCGACCACGCGCGCCGACTTCGGGCTCCGGATCTTCAACCCCGACGGCAGCGAGGCGGAGAAGTCCGGCAACGGCCTCAGGATCTTCGCGAAGTTCCTCTGGGACCACGGGCACGCGAGCGCGGCGACCTTCACCGTGGACACCAAGGGGGGCGTGGTCGAGTGCCGGTGCCACGTCCGGGACGGCCGCGTCGGCTTCGTCACGGTCGAGATGGGCCGGGCGACGTTCCGGGCGCCCGAGATCCCCATGAGCGGCCCGGACCGCGAGGTCGTCGGCGTACCCCTCCAGCTCGCCGACGGCACCGCGCTCTCGGTGACGGCGGTCTCGGTGGGCAACCCCCACTGCGTCGTGTTCGTGGACCGGCTCGACGAGGCCGCGTGCCGCCGCCTCGGCCCGCTCGTGGAGCGCCACCCGGCGTTCCCCAACCGGACCAACGTCCAGTTCGCGCGCGTGCACGCGCGCGACACGCTCGACATCCTCATCTGGGAGCGCGGCGCCGGCTTCACGCTGGCGTCCGGCTCGTCGTCGTGCGGCGCCGCGGCGGCGGCGGTCCGGAACGGCCTGTGCGACCACGGCCGCGTCCGGGTGCGGATGCCCGGCGGGGAGCTCGTCATCGAGGTCCGCCCCGACTGGTCGCTCCGCCTCGAGGGCCCCGTCGAGGAAGTCTGCCGCGGGACGCTCTCGGCCGAGTTCGTGGAGGCGCACCTGCCGTGAAGCGCGTCTGCGTGTTCGCGGGCTCCGCGGCCGGCGCCCGCCGCGCGTACGCCGACGCGGCGCGCGCGCTCGGCGCGGTGCTCTGTCGGCGCGGCCTCGGCCTCGTCTACGGGGGCGGCTCGGTCGGTCTCATGGGGGTGCTGGCCGACACGGTCCTCGCCGGCGGCGGCGAGGTGATCGGCGTCATCCCCAACGGGCTCGCGACACGCGAGCTCGCGCACCCCGGCGTCACCGATCTGCGCGTCGTCGGCTCCATGCACGAGCGCAAGGCGACGATGGCGGCGCTCGCCGACGCGTTCGTCGCGCTACCCGGCGGGCTCGGCACGCTCGAGGAGGCGCTCGAGGTCCTCACGTGGTCGCAGCTCGGGATCCACGCCAAGCCGGTCGGCGCGCTCGATGTCGAGGGCTACTGGGACGGTCTCAAGCGCATGCTCGCGCACTCGGTGGACGAGGGCTTCGTGCGGCCCGAGTACGCGGCGCTCCTGCTCTTCGGCGGGGCGCCCGACGAGCTGCTCGACCGTCTCGCCGCGTGGCGCGCTCCCGGCTTCCGCCGCGCCTGGCTCGGCCCGGCTCAGACCTGAGCCGCGGTGCGCGCGGGCGCGCCGCCGGCGGGCTCGAGCACCGCCGCGAGCCGGACGGCGCACCAGCCCCCCGCGAGCGCGGCCGCGAGCGTGAGCGCGAGCGCGAGCAGGGCGTCGCCGGGCGCGGGCAGCGCGTGGGCGAGCGCGGGCGCCCGGCCGAGCGTCACGCCCGAGGCGGCGAGGAGCGTGGCCCCGAAGACGAGCGCGGCCAGGCGCCAGCGCCGCCGCGCGTCGACGAGGACCATCAGCGCCGCGGGCAGGAGCGGGACGAGGCGCAGGGTGAGGGAGCGTCCGGGCACGCCGCCGTTGCGCCGCGCCATCTCGTGGGCGAGCGCGATCGGCGAGCCCGGGTCCCCGGCGAGCGCCGCCTCGAGGGCGGGCACCGGCTGGAGGAGCGCGAAGCCGAGGTCGCCGACGCCGATGATCGACGCGTGCACGAGCACCACGCCCAGCGCGAGCACGAGCGGCGCGCTCCGGCGCCCGGTGAGGCGCGCGAGCAGCACGAGCGTGAACGTGAAGGCGAGGCCGCCCAGCATCGCGTGCGTGAAGAAGAAGACGCCCCCGCGGCGGAACGCGGTCTGCACGGCCGGGTCGGCGAGCACGGAGAACGTGCCGAGCAGGAAGGTGCCGCCGAGCGCCAGCGCCGCGGCGCGCGCGCGGCCGGGCGCGTAGACCTCGCGGGCGATCACGAGGCCCCCGAGGCCGGTCACCTGGGAGCCCGCGAAGCCCAGCAGGTGCGGCGGGCTCCAGAGCGTGACGTCGATCCCGAACAGCCGGTGCCAGAGGTCGTCGAGCGGCGCGGCGAGGATGATGAGGGCGGTGCCCCACCAGGCGACGTGGAAGCCGGGGGTGCCCACGAGCCCGGCCGCGCGGACCGTGTCCGGGCCGCCGGCCCCGCGCCGCGCCCGCCGGGTCTCGTGCAGGAGGACGCCGAGGGAGAGCACGGCGCCCGCCGCGACGGAGGCGTAGGTCAGCAGGTGTGGCGGGATCCAGAACGAGTCGCGGCCGATCAGGAGGTGCCAGCGGATGTCCCAGCCCACGCCCCAGCCGCCCGCGAGCCGCGTCGCCAGCAGGGCCCAGAGCGCGGCACGTCGCAGGGCCATCGGCGCGGGCGCGGCCACGCGGCCATGATACACTCGCGCCGCGGTGATCGCCGCCTGGTGCTGGGAGCTGATCGAGCCGTACCTCGCGCGCAACCTCCTTAACCGGGGCGTCGAGCGGCCGACGCGCCGGCAGCTCCTCGAGGAATTCGCCCGCGTGTGGCCGGCGCTCACCGCGACGATCGGGGTGCAGGCGCCGTTCGCGGGAACGATCCGCTTCAAGTGGCTCGCGCGGCTCTCCGCCGACGAGATGGAGCCGTTCCTCGGGGACCCGGCCGGCTGGATCGCCGCGCGCTGGGGCGGGGGGAAGTACAAGGTGAATCTCCATCACGGCCTGCACTTCGTGGGGACGAGGAACTTCAAGCCCGGGGGCGCGCCGGGCTGGCGGGACGCCCCCGAGCTCGAGGCCGACTGAGGAGCGACGCGATGCCGACTGACGAGACGCGGCGGGTGCTCAAGGTGTTCGGCGTGGCGGTGACCAACCTCGAGGACGCGATCGAGCGCAAGGCGCCGTTCGAGGAGGTCATGAAGTGGGACGCGGAGGTGGCCGACCGGCTGCGCGAGACGATCGCGCTCGTGGACCGTCTGCGGAGCCGCCGCATCGGGTGATGGCCGCGCGGGTCGACGCCTCCGGCGCGGCGCTCACGCTCGGCCGGCCGCCGCGCCGCATCGTCTCGCTCCTGCCCTCCACGACCGAGACCCTCTGCGCGCTCGGCCTGGCGGACGCGCTCGTCGGCGTCACGACCTACTGCGCCGAGCCGCGTGCCGCGGTGCGGGGCAAGGTCCGCGTCGGCGGCACGAAGGACCCCGACCTCGACCGGATCCGGGGACTCGCCCCCGACCTCGTCGTCGCGAACATCGAGGAGAACGTGCGCGAGCACGTCGAGCGCCTGCGCGCCTGGGGGATCCCGGTCTGGGTGACCTACCCGCGCACCGTCGCGGAGGGCCTCGGGATGATCCGGGAGCTCGGGGCGCTCACCGGCGCCGCGGCGCGCGCGGACGAGCTCCTGGCGGAGCTCGAGCCCCTCCTCGCGCGCGTCGGCGCCGAGTGCGCGCGGCGCCCGCCCGTCCCGGTCTTCTACCCGATCTGGCGCGAGCCGTACATGACCATCGGCGCCGACACGTACATCCACGACGTGCTCGCGGTCTGCGGGGGGCGGAACGTCTTCGGCGACCGCGCCGAGCGCTACCCGAGCGTCACGCTCGAGGAGGTCGCCGCGCGGCGGCCGGAGGTGATCCTGCTGCCGGACGAGCCGTTCCGTTTCCGTGCCGCGCACGTGGCCGACTTCGCGGCGGTCGGCGCGCGGCGGATCGAGCTGGTGGACGGCAAGCGCTTCTCCTGGTACGGGCCGAGGATCGCCGAGGCGCTCCGCATGATCCCCGCGCTGCTCGAAGCGGCCGGCGGGAGCTAGCGCCGCTTCGGGCGGATGGGCAGGAGCCAGTCGAGCCAGGGCGCGGCCGCCGCCATGAACAGGGCCGGCACCGCCACGCCGCTGATGATCCCCAGGATCCCGAGGAAGACCAGGGAGACCAGGGTGATGTAGGCATCGAAGAGCAGCGCCATCAGACCTCCGCTCCGTCAGCGCTCGGGTGACTCGACCTCGAGCACCAGCTCGATCTCCACGGGGATGCCCATCGGGAGCTCCGCCATGCCGACCGCCGAGCGCGCATGCTTGCCGACGGCCTCGCCGAACACCTCGACCATCAGATCCGAGAAGCCGTTGATGACCTTCGGCTGGTCGCTGAAGCCCTCCGCCGAGTTCACCATGCCGAGCACCTTCACGACCCGCTTGACCCGGTCGAGGCTGCCGAGGGCCGCGCGCGTCGTCGCGAGCAGCGACAGACCGACCTCGCGCGCCACCTGGTAGCCCTGCTCGACGGTGAGATCACGCCCGAGCTTGCCCCGTGCGGAGGGCTTGCCGTCGGTGCGCAGCGGGCCGTGGCCCGAGACGAAGAGCAGCGGGCCCGTGCGCACGGCGCCGACGTAGTTGGCGACCGGCGTGGCCGGCTGCGGCAGCGTGATGTTCCGTTCCTTGAGTCGCGCCTCGGCGCCCATGCGGACGTGTCCTCCTCGGGGTGATGACAGCGGCCCGCTCATCGTGTCACAGTACGTCGTGCCCGTCAAACCGCCGCCCGCGACGCCGGCGCCCGCCGCCACGCTCGCCCTGCTCCGCGACCGCCCCGCGGGGGCGTTCGACGTCCTGCTGATCCGGCGCCACGGCGCGAGCCGGTTCGCCGCGGGGGACTTCGTGTTCCCGGGCGGCAAGGTCGAGGCCGAGGACAACCCGGACGATGCGGCCGCCTGGTGCGCGGGCCCGGACCCCGCGCGGGCGACGCGGGTGCTCGGGCTCGAGACGGCGCCGCACGCCGCGCTCGGCTACTGGATCGGCGCGATCCGCGAGACGTTCGAGGAGGTCGGCATCCTCCTCGCGTACGGCCCGGACGGCGCGCCCGCGCGCGCCGCCGACGCGCGCTTCGCGGACCACCGGCGCGCCTGCCAGGCGGACCACCGCGCGTTCTGGGACATGGTGCGCGCCGAGCGCCTCGTGCTCGCGACCGACCGGCTCGTCTACTTCGCCCACTGGATCACGCCGGACGTCCAGCCCCTGCGCTTCGACACCCGGTTCTTCGCCGCGCCGATGCCGCCGGGACAGGACGCGGTCGCCGACGCCCACGAGATCACCGAGGTCCGCTGGCTCGCGCCCGGGGAGGCGCTCGCGGCGACCCGGCGCGGCGAGCTCTCGCTGCGCGTTCCGACGATCAGGAACCTCGGCCTGCTCGACGGCGAGGTCTCCGCCGCCGCGACGCTCCGGCGCCTCCAGGGCCGTCCCGTGCCGACGATCAGGCCGCGGGTGATCGTCGAGGGGGGAACGCGGCGGGTGCTGCTGCCGGGCGAGCCCGGCTATCGCGAGGCGGGGGAGGGCGGGGCCCGGCAGGAACAATAGGGCCACGACGGCCTTGACGGCGGCACGAAGTAGTACCAGAATGGTGCAATTGCACCAGGCTTCAGGAGGGGGACCGGCATGAACACTCCCGGGATGACCCTGGTGGTGCTCGGGCTTACCGCGTTCTGCAACTCGGGCGCCTCCGACGGGCGGCTCACCTCCGCCCAGCCGGGGCCGATCACGTGCGCGCTCGACCCCGGGGGCGTGCGCTACCAGCGGCCCTGCGAGGCGCAGTTCGCGTCCTCGGCCGCGAACATCAAGGCCAAGGCCTCCGTCCTCCAGAAGGTCGGCGTCGAGCTCGGCCTGTCGCGCGACAAGATTGCGGAGGTCGCCGACAAGACGCTGAACAGCGTCGCGTGGCTGCGCGACCTCTGCGCCGACTGGAACGCGTGCGCGATCAGCCAGGACGCGTACCAGGAGCGCAAGACCAGGCTCGTCGCGATCGAAGACAACTTCTACTCCCTGGCCCGCCAGGCCGAGAAGCTCCGGCAAGCGGGCACGACGAAGTCGGTCAGCGACCCCGCCGTCCGCGACCTGGAGGCCCGGTTCGCGGTGCACGTGGCCGAGGCCTCGAGGCTCGCTCCCGCCCGGTGATGCGAGGGTGTCGGTGACGCGGCGCCTCCTGCTCGCGTGCTCGGTCGGCGCCGCCCTCCTGGCGGCGACGGGGACGGCGACAGCCCAGCCGCCCGCGACGACGAGAGTCACGCAGCCGCTGCCCCCAACGACGCGTGGAGCCGAGGGCGTCGCGCGCACCCCAGAGAAGGCCAGACCCGAGCCGAAGGTGCACGTCACGGTGCCTGACCTGGCTCGCGCGAATGAGCGCGGCGAGGTCGAGGTCGTGGCTCGCGTGGAGTTCCCGGAGACGACACTGGAGGAGCGCCTGCGGTCCGCCGCGTTCACCATCCGTCTCGAATCGGTCACCACGGCGGCGGACGAGGAGCGCTGGGACGCCGTGTCTTTGCCGTCGTGCGCGAAGGGCCTGTGCGACGAGCCACTCGTACCTCCCGAGCGCGGCGCCGTGACGAAGACGTACAGGGTCAGGCTTCAGCGGAACCGGACGGCCTTTCGGGTTGTCCTGCGGCGCGGCGGCGCGCAGCCCCGCGAGATCCTGTCGTCCCGGGTCGAGGTCCCGTTCGCGCCGGCTCCGCGGGTGTTCGTGCTGGCCATCGGGATCAGCAAGTACAAGGAGACCGAGAAGCGCGTACCGAATCTCTGCTATCCCGCCAACGACGCGCGCGCCATCCGGGCGTACTTCGAGAGCGTCCGCCTCACGGCGTACTCGGGCAAGGAGGAGCTGCTGCGGTCGCTGCGTCAGGTCGAGGTCAAGGACCTGGTCGACGAGCAGGCGACGAAGCAGGGCATGCTCGACACATTCGCGGACATGCTCGAGCGGACGACCCATCAGGACACCGTGATCCTCGTGTTCTCGGGGCACGGTGTGCGCGGTCCCGTGATCGAGGACCCTCTGTACCTGATCCCCCACGACGGGGAGTTCACCGGCAACTGGTGGCGGTTTCACCAGAGGAACCTCGCGCTCAGCGAGCTGCTCCGGCCGTTCCGCCTGAGCGTGTGGAAGGGGGGCGCACGGCGCCTGCTGATGATCATCGACACCTGTTACAGCGGCGCGGCGCTCGTGGAGAAGGAACTGGACGCGCGCGTGGGAGCGGAGGTGGCGATCATCGCCTCGGCACTGCCATACCAGAAGGCCAAGGACTCGCCGGACGGCAGGTGCCTCCTGCAGCCCTACGGCGACCGCGACCGCGGGTTCTTCGCCAAGATCCTCCTCGGCGCCCTGCGCGGGCGGGGCGATGGCCCGGCCGTGGAAGAAGCGGGCGGGGTGAAGGCGATCTCGATGTACGGCCTCATGGACCACGTCCGCCGGGGAATGATGAAAGAGACCCAGGACCAGAGACCGATGGGGATCGGTCGCTTCCAGGGTTGGTTGCTCCCGGTGATTCCGTGAGGCGGACCGGGCACCACCTGAGGGCGCTCGGCCTCGTTTCGGGTCTGGCCGTGCTCCTGACCGCGCCCGGCGCGAGGGCCGACGAGGGCGTGCGCCTCGAACCCGTGACCTACACGCTGTTCACACCGGGGCGTGGCGTGGCGCTCGAGCGGACGCTCCGCGCGGCGCGTCCGATCGGCCGCTACGAAATCCTGGTGGATGACAAGACGTGGCAGACCTTCAGGCCGGACACCCCGCGCCTCGTCGAGGAGCTGAGGACGACGATCGAGCTGCCGGCGCCGGGCACCTATCGAGTCGGAATCCGCGTCTTCGGCACGGACGGGACGCTCGTCGGCCAGACCGAGCTGACCGCCGTGCGCGAACGGCGCGACGCCGAGGTCTTCGCGGTGGTCGTCGGCGTCAACGAGGTCGGCGCCGCCGCGCCGCGACTCAGGTTCGCCGAGCGCGACGCGCGCGCCGTCGCCGCCGCTCTGGAAAAGGCCGGCGTGCGCAGCGACAACCTCAGGCTCCTCGCCGGTCCCGACGCGACGCCCGACCGGCTCGACAACGCCTTCCAGCGGCTGTCGCTCGCGACGCAGCCGGGCGACACGCTGATCTTCTACTTCTCCGTGCCGTCGGACCACGGCGGCGCCGAGGGGGGCCGGCAGAAGGCATCGTTCCGACGCGGGCCCGGCACGCTGCTGCTCAAGGCCGGGCCCGGTGAGGGCACGAGCCGCCTGCCGGTGCTCGACCTCGCGTGGATCTCCCAGGTCCTGGGAGCTGCCCGGTCCGTCCTCGTGCTGGACACCTGCCTCAGCGGGGACTTCAGGGATTTCGCGCCCGTGGCGAAGCGCGAGGTCCTGGTCCTGTGGAGCGGGTGCGCGCCGGAGAGCGACGCGCACCAGGGAGGGATCTTCACGCACCACCTGCTGGCCCGCTTCCCCGAGCGGGCGGACTTCGGCGACGTGCGGAGGTGGTGGCCCGAGGTGCGGGACGCGGTGAGAACCGAGGCGGCGGCTCTCGGGCGGCGGGAGCCGTTCCTGGTGACGGGACCGACCTTCGTTCCGGTGCCGGAGCAGGAGCTGGGCTCCCCGGTGCTGGGCGAGGGCGAACGCCCCAGGCTTCCTCCCGACGCTAAGGCGCCCGTGCCCTCGGCGCGGACGCCTCGACTTGCGGGAGAGTCGTCCCGATCCGCGGCCGGGGCGCCGACACCCGTGGACGCGGCGGGGCAGCGGCCCCGGTAGCGCGCCTCCCGCCGGCCTAGGCCGGGCGGCTGACGAGCGGGCCGAAGCGGCTCACGAGCTCCTGCTCGTCGAGGTTGCCCGCGCGGGCGAGCGCGGCGCGCGTCGCCGGGTCGTCGAAGTCCTCGGGCTTGAGCCGGATCATGTACGCGTAGAGCGTCTGGTACATCTCCGAGTCCACGTCCACGTACCGCACCCGGACCTTGCCCGTCTTCGGATCGAGCATGAGGGCGAACGGGATCGGGACGAGCCGTCCCGCCTGGATCGTGACCATCGCGTTGCTCCCGCCGTCGAGCAGGAAGCGCGTGGCCCAGTAGCCGAGGCTGCGGCAGTACTGGATGTCGTGGGCGCCCGGCGCGGCGCAGCGGAGCTCGTAGCCCATGTCCTTGGGGACGATCGTCACGTCCACGTCGCGCGCGCGCAGGCGGCCGGCCACGCGATCCTTGAGCAGCCGCCCGAGGTCGAGCTCCCCCAGCCGCACGTTGCCGTACTGGTCGCGCTCGACGGGCGCGATCGGGTCGAGCTCGAGCTTCTCGGCCAGGCCCTCGGAGAGGATCGCGACGCCGTGCTCGCGCCCCTGCATGCGCCGCTTGATGATCGCGCCCTCCAGGACGTCGGCGACCCGGTCGAGGGGGATCTTCGGCTCGGCGAACTCCTCGGCGATCACCGTGAGCGTCGCGCCGGCCGAGCCGCCGATGCCGAGGGCCAGGTGGCCGGCGCGGCGGCCCATGACCGTCACGAAGAACCAGCGCTCGGTCGTGGAGGCGTCCTGCATGAGGTTGCGGACCAGCTCCTTGCCGAGGTTGCAGGCCGTCGTGTAGCCGAAGGTCACGATGTCGCCGGGCAGAGGGAGGTCGTTGTCGATCGTCTTCGGCACGTGCGCGACGGTGAGCCCGGGCATCGCCCGCGCGACGCGCGAGGAGGCGAACGCCGTGTCGTCGCCGCCGATGGTGATGAGGTGCTCGACGCCGAGCCGCTTGAGCGCCTCGGCGACGCGCGTCACGCCCTCGGGCGAGCGCGCGGGGTTGGTGCGCGAGGTGCGGATGATCGAGCCGCCGTCGAAGTGGATGCGCGAGAGGTCGTCGATGGTCAGCTCGACGACGTGCTCGGTGTTGCCCTCGACGAGCCACTTGTAGCCGTCGTAGCAGCCGAGCACCCGGCAGCCCTGGTTGCGCGCCTCGATCGTCGCTGCCGCGATGACCGCGTTGATGCCGGGGGCCGGGCCCCCGCCGACCAGGATCGCGAGCGTCTTCATGCGTGGTGTCTCATGGCACCCATCCTAAGAGAATGGCCAACGGAGAAAAATAAACTTGACCTCGCCATGTGTTGAGTGCCAAATAATGAGTGCCTCTTGACGGAGGGGACCGTATCTAGTAGGTTTCGCCCAACCTTACGCGAAGTCGTAGACGGAGCCGGGCCATGATGACGGCTGGACGAGAACTGACGATCGATGCGAAGTTTGCCGCGAAGCGTCGTGCTTGGGCCCGCAAGCCAGCGATCCTGAACACAGAGCATCGCGTGTATCTTGGGGATGGGCGCCGAATGAGCGAACTCGGTGCCGAGTCTGTTCACTTGGTTGTCACCTCGCCGCCCTACTGGAACCTCAAGGAATACCCGGATGGTATCGACGCGCAACTGGGGAACCTGGCGGACTACCGAGCATTCAGTAAGGAACTTCGAAGTGTCTGGGAACGATGCTTCCAACTACTGGTTCCCGGTGGTCGTCTGTGTGTCGTGGTGGGTGACGTGTGTTTGTCGCGGCGGAAGGCTGGTCGTCACAGCGTCGTCCCGCTACATGCCGACATCGCTTCCATGTGTCTGGAGGCCGGATTCGACTATCTGAGCCCGATTTTCTGGTACAAGATCGCGAACGCGGCAACGGAAGTTGATGGCAATGGCTCTACCTTCTTGGGCAAACCCTACGAGCCGAACGCGGTCATCAAGAACGACGTTGAATACATCCTCATTCTGCGGAAGCCGGGGGCTTACCGCAACCCCACATCGGAGCAGCGAGCACTCAGCATCATCGATCGCAAGGATCACGATCGATGGTTCAGGCAAGTCTGGACGGATGTCCCGGGGCAAGCTCGCCTACAGGGCCATCCCGCGCCGTACCCTAAGGAGGTGGCGTTCCGGCTCATCAACATGTTTTCGTTTGTCGGTGACAGCGTGTTGGATCCGTTCTGGGGCACCGGGACGACGACGGCTGCGGCTATCGATGCGCATCGGTCGAGTATCGGGTATGAGATAGAGCCGCGATACATCGAGGTCGGCAAAGCCAGGTTTCAACAGGGGTACATCGACGCGAAAGTCCATTTCTTCGAAAGCCTCGGTGTCGCGGCACTCTCCGCACCCATCGAGGCGCAGACACGAATTGTGACCACCGCTGGGTGATGCCGGCCCCTGAGTTGTTTGTCGCGCACCTCAACGAAGCGGGCTATCATCCCCGCTCCAGCAAACACGGCTACGCTCTCTGCGGGTTCGTTCTGGCGGACCTGCTGACGTCGTGTCCAAAGATCGCTGAACATGCTGCCGCGGGAAGACTGGTCTACGATCTCCAGCGCAAGGTGATAGTGGGAAACAGTGAATGGAACATTGATCTAGTTCTTGGCCCGCCACCCGGGGGTGCAAAATCGAAGCCGCCGGCAGAAATGATCGCTCGTGAGCCACCGGCGACGATTCGAATCGCGATCGAAGCAAAGACGATCATGACAGAACACGGAAAGGCCCGCCGAAATCGACAACGCGATCTGGACTCGTACCATCAATTTCTGCACAGATATGATCCCGCCGCGGTAGCGGCGGCCCTTACGATCGTCAATCTGGCCGGTCGATTCAAGTCTCCGCTTCGAAATGAGATCAACACCCACAGAAATGTCAGAGCCCTCGTAGAGGGGACGCTTAACCTGCTTCGCGCGCTTCCAATCAGAAGCGCGGTGGATGTTGCTGGGCTCGAAGCGAACGGGGCCATTGTTGTAGAGCACGACAACATCGCCAGCGGAAGCACCCAGTTGGTTACAGCTGCTCCTGCCCCGCAGGTGGGCGACCCCTTACACTACGAGACCTTTCTGCGACGCATCTGCGACCGATATACTCAGCGTTGGCCGTAGCCGGCCCCGGCCGAAACCGTGAGCAGGATCCCGAACGAACGGCTCACAGCGAGCCATCGCTGCGCTGCTGCGCGGTGGTGCTCTCCTCCGGGGCGACGTCCTCGGCGACGATCGCACAGAGGGCGCCGGACTCGCTGACGCCGGCGCCCTCAGGCGGTGGCGCCCTGGCCGGGCTTCGGGGCGTTGACGAGGACGCCCATGTTCCCGTACGGGTGCCGGTTCTCGAGCATGAGCTGGTGGCACGCGGGGATGTCGTCGAAGGCGTGGGTCTTCGACAGGCACGGGTCCACCCGGCCCTCGGCCACGAGCCGCGTCACCGCCGCCGCCTGCTCGTCGTTCGAGAGGTGGCTGCCCTGGAACCGCTTCTGGCGCATCCAGTGGTAGCGCAGGTCGAGGGTCACGTTGTAGCCCGTCGTGCCAGCGCAGATCACGATCATGCCGCCGGTGGCGCAGACGAACTCGGACGTGGGCAGGGTCGCCTCGCCGGGATGCTCGAAGACGATCCGCGGGCTCGTCCGCTCGCCGAGGGCGTCCCAGACGGCCTTGCCGAACGCGCGGGCGCCCTTGGCCCACTCGCCGTAGGCCTTGGCGTCCTTGGTGTCGGGCATCGGCCCCCAGTGCGAGAACTGGCTCCGGTTGACGACGCCCGCGGCGCCGTGCTCGAGGCAGAACGCCTTCTTGGCGTCGTCGGAGACGACGGCGACCGCGCGCCCGCCGAGGGCGCGCGTGATCTCGAGCGCCATGCTCCCGAGCCCGCCCGCCGCGCCCCAGACGAGCACGACGTCCCCGCGCTCGACGACGTGGGGCGCCCAGCCCATGAGCATCCGGTACGCGGTCGAGGCGCAGAGGAGGAAGCAGCCCGCCTGCTCCCAGGTCAGCCGCGCGGGCTTCGGCACGCACTGGTGGGCCTGGGCGCGCGCGAACTGGCAGTAGCTGCCGTAGTTGGTCTGATAGCCCCAGATGCGCGTGCTCTCCGCGAGCATCGGGTCCTTGCCCGAGCGCACCCACGGATCGTCCGGGCGCCACCAGCCGCTGTGGACGATGACCTCGTCGCCGATCTTGACGCTCCGGACGTCGCGGCCGACGGCCCAGACGATGCCCGAGCAGTCGCTGCCGCCGGCGTGGAAGTCCTCGGGCTCGCCGAGCTTCTGCCGCTCGCCGATGACGTCGAGCGGATAGCCGAGC
>Ga0154364_1239_pt2 | contig 29832 bp, 30 predicted proteins | sample RifGroA2_FD_115892 | JGI IMG/M metagenome (GOLD analysis project Ga0154364, IMG submission 115892) | Candidatus Rokubacteria bacterium GWA2_73_35 | reverse complement strand
CCCGAGCGGCGCGTGCACCGAGACGAAATCCGCCTCCCCGAGCAGCTCGGGCAGCGCGACCGGGTGGAGACCGAGCGCCGCCTCCTCGGCGGGCGCGAGCGGCCGCGGGTCCGTGTAGAGCAGGCGCATCCCGAAGCCACGCGCCCGGCGCGCGACCGCCCGGCCCACGCGCCCGCAGCCGAGGAGCCCGAGCGTCTTGCCCGACACCCCGAGCCCCTCGAGGCGGCAGGACTGGGCGCCGGGGAAGACGCCGGCGCGCACGAGGCCGTCGGCCTCGACGACGCGCCGGGCGACGGCCAGCAGGAGCGCCAGCGCGAGGTCGGCCGTGGCCTCGGTGACCATGGGCGGGATGGTGGTCACGGGGATCCCGCGCGCCGTCGCGGCGGCCAGGTCGATCTGCTCGGGCGTGATCGTCATCGTCGCGATCACGCGGAGCGCCGCGCCCGCGGCGATCACCTCGGCGTCCACGGTGTCCTGGACCAGGCACACGAGCGCGTCGCGCCCGCCCACCGCCCGCGCCAGCCCGGCGCGGTCGAGGATGCGGAGCGGGTCGGGGTTCCCCTCGACGTCGGCCACGGCGCGGAGGCGCTCGAGCGCCCGCGGGGCGATGGGCTGCGTGACGAAGACGCGCGGCCGCGTCAGCGGATCCAGCGCACGAGCCCGGTCACGCCGTCGACCGCGACCGTGGCGCCCTCCGGGATGCGCCGCGTGGCGTCGCCCACGCCGAGCACCGCGGGGATACCGCGCTCGCGCGCCAGCGCCGCGAGGTGCGAGGTGCTGCCGCCGAGCTCGGCCACGAGGCCCGCGACGCGCGGCAGCACCGCGGTCAGCGCGGGGCCGGCGACCTGGGTCACGAGGACGTCGCCGAGCCGCACGTGCTCGAGGTCGTGCTCGTGCACGACGACGCACGCCGGGCCCGAGCCCCAGCCCACGCCCGCCGGCTGGCCGCGGAGCGCCGGGTGGCGGAGCCAGACCTCGTCCACGTCGAAGCCCGCCTCGACCCGCAGCGGCCGGGCCTGGAGGATCCGGAAGCCGCCCGCGTCCTTCGCCCACTCGACCTCGACCGGCCCGCCCACGACCGCCTCGGCCTCGAGCACGAGCCGCGCGAGGGCTACCGCCTCGTCGGGCTCGAGGCACGGCGCCTCCACGAGGCCGGGCTCGACGGCCTCCGGCCGCGCGCCGCCGTCGGGCGCGCTCGCCACGCGCCGGTCCTTGCGCCCGGGCTCCACGCTTTCGAGCGTCGCGTCACGGCCGAGCAGGAAGCGGTCGGGCACGACCTCGCCCTGCGCCACGGCGGAGCCGAGCCCCCACGTCCCGGTCAGGAGCACGGCGCCGTCGGCGGTCCGGCTCAACGCCCCGCCCGCCGCGCGCGCGGCGACCATGTGCTGGACGAGGACCGCCATCGCCGTGTGGGCCGGGTCCACGTCGTGGGCCTGCATGTACCGGAGCGCGCGCGTGGCCCAGAGGCTCGCCCAGCAGGCGCGCACCGCGGTGTGGAGGTCGGCCTCGCCCGTGACGCCGAGGAAGCTGTCGAACTGCCCCGCGAAGGAGGCGCCGGGCACGTCCTCGCGGAGCGCCGAGGAGCGCACGGCGACCTGCGCCGTCGGCGGCGTCCCGAGCCACGCGGCGAGCTCCCGCAGCGCGTCGACCGCGGGCGGTGCGAGGGGCGCGCGGAGGAACCCGAGCCTGACGTCGAGCGCGTGCCGGCGCGCCTCGAAGCCCTCCGCGGCGGCCACCCGGCCGGCCGCCGCCGCCGTCCCGGCCGCGCCGAGCTGGGCGTGGTAGGCGTCGGCGGTCAGGCAGCGCGCGTCGGGTACCGGCAGGCCCGCGCGGCCGAGGCGCGCGAGCGTCGCCGCCTTCGGCCCGACCCGCGCGGCGTCGAGCGCGCCGGCGTCGGCGAGCGGGATCAGGAGGCGCGGCGGCCGCTCAGGCGGGCGAGACAATGACGAGCCTCAGGATCGAGCCCGGCGCGCGCTCGTAGTCCTCGAACGCGGCCGCGACGCGATCGAGCGGGTAGGTCCCCGTGATGAACCCCTCGACGTCGACGACGCCGGAGGCGACGAGCTCGATCGCGGGCCCGAAGTCCTCGGGCGTCAGCGCGCGCGAGCCGTAGACGGTGAGCTCCTTCAAGTACAGGGGGAACGTGGTGAAGTCGGGCACCCGGTGGTGGCTGATCCCGTAGACGATGAGCTTGCCCCCGGGGGTGAGCATCTCGAGCGCCGGCCCGAGCAGCGAGGGCACGCCGGCGGCGTCGATGACCACGTCCGCGCCGCGGCCGCCCGTCGCCTCGCGCACCGCGGCGACCGGGTCCTGCCGCGAGGCGTCCACAACCTCGTCCGCCTTCATCCGCCGCGCGAGCGCGAGCTTGGCGGGACTCCGGGACACCGCGACGACCGGGCCCGCCCCCGCGCGCTTGGCGAGCTGCGTGTGCAGGAGCCCGGCGGCGCCCTGCCCGAGCACGACGACGGACTCGCCCGGGCCCACGCCCGCGCGCGTCTGGGCGTGGCGCACCGTCGCGAGCGTCTCGATGAGCGTCGCCACTGGAAGGGACAGGTGCTCCGGCAGCGGGTAGAGATACCGCTCCGGCAGCACGACGTGCTCGGCGAGCGAGCCGTCCATCTCGCGCCCGAAGAGCCCGCCGTCGCGGCAGAGGTTCCCACGGCCCCGCGCGCAGCAGTCGCACGCGCCGCACGCGATGACCGGGTTCAGGATCACGCGCTGGCCGGGGCGGAGGCGGCCGACGCCGGGGCCCACCGCCTCCACCACGCCGGTGGCCTCGTGGCCCATGACCCGCGGGAGCCGGACGCCGGGGTGCCGGCCCGTGTAGATCTCGAGGTCGGTGTGGCAGACGGCCGTCGCCGCGACGCGGACGACCGCCTCGCCGGGCCCCGCCACCGGCTGGGGCCGCGTCACGAGCTCGAGGCGCCGTGGCGCGGTGAGGAGAGCCGCGTGGCTCACATCACGACCGTGATCTGCTCGACGGGGAAGCTCGAGATGATCTCGGTCCGGTCCTCGTGGACGATCAGCATCTCCTCGATCCGCACGCCCCACTCGTACTTCTTGCCGTGCTGCGTCTCCAGCGCGAAGACCATCCCCGCTTTGATCTCGAGCGGATGGTCGAGCGACCAGATGCGCGAGATGACCGGCTGGTCGTACTGCGCGAGGCCGAGGCCGTGCCCCCAGAGGTTCGCCGCCGCCTGGTCCTCCTCCTCGTAGCCCCACGCCTCCTTCGCCGAGGGCCACTTGAGCGCGATGTCGCGCGTGGTCACCCCCGGACGCACCGTGTTGATCGAGTCGTAGAGCCACTTGAGCGCGAGCGCGTAGTAGTCCTTCATCTCCTGCGTCGGCTGCTTGCCCACGCAGTACGTGCGGTAGTAGCAGGACTTGTAGCCGTTCCACGTCAGCGCCGCGAGGTCCATGAAGACGATCTCGCCGGGCTTGATGATCCGGTCGGAGAAGTTGCGCCAGTTGGGCCACGTGTTCGGGCCCGACGACACGATCACGTCCTCGACGTCCTCCATGCCCGGGATCGCGTAGAGGAACTCCATGATGTGCGCGGTCACCTGGTTCTCGGTGAGGCCCGGCTTGAGGAAGCGCATGGTCTCCCAGTGCGCGGCGTCGCCGATCGCGCCGACGATGCGCAGGCACTCTTGCTCGTCCACGTTCTTGATCGCCCGCGCCTCCATCATGGGCGTCATCCCGTCGGCCCACTTGAGCTTCGTCTCCTGGAAGGCCTGGAGCATGTTGATGTCGATGAAGTCCACGCCGAGCGTCTGATCGGCGACGCCGTAGCGCTTCATCTCCTTGACGATCGCGTCGGTGAACTTCTTGACCTGCTGGCGGGAGGCCGGGCCGGCCGCGCCCTTGATCCACGCGTACGACCAGCGGATGTTCTCCTCCGGGATCCACGGCGCGTGGCGCTGGATCTGGAAGCCGATGTCGCCCTGCTCGAAGAGCACCGGCGCGCCGTCGCCGCAGAGCAGCGCGTAGCGGAGGCCCGGCTTCAGGCGGTTCCAGCCCGGCGTCAGCGTGCTGGTCACGTAGCGGACGTTCTCGTCGTACATCAGGAGGAGCGCGCCGAGGTTGTGGGCCTTCATCCGCTCGCGCGCCCGCTCCAGGCGGTACTTGCGCAGCCGATCCCAGTTGACGCGCTGCTGCCAGTCGACGCCGACCGTGCCGAAGTTCGCCATGTCTGTCCTCTCTCTAGATGGTGATGGCCACCGTCAGAGCGTCCTTCCGCCGAGCAGCGCGATCGCCATGGGCGCCCGCTCAGGACCAGACGCGCTCGGGGTAGTCTCGCCGCGCCGCCTTCACGGGGATCTTCTTCACCTCCGCGAGGAACGCGGCCAGGTGGTCGCTGCCCCGCTCGTAGAGCTTCTTGCCCTTCTCGGCAGTGCCGCGGAACGGGTTGCCGATGGTGGCGGTGTCGCTGTACTCGTGGTGCTCCATCGGCACCCAGATGGTCTCCGACTCCTGGAACTTCACCGTGCCCATGCCGTCGCGCTTGGAGAAGGCCGGCCCCATCCACCGGGGCGCATGGGCGCGGTCCTGCACCGCGCGCGACATGTCCACGAGGTCCGGGTGGGACGCCAGGATCATCGACGTCTCGATCTCGCCCGAGTGCCAGCCCGGCGTCTCCTCCGGCGGCCCCTCGATGATGTCGGCGACCACCGTGCACTCGCGCTCGGTCGGTGTCTTGTAGAAGGCCACGAAGGCGCCCGTCTCGTACCGGAGGCGGCGCAGGAACGGGTCGATGATCTTCGAGTTCGAGCCGTGGTGCGTCGCGTACACGAGCTTGTTGAAGCCGTGGAAGACCAGCGAGCGCCCGATCTCGTAGCAGATGCGGTTGAACGTCTCGGCGCTGAACGTGAGCGTGCCCGTCCCCTGGTCGATCTCGCCCATGTGGTGCGGCGAGTAGCCGATCGGCACGAGCGGCGTGTGGAGCACGCCCGCCTTCCGCGCCGCCTGCTCCGCCACCCCGATCGTGATGAACGAGTCGGTGCCGAGCGGGATGTGGGCGCCGTGCTTCTCGCAGCTCCCGATCGGCACCAGGACCAGATCCTGCGCCTCGAGGTACTCCTGCACGTCCACGTAGGCGAGGTCGGCCAGGTTGTGCGACTTGCTCCAGGTCATCGGTGCCTTCCCCTACCGGGGCTTCCAGCCCGCCGGCGCCCGGACCGTCGAGAGGTCCACGGACGCGATGTTCTCCTTCGTCACCGAGAGGATCGGCGTGTACAGGAGCTTGGGGACCTGGCGCTTCTCGAGGATGTTGATCGCCGCGCGGACGGCCCAGCGCCCCATCGTCACGGGCTGCTGGACCACGGCCTGCGTGACGACGCCCTCGCGGACCAGCCGCTCGGTGTCCGGCTGGAAGTCGGCGGTCACGATCATCACCTTGCCCGCCTTGCCGGTGGCCTTGAGCGCCTGGGCCGCGCCGATCGCCACGAAGTCGGCCGAGTTGTAGACGGCGTCGATCCGCGGGAACGTCTGGAGGAAGTCCTCCATGTTCTTGAGGCCCTGGTCGGGCGTGTTGAGCGAGTGGCGCTCGCCCAGGATCTTGATCCCGGGGGAGTTCTTCTCGATCCACGCCCGGAAGGCCTTGGCCCGGATCTCGAACGCGGAGGCGCCGGCCACGCCCGACTGCATCACCACGCTGCCCGTCTTCAGGCGCTCGTGCAGGTACTTCGCCATCGTCTCGCCGATGACGTTGTCGTCGGAGCGGACGCGGATGGCGACCTTGTCGTTGTTGGTCATCACGTTCACGTTGACGACCGGGATGCCGGCGCCCACGGCGCGGTCCACCACCGGCACCGTCCCCGGACCGCTCACCGCCACGAGGGCGATCGCGTCCACCTTGCTCGCGATCAGGTCCTCCATCTGCGCGATCTGCTTGTCCAGGAACTGGTAGCCTCCCGCGTCGTGCAGGATCACCCTGGCGCCGAGCCGCTCCGCCTCGTCCACGTAGCCGTAGGCCTGGCCGAGGAAGTGCGGGTTCGTGAGCTGCGGCACCAGCACGCCGATCGTGTACGCCTTCGCCGGCTTGGCCGGCCGCGGGTACGCCTCCTCGCCCGCCGCCCAGGCCAGCGTCGCTCCGATCACGAGCGCCCCGACCGCCATCAGGATCCGCTTCATGGCTCCCTCCTTACGGCAGTTCACCGCAGCTCCTTCAAGCCGCTCACCTCGCACACCCTTTGAACCCTTTCCCCGCTCGGCTCGCGCCCCGGCGGCGCTCACCTCGCACGGCCACCGACCCATTTCCCCGCTCGGCTCGCGCCCCGGCGGCGCTCACCTCGCACGGCCACCGATCCATTTCCCCGCTCGGCTCGCGCCCCGGCGGCGCTCACCTCGCACGGCCACCGATCCATTTCACCGCTCGGCTCGCGCCCCGGCGGCGCTCACCTCGCACTGCCATGCTCGCGGCGCCAGAGGTCGAAGCCGACGGCGGCGATGATGATCGCGCCGATCACGATGAGCTGGATGTACGAGGACACGTTGATCAGGTTGAGCCCGTTGCCGAGCACCGCGATGACCACGACGCCGAGGAGCGTGCGGACCAGGCTCCCATCGCCGCCGCCGAGCCGCGTGCCGCCGATCACCACCGCGGCGATCGCGTACAGCTCCAGGGTCTCGCCCACCGTCGGCTGCCCCGAGAGCGTCCGGGAGGTGATCACGATACCCGCCACGCCCGCGCAGAAGCCGGAGAAGCAATAGACGAAGAACTTGTGCAGCCGCACGTTGATGCCCGCCGCGACGGCGGCCGCCTCGTTGCCGCCCATCGCATAGACGTAGCGCCCGAAGGGCGTCGCGCGGAGCAGGAAGTGGGCGCCGAGGAACGCGACCACGGCGATCACCCCGGGCACGGGCAGCGGCCCGAGGCTCCCGGCGCCGATCGCCTCGAAGCCCGCCGGCAGGCCGACGACGGGCATGCCGCCGGTGATCGTGAACGCGGTGCCGCGCGCCAGCGAGAGCATGCCGAGCGTCACGATGAACGGCGGGATCTTGGTCAGCGCGACAAGCGCGCCGCTGACGGCGCCGGCCAGCGTCGCCACGAGCACGCCGCCGACCACGCCCGGCACCAGCCCGAGCGCGACGAGCTGCATGGAGCCGAGCACGCTCACGATGGCGAGCAGCGATCCCACCGAGAGGTCGATCCCGCCGCTCACGATCGCGAACGTCTGGCCGACGGCGAGCAGCGCGAGCACCGACGACTGGCGCGCGACGTTCGTGACGTTCGTCCAGGAGTAGAAGTTCGGGTTGAGCGAGCCGAACACGAGCCCCATCCCGAGGATGAACAGGGGCAGCGCCACGCGGTCCCACGGGACCCGCGAGCCGCGCGGCGCGTCGGCCACCACCGCCGCGTCGTCGGCCGTCACGACGCGCGCTCGCCGGCGCCGACGATGAGGCGCACGACCTCGTCGACCGTGGTCTCCGCCACCCGCCGCACGCCCACGCGCCGCCCGCCGTAGAGGACCATGACCCGGTCGGCGACCGCGAACACGTCCTGCATGCGGTGGCTGATCAGGACCACGGCCACGCCCTGGGCCTTGAGGTCGCGCACCAGGTCGAGCACCTTGCCCACCTCGCGGACCGCCAGCGCCGCGGTCGGCTCGTCCATCACGATGACGCGGGCGTTGAAGGACATGGCGCGTCCGATCGCCACCGCCTGCTGCTGGCCCCCCGAGCAGCGGCTCACCGGCTTCCGCACGGAGTCCATGTTGATCCTGAGCCGGCGGAGCACCTCCCAGGTCGCCGCCTCCATCGCGCGCTCGTCGAGCTGGTGCACGAGGCCCCCGAGCCGGCGCCGCGTCTTCTCGCGCCCGAGGAAGACGTTGGCGACGACGTCGAGCGACGGCACGAGGGCGAGGTCCTGGTAGATCATCTCGATGCCGAGCGCCCGCGAGTCGTGCGGGTTCCGGAAGTGGACGGGGCTCCCGTCGAAGACGATCCGGCCCTCGTCCGGCTGGTGCACGCCCGTGAGGACCTTCATCAGCGTCGACTTGCCGGCCGCGTTGTCCCCGACGAGCCCGAGCACCTCGCCGGCGCCGAGCTCGAGGTCCACGCCGCGCAGGGCCTCGACCGCGCCGAAGCGCTTGACGATCCCCTGCATGCGGACGAGCGGCGCCGGGCCGGTCACGCGGTGCCCCGGAAGCCGAGGGCGGCGGAGGCCTCGGCGGCCGCCTCCCGCACGTACCCGGCGAGCCGCGGCACCCGGTCGTCGGCGACCCGGACGGCCGGGCCCGCCATCCCGAGCGAGGCCACCACGGCGCCCGTGTGGTCGCGCACCGGCGCGGCCACGCACCGGAGCCCGACCGCGAACTCCTCGTTGTCGAGCGCCCAGCCCGCGGCGCGGACGCGCTCCAGCTCCCGGCGGACCTCGCGCGGGTCGGTGAGCGTCGCCGGCGTGTAGGCCCGGAAGCGCCGCCGGAGGAAGCGTTCGAGGGCGTCCTCCGGCTGGAAGCTGACGAGCGCCTTGCCGAGGGCCGTGCAGTGCAGCGGCGCGCGCCGGCCGACGCGGGAGAACATCTGCAGCGGCTGGTGGCTCTCGATCTTGTCGATGTAGACCACGTCCCAGCCGTCCAGGACCCCGAGGTGCACCGTCTCCTTGGTCGCCGCCGTCAGGCGCTGCAGCGACGGCGCCACCTGCTCCCGGAGGTCGCCGCGGCCCGTCGCGCGCGAGCCCACCTCGAAGGCCTTGAGCCCGAGGCTGTAGCGCTCGGTCTCGGGGTTGCGCCGCACGTAGCCGCGCGCGGCCAGGGAGGCGAGCAGGCGGTGGACGGTGCTCTTGCCGAGGCCGAGGGCGTGGGCGAGCTCGGTGACGCCCTGCTCGGGCCGCTCGACGCTGAAGGCCTCGAGCACACTGAGCGCGTTGGTGACCGAGCGGAGGACGCCCCGCTCCCGGGCGGGAGACGCGGTGGACCCGGCGCGGCGGCTGTTCCTCATAGTAGAACGCTATTCCACACCGCCACGTTCCTATCACCCCGCCGCGGGGCTGTCAAACGGCCCTCCGCTCGAAGGCCCACCGGACGAGGGGGGACAGGAGCAGGAGCACGGCGACCGCCAGCAGCGCCGCCGAGATCGGCCGCTCGAAGAACACGAGCAGGTCGCCGCGCGAGTAGATCAGCGAGCGCCGCAGCGCGGCCTCGAGCTGCGGCCCGAGGATCATCGCCAGGACCAGCGGCGCGGGCTCGAAGTCGAGCTTCCGGAGCGCGTAGCCGACCGCGCCGAAGGCGATCGTCGTGCCGACGTCGAACACGCTGTTGTTCACGCTGTAGGCGCCGACCAGGACGAACACCACGACGAAGGGCGCCAGGATCGCGTACGGCACCTCGAGCAGCTTCACCCAGAGGCGGATGAGCGGGAGGTTCAGGACGAGCAGCACGAGGTTGCCGATGTACATGGAGGCGATGAGCCCCCAGAACACCGCGGGCTGCTCCGACACGAGCAGGGGCCCGGGCCGGATCCCGTGGATCAGGAGCGCGGCGAAGATGAGGGCGATCGAGGCGTTGCCGGGGATGCCGAGTGTCAGCAGCGGGATGAACGAGCTGGTCGCGGCGGCGTTGTTCGCCGCCTCGGGGCCGGCGACGCCCTCGATCGCGCCCTGCCCGAAGCGCTCCGGGTGGCGCGAGAGCTTCTTCTCGATCGCGTAGGAGACGAACGACGAGATGATCGCGCCGCCGCCCGGCAGGACGCCCACGAAGAAGCCGAGGAGCGAGCCGCGGGCGAGCGGCAGGCCCGCCGCCCGCCACTCCTCGCGGCTCGCGAGCAGGCCCCGGATCCGCGTCTTCAGGACCTCCGGCACGGTCGACCGCTCGACGTTGACGAGGACCTCGCCGATCCCGAAGAGGCCCATCGCGACCAGGACGAACTCGAACCCCTCGGAGAGCTTGAACACGCCGTAGGTGAACCGCGGGCTGCCCATGATCGGGTCGAGCCCCACCATGCCGAGGAGCAGTCCGAGGGCCGCCATCATGAGCCCCTTGGTCATCGAGCCCCCGCCGAGGTAGCCGACCATCATCAGGCCGAGCACCAGCAGTGCGGTGTACTCGGGCGCGCCGAACCGGAGCGCGAACGCGGCGAGCGGCGGGGCGAGCAGCATGAGCCCGACGACGCTGGCGGTGCCGGCGACGAACGAGCCGACGGCCGAGACGGCGAGCGCGGCGCCCGCCCGGCCCTGCCGGGCCATCTGGTAGCCGTCGATGCACGTCACCACGGACGCCGCCTCCCCCGGGATGTTGAGCAGGATCGACGTCGTGGAGCCGCCGTACATCGCCCCGTAGAAGATGCCCGCGAGGAGGATCACCGCGGAGGTCGGCGCCATCCCGTACGTGATGGGGAGCAGCAGCGCGATGGTCGCCGGCGGCCCGAGCCCCGGCAGGACGCCGATCGCGGTGCCGACGAGCGCGCCGACGAAGCCGTAGGCCAGGTTGGTCGGCGTGAGCGCGATCGCGAACCCCTGGGCGAGGAGGCTCAGGATCTCCACGGCGCGCTCAGCGCAGGAGCGGTCCCGGCGGCAGCGGGACCTTGAGCCAGACCGCGAAGAGCGCGTAGGAGCCTCCGGCCGCCAGGACCGCGAGGCCGAGGGCCGGGACGAGCGCGCGCCGCGATGCCGGGCGGAGCACGAGCAGGACCAGGAGGAACGTCGAGAGCGGGTAGCCGAGGGGCTCGAGCGCGACGACGTAGAGGACCAGCGCGGCCAGGAGCGCGGCGACCCGGCGCCACTCGGCCCGGGCCGGCGCCCCCGCCCGCCCCGGCCCGCGGGCCCGGCGCGCGCGGAGCGCCTGGAGACCGAGGAGCAGCGAGAGGCCGAGCAGCGTCACGCCCACCCACCAGGGCACGAAGCCGGGCCCCGGGTTGCGGACCATGCCGTACGGCAGCTTCCCGGCCTGGTGAATCGCCGCGCCGCCGAGCAGCGCCAGCGCCAGCGCGGCGATCCCGTCGCGCGCCATGCGCCCCGGCTATTTCTTCGCGGCGCCGACGATCTGGGCGGCCGTCTCCCACTCCTGCCGCCACGTCTCGGCGAACTCCTTCGAGCCCTGGAAGTCGACGTCGTCGCCGAGCTGCTTGATCAGGGCCTTGAAGGACCGGTCCTCGGCGAGCTTCCGGAACGCGGCCTCCAGCTTCTCGACGACGGCCGGCGGCGTGCCCTTCGGCGCCAGGGCGGCGCGCCACATCGTGAAGGTCACGTCGAAGCCCTCCTCCTTGACCGTCGGCACGCCGGCCATGATGCTGAGCCGCCTGGCACCGGTCACCGCCAGCGCCCGCATCTTGCCCGCCGCGATCTGCGGTATGAGCTGGGGCGCGAAGCCGAAGGTCGCGTCGGCGTGGCCGCCGAGGACGGCGAGCAGCGCCGGGCCGCCGCCGTCGTAGGGGATGTTGTTGTACTCGATGCCGGCGGCCCGCGCGATCAGCCGCATCGGGAAGTCGGCCGCCCCCCAGGGGCCCGTGTTGGCGAAGTTGAGCTTGCCCGGGTTCTTCTTCGCGTACTCGACCATCTCGCGGAACGTCTTCCACGGGGCGTCGCCCCGGACCGCGAGGACGGCCGGGCTGTGGTTGACCCGCGCGACCGGCACGAACTGGTCGGGTCCGATGGGCGCCTTCTGGACGAGCGCGAAGATCGTGTTCGGTCCGGTGCCGCCGAAGAGCAGCGTGTAGCCGTCGGGCTTGGCGCGGATGACTTGCTGGGAGCCGACGGCGCCGCCGCCGCCGGGCCGGAGGACCACGAGCAGCGCCTGGCCGAGGTACTGGTGCGCGACGCTCGCCACCGCGCGCGCCGTCAGGTCGTGGGAGCCCCCGGGCCCGAAGGGCAGCACGAGCTCCACCGGCTTCGCCGGGAACTCCTGGGCGGGGGCCGGACTCGCGGCGGCGAGCGCCGCGAGGAGAGCCGCGAGCATGAGCGTGAGCGTTCTGGACGTGCGCATGATCCCGCCTCCTCGCCGATGGTGTTCCGTCTGGAAGAACATGATTCCGCGGTGCGCGTGTGTGTCATAGCAGCCGCGCCGCCGTGCTGTCAATCACCCTCGCGGCGCCTCACCGTCGCCGCACGGCCACTCTCCACCGACTCGACGATCGCCTCCAGCACGGCGACGTTCACCGTCGCCTCCTCGCCGCCGACCTCGGGCCGGGTTCCCGCGCGCACGCAGCGCGCGAACTCGGCCAGCTCCTCGACGAGCGGGTCCACCGGTTCGAGCGGCACCGCCTCCCGCTCGGGCCGGCCGCGCCGCGCGAGGTGGAGGCGCGCGCCGTCCGCCTCGCTCCAGGCCTGGGCCTCTGTGCCGTGGAGCGTGAGGACGGCCGTCCGGTTCGCGTGCACCCAGGACGTGCCGAGGTAGCCGAGCGCGCCGGAGGCGAACTCGAAGAGGATGGACGTCGCGTCGTCGATCGCCACGCGCGTGAGCGCCACGCGGCGCGAGAAGGCCATCACGCGGACGATGGGACCCAGGAGATAGCGGTACGTGTCCACGTAGTGGATGCCGAGGTTGGTCATGGCGCCGCCCGGCGTCTCCGCGCGGTCGGCGCGCCACATGCCCGGGGTGAGCGTGCTCGAGAACCCGATGTCGGCCGAGAAGTTGCCCTCGATCTGCGCGACGCGGCCGAGGGTCCCCGCCTCGAGGAGCCCCTTGAGGGCGCGGCTCGCGGCCTGCCGGCGCCGCTGGTGGCCGACGGCGAGGACGACGCCGGCCCGGCGGCACGCCTCCGTCGCCCGCCGCCCGTCCTCGGCGGTGAGCGTGAAGGGCTTGTCCACGAACACGTGCTTGCCGTGCTCGGCCGCGGCCACGACCTGCCCCGCGTGGAGCGAGTGCGGCGTCGTGATCAGCACGCCCTCGACCTCGGGGTCCGCCAGCACCGCCTCGTAGCCCGGGAGCTCCCGGCACCCGCGGGCCGCGGCGAAGGCCGCGCGGCTCGCGGGCCCACGGCTCGTGCAGGCGACGAGGGCCAGCCCCGTGCCCTTGCCCACCGCGTCGGCGAGCGCCCGGCCCCACATCCCGACGCCCACCGCGGCCACGCGCACCGGCGGCAGCACGTCAGCCCGGGAACTCTGGCCGGCCATCCGCGGTTACCCCCGCCAGCGACCATCCACAAGGAGGAGACCCATGAAGCGCGCAACGCCCCTGTCCCTCGTCCTCGGCGCCCTGCTCCTGTTCGCCGCCGCCCCGGCGAGCGCCCAGGCGCCCCCGCCCTACGGCCCGCCGATCACGCTCGAGCAGGCCAAGAAGGCGCTCGCCGCGGCCGAGGCCGAGGCCCGCAAGAACAACTGGAACGTGGTGATTACGATCGTCGACTCGGGCGGCAACCTCGTCCTGCTGCAGCGTCTGGACAGCACCCAGTTCGGCAGCATCGAGGTCGCCCGCCAGAAGGCCTGGTCCGCGGTCGCCTACCGGCGCCCCGGCAAGGTCTGGCAGGACGCGCTCGCGCAGGGCGGCGCCAACCTGCGCCTGCTCCGGCTCGAAGGCGCGAGCCCGTTCGAGGGCGGCCACCCGCTGGTGCTGGACGGCAGGATCGTCGGCGGCATCGGCGTCTCCGGCGTGACCGGTCCTCAGGACGACCAGATCGCCCGCGCCGGCGTCGGCGCGCTGAAGTAGCCTCCCGGCGGCGGCTCCGTCGCCGATGATGTTCAGCCCCCCGGGATCACCGGCAGCAGGACGTGCGAGGGCCGCGCCGGCCCGCAGTGGAGCGTGACCCGCTTGCCGAAGATCTCCGGCGGCCGATCGCGGGGGTCGTCGTGCAGGAAGGGCCCGACGCCGGTGAAAGCCGGGGCGAACGTCCCGAGCCCCGCGCCCGCGCCGCCGGGATACTCGTAGTCCCGCCCGCGCACCGTGAGCCCGATCCGGTGGCCGGCCGGCACCACGATGGACGTCGGCCAGATCTCGACGTCGAGCTCGTAGACCTGGCCGGGCGCCAGGGGCTGTCGCTCGTCGTGGGTGTGGTACGGGCGCCAGGGCAGCGTCAGCTTCGGGTCGAGCTTGCGGTGCGAGGCCCGCAGCCAGCCCTGCGCGACCGGGGTGTGGGGGTCGAGCGCCCCCTGGAAGGTGACCTCGCGCATGTTGGGCGTGAAGACGCGCAGGACCAGGAACAGGTCGGCGTCCGTCGTCTCCGAGGACACGAAGAGCTTGGCCGCGACGGGGCCGGTGATCTCGGTCTCGGCCTCAAGGGGCGGCGTCAGGAACGTGACGCCCTCGCCGAGGCCGTCGTAGCTCACGCTGCCGTCCCGCGCGGGCGGCTCGGCGGCGAGGCTCTGGTCGCCGGGACGCAGGTGGAAGCGGGTCCACCGCGTGCGGGCCAGCGGCCACTCGCTCTCGTGCCGCTCGACGAACCGCTCGCCCGGGTGACGCACCTGGAGCAGGACCCGCGGCTGGCGCGTCCAGCCCGTGTCCTCGCCCCTCAAGAAGTGGCCGAAGAACTTCTTCTGGAGCCCCACGCCGTAGTCCGTGTAGAAGTGGGTCCAGTGCTCGATGCCGTGCACCTCGAGCCACTTCTGCGTCGCGGCCGCCCGCCCGAAGCCCTCGAAGTTGCCGCGCGGGTGCAGGCCCTGGCCGCCCCAGTTGGCCGCGGAGAAGACGGGCACCGTGACCTTCGACCAGTCCGGCATCCGCGAGCGCCAGTACGCGTCGCTCGCCAGCGTGTTCGCGCGGCAGTCCTCGTAGAAGTCGCGCCGGCTCGCGCCGAGCTCCTCCTCGGTGAGCGTCGGCGGCCCGGAGACCCAGTCGCCGGTCGTGCGCGAGCGATACCCGCGCGTGCCCCGGCCGTGCTGCACCCGGATGACCTGCGAGGGGAACCAGGCCCGGCCGAAGGTGCACAGGATGCCGCCGTGGCGGGCGAGGTCGCGGTAGAAGTCGGCGGCGCCCTCCCAGACGCAGATGGCGGCGAGGTGCGGTGGCTCCTGCGCCGCCACCTGCCACTGGTTCATGGCGTAGTAGGAGATGCCGTTCAGGCCGACCTTGCCGGTGCTCCACGGCTGCGCGGCCGCCCACTCGACGCACGCGTAGAGGTCCCGGGCCTCCCGCGCCGACCAGACGTCGAGGAGGCCGGGCGAGCGGCCGGCGCCCCGCGAGTCCACGCGGACGCAGGCGTAGCCGTCGGGCACCCACTTCTCGGGGTCCACGACCTCCCAGTTCTGGTACGCGTTCGTCGAGCCCGCCGCCACGTCCGGGTGCTCGGCGAGCATCCGGCGCCACTGGTCCGTGTAGAGGTCCTCGAAGTGGAGCCCCTTGCCGTACGGGCCCATGGACAGGATGACGGGATGCCGGCCCGCGCCCGGCGGCCGGAAGACGTCGGCGCGGAGGACGAGGCCGTCGTCCATCGGGACCGGCACGTCCGGGTCGAAGCGCATCCCGTCGCGGGCCGCGCTCACCTCACCGCTCCCAGCGGCCGTGATAGACGCTGAAGCCCGGGACGATGTCCTTGCAGTTGATGGTCGTGTAGTCCTCGAGGATCTCGACCGCGTGCTCCACGTTCGGCGGGAACAGGATCCCGTCGCCGGCGCCGACGAGGCGTGCCTCGCCGGCGACCACGGTCCGGACCCGGCCCGCGAGCGGCACCTGGATCTGCTCGTTGGGATGGGCGTGGGGCTTCGCCCGGGTCCCGGCCGGATAGACCATGAACGCGACCTCGAGGCGCTCGCCGGTGATCGTCGGGCCACGCCCCGACGAGTACCCGGGCGTGATGAGGTCCGAGGCCATCTCGCTCCAGCGGTAGAAGGTCGGCGGCCGCGCCGCCGCCTCGGCGCGGGGTCCCGTCCCCGACACCTCGCTGAAGACGACGACCTCGAGGTCCTCGAGGACCCGGAGCGCGTACTCGGTGCCGGACCGGATCAGGACGGCGTCGCCCGGGCCGACGAGCCGCTCCTCGGCGCCCACGCGATACCGCGCCGCGCCCTTCAGGATGGAGTGCACCTGCTCGTGCGCGCGCGCGTGCGGCGCGACCGCGGTCGCGGCCGCGTACACGACCCGCGCGACCGCGAGCCGCTGCCCGCGGTAGACCGGCGCGACCGCCGGCGAGTGCGGGCCGTCCACGGTTTCGCGCTGGAGCTCGCTCCACTTGAACGCCGGCACGGGCTTCCTCCTGCTCGGGCGGCGACGCGCGGGCGCCGATGTTCTTCGCCGCGGAACAACTTTCCGCGGCGCGCTTGCTTCATAGCAGCCGCGTTGATAGCCTGTCAAGCGCGCGCGGGGACGGCGCGCGACCGCGACGCGGCGGGGCGCACGCCCGCCGCCGCGCGCCGGGGGAGGCAGGGTCGCGATGAGACGCATCCACGTGGGCATCATCGGCACGGGCTGGATCGGCGAGATCCGCGCCCGGACGTGCGCGGCGCACGCGCTGGTGGAGGGCGTGCACCTCGCGGAGATCGACGAGGCGAAGCTCGCGCGCGTGGCGAAGGAGACCGGCGCCAGGACGGCCACGACCGACTACCGGGAGCTGCTCCGGCGCCCGGAGCTCGACGCGATCATCGTCGCCAGCACCCCCGAGACCACCCACTACCCGTTCACGCGGGACTGCCTGATGGCCCGCAAGCACACCTTCCTCGAGAAGCCGATGGCCCTCGAGCTGAAGGAAGCCGACGATCTCATGACGCTCGCCCGCGAGCACCACCTCACGCTCACGATCGGCTACACCCAGCGCTTCAACCCGAAGTTCGCGTACGTCAAGAAATGCCTCGAGGACGGCACGCTCGGGCGCCCGGTGACCGCGCTCGTGAGCCGCAACGTCTCGCGCTCGATCGGCAACAAGATCGGCGGGCGGATCCGGCTCTCGCCGGCCGTGATGGAGGCGACGCACGACATCGACTTCCTCCTCTGGTGCCTGGAGGGCACGAAGCCCGTGCGCGTCTACTCTGAAGTCGTCCACCGCATCATGGACCGCGCGCACGGCACGCCGGACTGCCAGTGGATCGTGGTCACGATGGAGGACGGCACCGTGTTCACGATCGGAGCGGGCTGGGCGCTGCCACCGGGCTACCCCCACTTCTCGACCGCGACGATCGAGTTCGTCGCGACCGAGGGCGCGCTGCTGATCGACGACACCCACCGCGACATCGTGCTCAACACGCTGGGACGGGGCATGGTCCTGCCGCTCTCGACGATGCCGGGCGAGCAGGTGCGCCACGTCTACCAGGGCCCGATGGAGGCCGAGACGATCCACTTCATCGAGGCGGTCGCCCTCGGCCGCCCGGTGCTGGTCACGCCCGAGCAGGCGCGGCAGGTCATGGAGGTCACGCTCGCGGCCGACCTCTCGGCCGAGCGCCACGCTCCGGTCACGCTGCCGCTCGACCGGCACGTCGCCTAGTGAACGTCGGAGGGGGCCTCGACGGCCCCCTCTGATGCCTCCCCCAGACCAGGGAGGAAGGGTTGCGCCGGCAAAGCCGGCGCTCGAAGCGGTTACTCGGACGCGCTGCTAGGGCCGGCGGGCCGGGGAGGAGGAGGAGGAGATGACAACCGCGCGGTCGTCGAAGCGCATCGGCCTGGCCATCGTGGGCGCGGGCCGCATCGGGCTGATCCGGGGCGAGATCGCGGCGCGCCACCCGAGCGTCGACTGGATCGGCGTCGCCGAGACCCGGGCCGAGCGCGGCAAGGAGGTCGCCGCGCGCGTCGGCGCCGCCTTCGTGACCACCGACCACCGCGAGCTCCTCGCGCGCCCCGAGGTCACGGCGGCGATCATCGCCACCGACGAGCACCTCCACGTGGACCCGATCCTGGCCGCCGCCGAGCGGAAGCTCGATCTCATGATCGAGAAGCCGCTCGCGACCGAGCTCGCCGAGTCGGCGCGGGTGCTGGAGGCCATCCGCCGCGCCGGCGCCGACGCCGTGGTCGGCTACACCCAGCGCTTCCGCCGCCGCTTCCTCGCGGCCAAGGAAAAGATCAGGAACGGCGCGCTCGGCGACGTGACGCTGGTGACCTCGCGCGCCTTCATGAACCGCCTGGTCGCGCTGGACAACTACCGGCGCACCGACCGGCCGGAGACGATCTCGCCCATGGTGATCTCGGGCACCCACGCCCTCGACGTCGTCCTGTGGCTGCTCGAGGGCCGGACGCCCGTGGAGGCGTACGCCCGCTCGATCGACCGCGTCCTCGGCCCGACGCACCGGGGCATCGACGCGACGGCGGGCATGCTCACGATGGACGATGGGACCGTCTACCACCTCAGCATCTCGTGGGCGCTCCCGGTGGTGTGGCCGGGCTCCGTCTACAGCCTCGAGATCGGGATCGTCGGCACCGAGGGCGTGCTCACGATCGACGACACCCACCGCGACGTCGTCCTCGCCACCACGAAGCCGCAGCCCGCGGGCTACACCCCCGAGACGGTCCGCCACGTGGACTTCATGGGCAGCTACCCGCCCGGCGACGTCGCGCTCGGCGAGCTCTGGGGGCCGATGCGCGAGGAGACGAACGCCTGGCTCTCGCGCGTGGCGCTCGGGGTGCCCACGCCGCACGCGACCGCGGCGGAGGCGCACGACCGCCTGATGCTCACGAAGGCGCTCGACCTCTCGGCGCGCAGGCGGCGGCCGGTCCCGCTCCCGATCACGCCGGAGGACGAGCGGGCCTGAGCACCGCTCGGCTCACTGCGGCGCGATCCGGCGCACCCAGTAGAAGCGCGCGATCCGCCGCACGTCCTCGGTCCGGACGCGGTTGAGCAGCAGCGTGGGGCCCTCGACGCCGCGCACGACGCCGTAGTCCTGGAACAGCCGGGTGTGGAAGTCCTCGGGGGCGAACCCGAGCGTGACCCGGACGTTCACGAGGCCGCCCCGCGCGAGGGCCGGTCCCAGGGCCGCGTCGATCCGCCCCGGCGCCGAGAGCCCGAGGAACGCCTGCCAGCCGCCCCAGAGCAGGGCCGCCGCGAGCAGGAAGGCCGCGGTCCGGTGACGGAGAACGGCGAGCGCGCGACGGCCGGCCACGCTCAGACCCCCGTCCGCGACACGAGCCCCCACCGCTCGACCGTCCAGCGCTCGACCGGGATGAGCAGCAGCCGGTCGGTCGCGAGCCAGAGCGTCCCGATCGCGATGATGCCGACGAGGATGGTGTCAGTCCGGTGGAAGTTCGCGGCGTCGTAGATGAGGTAGCCGAGCCCCGTGGTCGTCGCGATCATCTCGGCCGCGATGAGGGCGCGCCAGCCGAAGCCGACGCCCAGGCGGATGCCGGTGACGATGCTCGGCAACGCCCCCGGGATGAGCACCTGGAGGATCAGGTGGCGCCGGCGCCCCCCCAGCGTGCGCACCGCCTGCTCGAGAATCCGCGGCACCGTCCGCACGCCGACGAGGGTGTTGAAGAAGACCAGGAAGAAGATCGTGTTGAACAGGATGAACGTCACGCTCAGCCAGCCGAGGCCGAACCAGGTGATCGCGAGCGGCAGCCACGCGATCCCGGACAGCGAGTTGAAGAAGCCCGCGATCGGCTCGAGCACGGGCGCCAGCCGCCGGTTCAGGCCGACGAAGACTCCCGCGGTCACGGCGAGGGGCACGCTCACCGCGAGCCCGAGCGCGACGCGCCCGAGGCTCGCGCCGACGTGCGCCCAGAGCGAGCCGTCGGCCAGCATCTCGCCGGCGGTCCGCGCGACCTCCGCGGGCGGGGGCAGGAAGACGGGCGGCAGCCAGCCCGAGCGCGCGAGCGCCGCCCAGGCGAGCACGAGCACCGCGAACGGCAGCACGCCCCGCACCCCCGCCCTCATCGCTGGACGAGCCCCCACCGGGCGATCGTCGCGTCCTCGAGCGGGCGGAGGAAGAAGTAGTCGAGCAGCGTCCAGAGCACGCCGATGATGCCCATGCCGAGCATGATCCGGGCCGTGAGGTGGAAGGGCTGGGCGCTGAAGATCATGAAGCCGAGGCCGTTGGCGCCGACCAGCATCTCGGCGGCGATCAGCGCGCGCCAGCCGTACGCGAGCCCCAGGCGCACGCCGGTAGCGATGCTGGGCAGCGCGCCGGGCAGCAGCACGGCCCAGGCGATCCGCCAGCGGGAGGCGCCGAGCGTGCGCAGCGCGTTCACGTAGATCTGCGGCACGCTCCGCACGCCGAGCAGCGCGTTGAAGACGACGGGGAACAGGACCGTGTAGTTCACGGCGATGAGGATCGTGCGCTCGCCGAACCCGAACCAGATCAGCATGAGCGGCAGCCACGCGATGCCCGAGACCGACTGGAAGAAGCTCAGCAGCGGGTAGCTGAACTCGGCCGCCCGCCGGCTCATCCCGAGCAGCACCCCGGCGGGGACGCCGACGGCGACGGCGACCAGCGCGGCCTGCACGATGCGGCGCAGGCTCTCGCCGACGTAGGTCGGCAGGATCCCCTTGCGCGCGAGGTCCACGAGCGCCTCGAGGACCGCCGTCGGCGGCGGCAGGACGTACGCCGGCATCGGCAGCGTCGCGGCCGCGAGGCTCCACGCGGCGAGCACGCCGCCGAGCAGCGCGGCCCACGTCGCCAGCGCGGCCCGCCAGCCCACCTACGCGGTGTCCCCGGCGCCGACCTCCTCGCGCACGAGCCGCAGCACCTGCTCCTTGGTCGCCGCGAACGACGGGTCGGAGGTGAGGAGCTGCCACGTGCGCCGCTCACGGGGAATCTTCACCGGGACGAGCGTCTTGACCCGGCCCGGGCGCCGGGAGAGCACGCAGCACCGGTCGCCGAGGAACACCGCCTCGTCGACGTTGTGGGTCACGAGCAGGATCGTCTTGCGGGTCGCGAGCGCGATCGCGTTCAGCTCCTCCTGGAGCGTGATCCGCGTCTGGGCGTCCACCGAGGCGAAGGGCTCGTCCATCAGCATGACCTCGGGGTTCGCCGCGAGCGTCCGCGCCACGGCCACGCGCTGCTTCATCCCGCCCGACAGCTCGTGCGGGTACTTCGTCTCGAAGCCGCGCAGGCCGACCAGCTCGACGAAGCGCGCCACGGTGGCCGCGCGCTCGGCCCGCGGCACGCCCTGGATCTCGAGCCCGTGGGCGATGTTCCGCTCCACGGTGCGCCAGGGCAGGATCGCGAACTCCTGGAAGACGACGCCGCGGTCCGGCCCCGGCCCGGTCACGGGCCGCGCGCCGAGCAGCACCGTCCCCCGCGTGGCGGGGACCAGGCCGGCCAGGATGCCGAGGAGGGTCGTCTTGCCGCACCCGCTCGGCCCGACGACCGTCAGGAACTCGCCGTCCTCGACCTCCAGGTCCACGCCGTCGAGCGCCGTGACGCGCTCGCGGGTGAACGGGTTGACGTACTCGTGCCTGAGCCCGCGGACGGTGATCTTCGCCGTCACGGCACCGGCTTGAGGTCCGCGAACAGCTCCGGGTACGCCTTCATCACCTTCTCGATGAACCGCGGCTCGACGCCCTGCTGCCAGGGGACCGGCGCGCGCAGCTTCTTCTGCTCCAGGAGGACCTTGACGTTGTCGTCCCAGGCGGCACGCGTGGAGGCCGTGATCCGCGCGTCGAACGCCATGTGGCGGATCGCCTTCCGGGCGACCGCGACGTCCAGGCCCCGGATCCAGCGCGTCGCGATCTCGGCCGCCTCGTCGAGGTTCTTGCGGGTGTACTGGGTCGCCGCGGCCATGCCGACCACGTAGCGCTCCACCAGCTCGGGCTGCTTGTCGATGAGGTCGTTGGCGAGGGCCATGTTGATGAAGTAGCCGATGTAGCCGCCGCCCCGCACGAGCAGGAGGGCGTCCGGGACCCGCATCTCGATCTGCGAGCCGAAGGGCTCCCAGGTGGCGACCGCGTCGACGCCCCCGCTCTCGAGGGTCGAGGCGAGGTTGCCCGGCGGCACGTTGAGGACCTGGAGCTGGGCGCGCTGGATGCCCTTCTTCGCGAGGACGACGCCGAGGTACTGGTCGCCCGTCCCGCCCACCGGCGTGCCGACGCGCTTGCCGACCAGGTCCTCGACCCGGGTGATCCCCTTGCCCTTGCGCGTCCAGATGCTGACCGAGTCGTCCGAGAAGCGGGAGCTGCGGTCGCCGACCTGCCCGACCACGCCCCGCGCGGCCATCCCGCGCTCGACCGCGAGCGGGTAGTTGGAGTAGGCGGCGCCGATGATCTGGACCTCGCCCGCCTGCAGCGCCTTGGCCATCTCCTGGCCCGTGTTGAGGACCTTGAGCTTCAGGTCGACGCCGTACTTCAGGAAGATGCCCTTCTCCACCCCCACGAAGCTCGGGACGTGGTTCATGTTGTTCCCGACCGCCGCGACGAGCGGGGCGGGGGTCTGGGCCGGCGCCGTGGCGGCCAGCGCCAGGGCCAGGGCGAGCGCGGTCGCGTACGTGAATCGCTTCATCCTTCGGTCCCTCCGTTGCTCACCGGTCCGGGGCTCGGTCGATGGCCCCTCCATGGGCGGGATGCGTCACACGCCGCGCGGCTGCGTGTCCCTCATAGCGGAACAACATTCCGCGAGGCACCCGGTTCGTATCACCCGCGCCAAAAGACTGTCAACGGAAAACTGGGCGCGCGCCTGTAGTACAATCCCGAGCCGTGATTCGCGCGGGAGACGCCTGAGTGGACTTCTGGATCAGCCAGGTCTTCAACGGGATCTCGTACGGCGCGCTCCTGTTCCTCCTCGCGGGCGGCCTCACGCTCATCTTCGGCATGATGCGCATCATCAACCTGACCCACGGCTCCTACTTCCTGCTCGGCGGCTACGTCGGGCTCACGGTGATCTGGCGGACCGGGAGCTTCCCGCTGGCGATCCTCGTGGGCGCCGTCGCGATCGCGGTGCTCGGCGTCGTGCAGTGGCGCCTGTTCCTCCATCGCCTCGCCGGGGAGGAGCTCGGGCAGGTGCTCACGACGGTCGGCTTCGCGCTGATCTTCCAGGACCTCGCGCTGGTGATCTGGGGCGGGGAGCCCTACACGATCCCCGCGCCGGCGGCGCTCACGGGCGCCTTCAACACCGGCACGCTCTACTTTCCCGTCTACCGCGTCTTCATGATCGGCGTGGCGGCCGTGGTCGCGGTCGTCCTCTGGTTCGTCCTGGAGCGCACGCGCGTCGGCGCGATGATGCGCGCCACCGTGGACGACGCCGAGATGGCCGGCGGCGTCGGGATCGACGTCCGGCGGATCTCGATGGGCGTGTTCGCGCTGGGCGCGCTGCTGGCGGCGGGCGCCGGCGTCGTCGGTGGCGCCTTCGTCGGCGTCTACCCGGGGGCCGACTTCGAGATCCTGCCCTACGCGTTCGTGGTGGTGATCGTCGGCGGCATGGGCAGTCTCCGGGGCGCCCTGATCGGCAGCCTGCTCGTCGGCCTCCTCGACAACTTCGGCAAGGCCCTCTTCCCCGAGTTCTCCTACTTCACGCTCTTCGCGCCGATGGCCGCGATCCTCGCGATCCGGCCGACGGGCCTCTTCGGGCGCGCATGAGCGGCCCGGCGCCGGCGAACCGCCTGGTCGTCCCGGTCGTGGTGCTGGCGGTCCTGCTCGCGGCGCCGCCGTTCCTGTCCTCGTACGTGCTCACGCTCCTCACGCAGTCGCTGATCTACGCGATCGTCGCGATGAGCCTCGACCTGCTCCTCGGCTACCTCGGGCTCCCCTCGCTCGGCCACGCCGCCTACCTGGGCGTCGGCGCGTACAGCGTCGGGATCCTCACGAGCCGCTACGGCGCCGGCTTCGGCACGGTGCTCCCGGTCGGGGTCGGGCTCGCGCTGATCCTCGCGGCCGTCTTCGGGCTCCTGGCGCTCCGGGCGACGGGCGTCTACTTCCTCATGATCACGCTGGCGCTCGGCATGGTGGCCTGGGGCCTCGCGTACCGCTGGGTCTCGCTGACCCAGGGCGACAACGGGATCTCGGGCCTGCCGCGCCCCGACGTCCCGCTGCCGTGGTCCCTCGCCGGGGCGATCCCCTTCTACTACTTCGCGCTCGCGGGCTTCCTCCTGGCGCTCGGCGTGCTCTGGCTCATCGTGCACTCGCCCTTCGGCATGAGCCTGGTCGGCGTCCGGGAGAGCGAGACGCGGATGCGGACGCTCGGCTACCATGTGTGGCTGCACAAGTACCTCGGCTTCGTGATCTCCGGCGGCGTCGCCGGCTTCGGGGGCGTGCTGTGGGCCTACTACAACGGCTTCGTGGGTCCGACGGACCTCGACCTCTCGACCTCGGTCGAGGTCCTGCTGATGGTCGCGCTCGGCGGCCGGGCCACGCTGCTCGGGCCCGCGCTCGGCGCCGGGATCATCGTGTTCCTGAAGAACCTCGTGAGCGTGTACACGCAGCGGTGGCTCCTGATCCTCGGCGCGGCCTACATCGGGACGATCGTCTACGCGCCCGAGGGCATCGTGGGGGCCGTGCGGCGGCTGTCGGAAGCGACCGAGCCGGCGCCGGCCCGTCCGGAGGCCTAGCACCAACGGTCCTAGCACAGGAGGGCACAGAGCATGGGCAAGAAACTGACGCTCGGGGTCGTGGCGGCGCTCGTCCTCGCCGTCGCCGCCGCGCCGCCGGCATGGGCGCAGAAGGGGCCGATCAAGATCGGCTTCATCGCCCCAATGACGGGCGGCGCCGCGCAGGTCGGCAAGGACATGCTGAACGGGCTCATGATGTACCTGGCGGAGCGCGGCAACGAGATCGCCGGCCGCAAGGTCGAGGTCATCGTCGAGGACAACCAGGGCTCGCCCGCCGTGGCGCTGACCAAGCTGCGCAAGCTGGTCGAGAGCGACAAGGTCCACGTCCTGACGGGCGGCCTGTTCGCGCACGTGGGCTACGCGCTCGCGCCCAAGGTGGACGAGTACAAGATCCCGATGCTGTATCCGGTGATGGCCGCCGACGACCTCACCCAGCGCAAGCCGTCCAAGTGGGTGGTCCGCACCGGCTGGACCTCGAGCCAGCCCTCCCACCCGTTCGGCGAGTACGTGGCCAAGACCCTCGGGTACAAGAAGGTCGCGGTGATCGCGATGGACTACGCCTTCGGCTACGAGGTCGTCGGCGGGTTCCAGAAGACCTTCGAGGAGAACGGCGGCCGGGTCATCCAGAAGCTCTGGGCGCCGATCGGCACCACGGACTTCGCGCCCTACCTCTCGCAGATCAAGCGCGACGCCGACGCGGTCTTCGCGCTCATGGTCGCGGTGTCCTCGCTCCGGTTCCCGAAGCAGTACGAGGACTCCGGCCTGAAGGCGAAGATCCCGCTCATCGGCGGCGGCACGACGTTCGACGAGTTCGTCCTGCCCTCGCTCGGCGACGAGGCGCTCGGCGGGGTGAGCCCGCTCATCTACAGCGCGGCCATCGACACGCCGATCAACAAGCGGTTCGTGAAGGAGTACCGGGCCAAGTACGGCAAGGTGCCGTCCTACTACTCGGAGACGAACTACACGGCGGGGCGCTGGATCGACGAGGCCGCCAAGGCCATCAAGGGCGACGTGGAGAACCGGGAGAAGTTCCTCGCCGCGCTCCGCAAGGTGGAGATCCCGGACGCGCCGCGGGGGCCCATCAAGCTCGACAGCCGCGGCAACCCGATCCAGACCATCTACATCCGCAAGGTGGAGAGGAAGGACGGCGAGCTCTGGAACACGGTCGTGAAGACCTACCCCGCCGTCTCGCAGTTCTGGACGTACAAGCCCGAGCAGTTTCTGAAGGACCCCGTGTACAGCCGGGACTTCCCGCCCTGCAAGTACTGCTAGCGCGATGAGCCCCGCGTCGGCGAGCGCGCTGAGCCTCTCGGGCCTGACCAAGGCGTTCGGGGGGCTCCGCGCGCTCGACGACGTGAGCCTCGAGATCCAGCCGGGCGAGCGGCGCGCGATCATCGGCCCGAACGGCGCCGGCAAGACGACGCTGTTCAGCCTCGTGAGCGGCGAGCAGGCCCCGACCGGCGGGCGCATCGCGCTCTTCGGCCGGGACATCACCCGCCTGGCGCCGCACCGGCGCGCGGCGCTCGGCCTCGCCCGCACCTACCAGATCACCAACCTGTTCCCGAGGCTGACGGTCCTCGACAACTGCCTGCTCGCGGTCCAGGCCCTCTCACCGGTCAAGCTGCACCTGCACCGCCCGCTCGGCCGCTACCGCGCGCTCTTCGACCGGGCCGAGGCGCTGCTCGAGTCGGTCGGGCTCCTCGCCAAGCGCGCGGCTCCCGTGCGGGACCTCTCCCACGGCGAGCAGCGCCAGCTCGAGATCGCGCTGGCCCTCGCCGGGACGCCGCGGCTGCTCCTCCTCGACGAGCCCACCGCCGGCCTGGCGCTGGCCGAGTCGCAGATGATGGTCGCGCTCCTCAAGGGCCTCGACCCCGCGATCACGATCCTGATCATCGAGCACGACATGGCGGTCGCCTTCGAGCTGACCGACCGCGTGACCGTCCTCCACTACGGCCGGGTCGTGGCCGACGGCTCGGCCCGGGACGTGCGCGCGGACCCGCTCGTCCAGGAGATCTACCTCGGCGCGATGGGGACCGCGTGATGCTCGAGGTCCGGGACGTCCACACCTACTACGGCGACAGTTACGTGCTCCAGGGCGTGTCGCTCGAGGTGGCGCAGGGCCAGGTGGTCGCGCTCCTCGGCCGCAACGGCATGGGCAAGACCACGCTGATCCGGTCCCTCATCGGCTTCACGCCGCCCCGGCGGGGCCGGGTCGTCTTCAAGGGCACGGACATCACCGGCTGGGCGTCCAACCGCGCCGTCGACCTCGGGATCGGCCTCGTGCCGCAGGGCCGGCGGGTGTTCCCCTCGCTCACGGTCGCCGAGAACCTCGCGGTGGCCGCCAGGCGTCCGGGCGGGCCGTGGGACGTCGCGCGCGTGATGACCCTCTTCCCGCGCCTCGGCGAGCGGGCGGGCCACCGCGCCGGCAAGCTCTCGGGCGGCGAGCAGCAGATGCTGGCGGTCGCGCGCGCCCTGATGACGAACCCCGAGCTGCTCCTGATGGACGAGCCGACCGAAGGCCTGGCGCCGATCCTGGTCCGGGAGGTCGGCAAGGTCATCGCGGACCTCAAGGCGCACGGGCTCTCGATCCTGCTGGTCGAGCAGAACCTCGCGATGGCGCTCGGCGTGGCCGACCACGTGCACGTCATGTCGCGGGGCCGCATCGTCCACTCGTGCCCGCCCGGCGCGCTCTGGAACGACACCGAGGTGAAGACGCGCTACCTGGGGCTGTAGCCTGGATTCTTCATGAGCGTCCAACACGCGCGCCGGCGGGGGCCACCCCGACGCCGCCCGCTGGTCTCGCGATCGTCGCTCATGAAGGATCCCGGTTAGAGCCCGGGGGCACGGAGGAGGCGCGCATGCGACGCATCGGGATCATCGGGCTCGGGCTGCTCGGCGGCGCGGTCGCCTCCCGGCTGCTGCGCGGAGGCCTCGAGGTGGCGGGGCACGACGTGCGCCCGGAGGCGGTGGACGCCCTCCGCGCGCAGGGGCTCAGGCCGGCGGCGAGCGTCGCCGAGGCGGCGGCGGGCGCCGACGCGGTGATCACGGTGCTCCCCACCCTCGAGAGCGTCGAGGCCGTGTGGCTCGGCCCGGGCGGGCTCGTCGAGACGGCGCCGCGCCAGGCCCGGCTGCTCCAGATGAGCACGATCTCCCAGGCGCTGACCCTCCGCCTCGCGGGGGCGGCGGCGGCCCGCGGGCTCGCCTTCCTCGACACGCCGATGAGCGGCACGAGCGGGATGGTCGCGCGCGGCGACTGCACGATCTTCGCCGGCGGCGCGGCCGCGGACGTCGAGGCGTGCCGCCCCGCGTTCGACGCGATCGCCAAGAAGACCCTGCACATCGGCCCGGTCGGCGCCGCCACGCTCGCCAAGCTCGCGACGAACATGCTCGTCGGGCTCCACACGGCGGCTCTCGCCGAGGCCCTCGTCCTCGGCGCCAAGGGCGGGCTCGCGCCGGCCGCGCTCGTCGAGATCTTCCGGGAGAGCGCAGCGGGCTCGCGCATGGTCGAGGTCCGCGGGCCCCTCATGGCCGAGCGCCGCTTCGCGCCGCAGATGAAGCTCGAGCTGTTCCTGAAGGACTTCAAGCTGATGCTCGAGGAGGGCCAGCACCTCGGCGTCGCGCTGCCGCTCACGAGTCTCACGCACCAGCTCTGCACGGCCACCGTCGCCGCCGGCCGCGGGGGCGAGGATCTCGCCGCGCTGATCACGACGCTCGAGCGGCTCGCCGGCCTCGACGCCTGACGTGCGGTTCGGGACGTTCTTCTTCTTCCAGGCCCCGCCGGGGCACGAGCACGCCGACATCATCCGCCGCGAGCTCGAGCAGGTGGAGTGGAGCGAGGAGCTCGGCTTCGACGCGGTGTGGTTCACCGAGCACCACTTCATCGACTACGGCCTGTCGGTGGACCCGGCGACGCTCGCCGCGGCCGCGGCGGCGCGCACGCGCCGGATCCGCATCGGCCTCGCCGCGGCGATCCTGCCCTTCCACCATCCCCTGCGCCTGGCCGAGCAGCTCGCGCTCGTGGACATCCTCGCGGACGGCCGGCTCGACGTCGGCGTGGGCCGCGGCAACCGGCCCGCCGAGTTCGCGGGCTACGGGGTGCCCCAGGTGGAGAGCCGCGAGCGGTTCGAGGAGACCGTCGAGGTCATGCGGCGCGCGTGGACCGAGGAGCGGGTAAGCTTCAGGGGGCGCTTCTTCACGCTGGACGACGTGCGCGTGATCCCCAAGCCCGTGCAGCGGCCGCACCCGCCCCTCTACCAGGTGTGCGCCTCGCGCGACGGGGTCGAGAGCGCGGCGCTCCACGGCTGGCCGATGCTGAACTCGGTCCTGCGTGGCCCGGTGAACCAGCTCCTCGCCCACCGCGACGCCTACATCGAGACGCTCGCGAAGGCGGGGCGGAGCGCGGCCGAGGTCGCCGCCCTGCTCCGCGACTGGGGCGTGTCGCGCCAGATCTACGTCGCGGAGACCGACGCCCGGGCGCTCGCCGAGGCGAAGGACGCCGAGCTCTGGTACCAGGAGGCGTTCCGGCGCTTCGTGATCCCGGACCGGATCGAGGACGCCCACCCGGCGCTCCAGCCGGGGTTCCGGGCGATGGCCCAGCGGCTCGCCACGATCTCGTGGGAGCAGCTCGTGGCCGAGACACTCGCGTTCGGCTCGCCCGACACCGTCGCGCGCCACGTCGAGGCGATGCGCGCGATGGGCGTGGGGCACGTCCTCTGCTGGATGAGCTTCGGTGGGCTCCCACAAGAAAGGGTCCGCCGCTCCATGGAGCTGTTCGCGCGGGAGGTGATGCCGCGGTTCCGCTGACTCAGGGCAGCGCGGCGAGGATCTCCGCGTTGCCGAGCGGCCAGCCGAGCGCGGCGCCGACGAGGCGCAGCGCGAAGCGGTGCATCTCCTCCCCGTCCATCGAGTCCACCGCGTCGGCGGCGACGATCACCCGGAAGTCCCGGTTCGTCGCCTCGAAGGCGGCGCAGAGCACGCAGGTGGACGTGTTGATCCCGGCGAGGATCAGCGTGTCGGCGCCCAGGCGGCGCCGCAGCGTGAACTCGAGGTCGGTCGCCTGGAACGGGTTGTAGCGACGCTTGCCGCGGACGACGAGGTCGCGCGGGTCGAGGAGCTCCGGGATGACCTGGGTGCCGGGACTCCCCGCCAGGTTGTGGCGGAGGATCCCCCGGCGCGCCTTGCTCGGGTCGTCGTGGATCGCCTTCCAGAACGGGTTGGCCGCGATCTCGGCCGCGTCGCCGTACTCGGTGACCACGTGGACGACCGGGACGCCGCGGGCGCGCACGCCGTCGAACAGCTCGGCCGCGCGCGTGATGACCGGGCCGCAGCGCTCGGCCGGCAGCGGCAGCGTCGCCACGGCCGGGTCGAGGTGGCCCCGGTGCATGTCGATCGCGACGAGGGCGCTGCGCGCCGGCTCGAGCCTCAGCATCCGCCCGAGAGACATAGCACACCCGCGGGGGTCGGTGCTAGCCTTGGGGCACCCATGAGCCAGGACCTCCGGAGCTTCGTCGCCGCCTACGAGCGCGCCCACCCGGAGGAGGTCGTGCGCGTCACCGAGCCCGTCTCGACGGAC